>Ga0209121_10002660_pt1 | contig 17941 bp, 14 predicted proteins | sample Cruoilmetagenom3_FD_187292 | JGI IMG/M metagenome (GOLD analysis project Ga0209121, IMG submission 187292) | Oil polluted marine microbial communities from Coal Oil Point, Santa Barbara, California, USA - Sample 3 (SPAdes) (version 2) | ecosystem: Environmental > Aquatic > Marine > Oil seeps ... | reverse complement strand
ACTATCTTGGAAAGTAAAACCGATGAAATATTTGTAAGGAATTATTATAGCCAATTAGACAAACAGATAAGTAAATTAAAAAATAGAATCTTAATTTTTAAAAAAAAAATTGAAAATCATTTGATTCAAATTCCAAATCCGTTACAGTTAATTTTTGAAAAGGGAGACGGTTTAAAGAGAAATTTAATATGTATTTACTATATTTGTGAAATTTTTTCAAGAGGTAAAGAGAATCCTTTCTTTACTTCTGGTGAGTTGAATTTTATTATTAATAAGGCGCGTTCATTTAGGAATTTTAAACATAAATTAATTCATCTTGATTATATACAAGCTGTTGAGAATTTTCAAAGATTTTATCATATTACTCCTAAAGGTAAGGAAAAAGCAAGAGAATTGATTAATCAAAAATTAAATGATTTTCCGAAAAGATTCAGAGATTTAATTGACATTTGGGAAAATAATTACATAGAATATCAGCTAAAGATGAAACAAAATAAGTATTTTTTTGGAAAAGAAATTTTATAAGACTATGGTTTTACTTTAAGAAATAAAGGGGGAATCGAACAAGTAATTAACCATTTGGAAAATACAATCTTGAAATTATTGGATGGATTGTCCTTAGAAGGCTCTAAACAAATCGCAGAAGAGAGAAGTAAAATAATTATAGACTTTTATAACAAAATAAGAGAAGAAATAATGTAGATTTACTTAAGTTTCAATATCATGCTCAAAAGAATTGGAAATTTCTCTTCTGTGCCCCAGATGACGTAGATTTTATCGTCAATAGGAATCGCGACGTGTTTAGCAAGAGTAATCCAACCACTTCCAACATTCTTAGCCGCATCGCTTCCAGCTTTAAATTTTAAATACATAATGGCTCCTAAGTAATCTTGGATTTCTATGTCTTCAACTTTAATATCTTCTAAATCTTGAATAATATATTCTTTATTTCCTTTATCTGGTTGTAAACTATTCCAAATTTTCTCGTACGATAATTGTAAAGCTGCCCGAATCACAATCTTATTTTGTATAGCTCTATTGTATTCCAAAATTATAAGACCGCAATCTTTATCTACACCTCTTATTCCAAGCGTGTTAAAGTCGTAGGATTTTTCTCCAAATGCTTGCAAATCTTTTTTAGCTTCAATAATATCAATCCATCCATTTTCAAGACCCTCACCCATTATATACCGAAAACTTTTTAATATATTTAATTCCTCCTCTTTATCTTGAATAATCTCATTGATTAAAGCATTTAGTGGCCTTGCTACATATATTTGTATGCCACTTGGAGTTCTTGATACCTTTTCTACCCAATAATTTTTAACTAAACGATCAATTATTCGATATATTGTAGTTCTTTTTATTTCCAATTCTTTATTTATATTTCCAATTTTATCTCCTTTCTCTCCTTTTTTCAACAAAGCTAAATAAACTCTAGCCTCTTCTAAGCTTAAACCTGCTTTTAATAAGCCTAATCTTTGCAAATTTTGGGTTTCATCGAGCAAAACTTTTGGAGTGGCCCACTTTATGTCCTCAACTTTTCCTAAAGGCGCTTCAGGTTCTAAATATGGTTTTTTAGAGCTAAGTTTTCCCAAAGTTCTTGATGCTTCCATTAATCCTAGATGAATCTGTCCTTCAGGTTCAATTTTACAAATAATTTTTCGTTCTTCTTCTTTAAATCCAATAACGCTTCCCTTCTTATCTAAAGTACTAGCAACAAGCCTTTCAGTAGAAATTTGAAGAATCATATACTTAGTTCCAGAAATAGTAATATATCTTTCATCTAAATTTCGCCAAGTTGTATTTATGTTTTCTATATCGCTACTAATATCCCAATTGTCTGACGAATATACAATTTTATTTTCATCTTCAATAATAGCTGTAGATATTATTTTAGAGTCGCGTTTTATATATTTATCAAGAACAGATACGAATTTTTCCATTATTTTATTACCATCCCTTACTTGTTCATTTATTTGTTTAAATATTATAAAAAAAAAATTTAGTTAAATTTTAAAAGTCTAAAAACATCGATGGATTACTCCTGGCCCAATTTCTTTGTATTCACGGCGCGTTATCCACATTCTATGAAATGTTTTCAGAGAGCTTAATATTGAACCGCCAATCCAAACAGAATACATTCTTTCTGGAGGTGAAAGCATTCTTACATCGATCGATTCTGGAACCAATTCTTTTATTTCTTTTGTTAAACGCTCTTTAATACCAGGAAACATAGTAGACCCTCCTGAGAGAACTATGTTACTATAAAGATCTCGCCTTAGGTCAACATCACATTCAGAAATGGCATCTACAAGGATATCATCCAAAGGATCTAATTCTTTTCCTAATACTGATGGATTAAAAAAGCACTCTGGTGCTAAAAATCTTTCAATTCCTACATTGATAACCTCTCCATCGGGTAACATAAAACTTTTTTCCATTCCAGAAACTTTCTTTGAGAGAATCATTTCTTTTTCTGGATCAGTGGCTCCATAGCATAGCTTCTCCTTAATGTCTCTTACTATTTCTTTTTCTGCCGAAGATGTAAAGGAATATCCCTTTTGCCTTAACAATCTCTGCAAATAATTCGTTATATCTCGACCAGCAAGATCAACTCTCTGAATTGCGTGACTTAAAGCAAAACCTTCAAAAATCGGTACGATATGAGACACTCCATCCCCAATGTCTATTACACAGCCCGTAGTTCTCCCAGAAGCGTAAAGCGATAAAATAGCTTGAGTTGCAATGTAAAGTGCAGGAACATTAAAAGTCTCAAACATAATTTCCGCTATTTTTTCTCGATTCATTCTTGGATTTAAGGGTGCCTCCGTTAATAATACAGGATGCTCAGAAGGATCAATTCTAAGATCAGTGTAGAAAGTGTAATGCCAAATCTTCTCCATAGCGGGCCAGTCCTCAACAATTCCATGTTCAATAGGAAACATTAATCGCATCAAACCTTTTAATTGCATAGCTTCTTCACCTATGTAAAAATCTCGTGAATAATGCCTTACATCTGGTAAAACAACGCCATACTTTGGTTCACCAATTACAGTTGGAAAAACAGAACGAGGTTGGTCTTCTCCAGCATATCCATTCTTAGATATCCCCGTACCATTATCTAAAACAACTGGCTTCAAAAAATCCCCATTAACTGAAATTTAAACCCCACCTTTTTTCATATCTTTTATAATAATAATTTTTTTAGGGATCTTAATAATATCTCGGCTAAGTAAATAATTTCTTTGTTGAAGATTATCTAAAACTATCTACTATTATGTGTTTCTCGAGTTGTTTATCAAATCCCTTCAAATTTTTTTGAGTTTGTTATTAAGATTAAAATAAAACTAATATTTAAATCTTTGTCACCATCCCGTGACAAAAATGATTCTAGTAAATCACAAATATAATTAAAACATGACAAAAGATATTAGTAACATCTTTTAACTGGATAAATGGAGAAATATTTATTATATAATACTTTTTTCTTGTTATTACAAAAGAAATAGCTGAAGAACGAACTCAAATAATACAAGATTTTTATAATATAATCAAAAATTAGACTAAATGATGAAACTTTTCTGAATTTAAAATCATTTCCTTTAAAATTTGGAAATTTCCATTCGCTCCAAATATGAAGAAAATCTTTTTTTTTATTGGGATGATAGCTTGGTAACCAGCTTCCCACCATTTTTTCTTAAGTTTAATTTTAATTAAAACCTTATTTCCAAGATAATTATCTATATTAATTTCTTCAAATCTAACATCTTGAAATCCGGGAATTTTATCTTTTCTAATTTCATATTCTGTTTTGCTCCTAAACATTTTAAAAGCTTCATTTATTAAACGATTATCGCCTTCAATAATTCTATCAAATTCAATAATCACGAGACCACAGTCTTTTGGAAAACCTTTAGGACCCTTAAGTTCATAGTCATAGGATAAGCTATTTTCGAAACCTGTTGCATACTCAATTACTTCTGATTTGATCTTAAATTTCTTGTCAATTAAAGGTTTTAAATACTTGTAAGCACCTGGATGAGCAGTTTCGAGAGTTAACTTTTTGGCACCTTGATAAATTATCTCTAAATTATCTCCCGCAAATAAACTACTTCGTTTCTGCTTGTTTAGCTTTATTTTGTTCTTATTTATAATTTTATTAAATATCTGAATTGGTGATCTTGCTACATAAATTATTCTTTTTGGATTCTCTGAAATTTCTTTAGAATTAACAAATCCCTTATCAGATAGTCTTTCCATTATGGCATAAATTGTCGTTCTACCAATTGCTAATTCGTTTTTAATGCGACCTACTATTTCACCACGAGGTCCTCTTTTTATTAATGATAAATATACTTTAGCTTCATCTTTAGAAATTCCAAAGTTCATTAAATGAGTTATATATTCAGTTATTTCTGAGGATATTTCTTCATTTGATGTCATTAATATCTCATAATACACGTTATTAATAAAAATTATGTCAAAGACTCATGACAACTTACTTAGTTTTAAATATGAAATTCATCTTTCTTAACCTAGATACTATATTCATTAAAACCTTTAATATGAAATGATGATATGTCTAACTATAGAGTTCTATTTAGGTTTAATAGCATTTTAAGTAATGGAAGGATTTAAAAAGTGTTTTAAATAGAAGATATGAATTATGGTATTAAAAACATTCAGCAAATTTAATTAAATAATAATAAAGTTGAATAATATGAGGTGTAAATAATATGAGTAAATCTAAAAAGATGATACCCCAAAGAGTTCCTGAGGGTGAATCAATAGATGATCATGAGGATTTGCCAATTGAGCAGATAAATCAGGAATTTAAAAGGAGGATGAAAGAATACAAGAATTTTGTGGAATTTATACTAAAAGATCTCAAATTAAAGGATTATTCCAAGGTTCTTGAAATTGGACCTGGGCCCGCGTGGATTAGTATTGTTTTAGTAAAAGAAAATCCTACTATATCTTTGACGGGCTTAGAAATATCTAAGGATATGATTCGAATAGCAAACCAAAATGTAATTGATGAAAATGTTGGAAATAATATTGAGTTCATTAATGGTAATGCAAATGACATGTCGATGTTTGAAGATAAATCTTTTGATGCTGTAATCACACATGATAGTCTACATCATTGGGAAGCCCCAATATTAATATTTAACGAAATTGCTAGAGTTCTTAAGCTTAATGGAGTTTTATGTATAGGGGATGGAAGACGTGATTTAGGGATTGGTGCGAAAATCATATTTAAGATAGTCAAACAATTTATTCCAAAACAGATGAGCTACTACTGGAAAACATCAATTATGGCGGGTTATACGCCAACTGAAGTGCAGGACATACTTGATCAAACAGATTTGAAAGGAAAGTATGAGATCAAAACCGATCTTTTTGAAATTACTATTCATAATAAGCAATAAACTAAAGGAATATTATGCCTTAACTAGTTAAAGGTGGTAAATATATATTTGGATTGCCCAAAGTAAGAAATTTTAATAAATGAATATTAATTATTTAATTTCTTTTTTAGTCAGATTTAGAAATTATCATATAATCAGCAATTATATCAATTAAATTTTCAATTATTTCAGGAAACTTTTCTTTACCAATATAATAGACAGTTTCTTCGTCTAATCCTATAGTAAACAGAGATTTCAGAATTCCTGCTAGAATTTGAGGATCCTTATTTATAATAAAACCATTTTTTTGCCACATTTTTATAAATTGTGGGATATATTCATAAGTTTGCAATGCTTGATTTAATTTAGGATTATTATCTAATTTTCGAATTAAATAATCTCTTGTATTTTTGTCTGCTATTTGTTGGATTATTGGGTGCTCTTTTGGGGTCCGAAAATGAAACCTTATAAAGTCTTTAAATGTTTCTTTAGGATTTTTTTTCATGTTTTTAAGTAATTGCTGTATTTCTTTTATTAATTTTTTTTCTGTTTTTTTTAAAATGTCTAGAAATAATTCTTCTTTAGAATTATAAAAGCTATAAAAAGATCCTTTAGCAATAGATACGGCATTTGTTAGTTCTTCAATATTTGTCTTTTTCAATCCATAAGTTCCAAAAAAATCTGTTCCTTTTTGAATTAAATTATCTTTTATAATCTTTTTTTCCTGTTCAGTAAAACCTTTCGGCATTATATATCTAAAATAGTATTTAATCCTTATAAATTTATGACTATTTGACTATATGAATCAATGACCCAAAAGTTTAAATAGTCGCTTTAATATTTCTAGAATTGTATAAAAAATAGGTGTTTAAGAAATGTTTATAGAAAAATTAGGTTTATCACAGGATTCTCTTGTAGATAAAGTTGCAATCATTACTGGAGCTGGAAGAGGAATCGGGAAAGAACTTGCTAGAGCCTTAGCATGGTTAGGAGCTAAAGTTATTATAGCTGAAATTAATGATTATGGTAAAGATGTTGAAACTTTAATCCAATCAGAAGGTGGAACTGTTTTATTTGTAAAGACTGATATTTCTAAAGAAGAAGACATCAAATTCTTAGAAAAAAAAGCTATTGAAACTTTTGGAAAAGTAGATATTTTGATTAATAATGCATATGCTTCTTCATCGGGGACTGTATTGGAAATTCCAATGGAAGATTGGGATAAAGTATATCAAGTCAATATCCGAGGCGCTATCTATGCAATTAAAACTTTTTTACCTTATATGATTAAACAAAATGAAGGTGTAATCAATTTTCTTACCTCTGCGGAAGGATGGCCGTATATGGCACCTTATTTTGCTACTAAAACTGCTTTAACATCAATTGGTATTTCCCTAGCGGCCGAATTAGATGATACCAACATTTCAGTGTTTGTATTTGGACCCGGAATGATTGATACCCCAGGATTACTAGAATACAGTCGTGTTTTAGCTCCTAAATATGGTATGACCGAAGAAGAGTTTAAGAATCAAGGAGTAAATCCAGGTTACGAAGGATTAATGCCGGCAGATCATTGTGCAGCAGGATGGGCATATACAATAGCACATGCTAAAGAGTATCATGGACAAATTGCTGAGCCATTTTCACCTCTCTTAGAATTGGGTCTTATTAAAACCAAAAAAAATGAAATTACAATTAAAAAACAAATAATAAAAACTCAAGATGATTTGAATAGTTTTATTTCAAAGACTATTGAAAACTCCAAAAATGTATATGAAATCATAAAAAAACTTCAACAAGAAACAAATGAATTAGGTTTATTTGCAAGAAAATGGATGAATCGCACTTTTGCGAATAGATGTGGAATGAAAATTGAAAAATGTGTTGATGTTATAACAGAACTTAACATTGAAATTCAAAAATTATCTAATTATGTCCAAAACCAAAAAATAGATAACTCTCTTCCCATATTGAAAAAACTATCTTGGTTTATACAAGTTTTGGAAAACCTTACAAATCATTTTCATGAATGCAAAGATGACGCTAAAGGATGGATAAAGGATCCTAATGAATTGAAAGTAGCCTTAGACACTTTGGATGTAAGAGAACAATCAATATTAAATTTTATCTCTAAACTTAGTGAAATCGAAAGTCTAATCTAATTTTTTTTTTCCCCAAAAGATACTGAGAAAAAGTAGAAGATTAAACTTTCAAAATAATTTTTAAAAGAAGCGTCTAAAACATCTCTTAAAGGTCTGTCTAAGCTAAAATCTTCGGATTATGATAAATCGTGCCGTTAAAATCCAACACTAAAAGGTGCATTTTATCTTGGTTTGGTTTTTTGGCTAATAATTTCTTATTAGTTTCAAGGTAGTTCAAAAATTATATTTAAAATTATATTTAATTTAAGAAAAGTAATTTCTTTATTTCCATTTCTTAAAAGCAGTCTCGTTCTCCAAACTAGCGTCCCTAACTGCTTTGATGAAAACGATATTTTTAGGTCTTGTTCACCAGTACCTTTACATGAGGGGCATCATACTTTATCAGAATTGGAATCTAATATTGTTTCAGAAAAATAAGATCAAGCTTATAAATAATTAAATGGCAATAAATACAACATTTGGATTTTTTTCAAAAAATAATATTATAAATGTGAATTAAATGAAATGTAAATGTGTAGAATTTCCGTTAAAAGAATCTAAAGCTGAACCTAGAATTAATGAGTGGTTAGAAAATAATAGCAACTTAAATATTAAATTTATTAATCAAGCAATTGTGAACGGAATAAGAAGAGTTTGTTATTATTATGAAGATTAAGATTAATCTTTAATTTTTTTTTTGTAAATATCTTTCATTATCACTATTATAATCATGTTTATAAAAAATGAAAGAACGTTACTATTGATGAACCAAAATTAGACAATTTAGATTTAAAAAGAACCCTTATCAAGGAAATTATGGATTCAATAGAAAAAGCTTATAAAATCAATTTTATTAATAAATCTTCTGTTTGAATATAAATATTGGAAGGATAAAAATTAATACAAAACTCCTTCTGTCGCATATAACATTCTCAAATAACTATATCTTCTAGTTTTTGACCCTACTGTTGATCGTGGATTTGTGATTCTAGTAAATCACAAATAAGATAAAAACATGACGAAATATACTATTAGCATCTTTTAACGGGATAAATAGAGAAGTATTTATCTGAATTTCTAATACTTCGGTTCGATCAATTTTTTACCCATAAGTGTTAACTTTATATGTACTATTAACAAAATATTAATTATGTCCAAATCTAAATTAATAATAGGAATAATTTTAATCGTTGTTGGTGGTGGTTTAATACCAACAGGATTTTTTGTAAACCAAATGTTCGTCGACCAAATTGCTGAAGGAGTTCCTGACGCACTTTTAGGTATTGAAGAGGAAGCTCTACCATCGTTAGAAGAACAGTTACCACCTTTAGGTACACCGGATGTACTTTTGGGTGTTGAAGACGGAGCACTTACTTCCTTAGAAGCACAACTACCCGTTCTTACAACTCCTGCTGTCTTAGCTGGTCTTAAGGAAGAGACAGTAGCAGCATTACTTGCGATAATCAACGCTTCAGGAGCCGTCAAAGCTATTAATAATAGCATATATGCTGTATATGCAAAAGTTTTCTCTTTACCTGGTGCTTATGAACAGTGGTTCAACAATGCAACCTTCAGTGGTTGGTATCCTCCAACTGTACTACCTCTAGGACCTTCAGAATATACTGGTATGGGTAATCTTAGTTTTACACCCACTGCCCAAAGTAGAATATTAAATGGATACTCTACTGCTCCAGGATTATTAGAAGATGAATTAGGTATTGGTTTATTAAGTTGGATGGAATTCTGGTCATGGGCATACGCTGATATAGGTGCTAATAGATCTTTAATGCAATTAACTTACAATGCTACTTGGGCTACACAGCTGGCGCCTTTAGGTGGATATATAGTAAATTATTTATGGGATGTTGTGGTTAAATCAGAATATTCACCATTACCCATAGAAGTATATGCTGAATTCGTATTTTACGCTCAGTGGGCTAACGGATCCGTTGTCGAAGGTGGAATTGATTTAAGTCTCTTCAAAGATACGCTACCAGAAGGTACTTTCGGTCTTGAAGCAGGCGTTCCAAATCCCACTAATATTACAATACCAACATGCATGGCTCTTTGGGATGGTTCAAACCCATACTCATTTGTAAACGATAGTGGGATTTTAATCTGGGTTGGTGCGATGCAAGGAAATGGAACCCTCCAACTTCTTTTAGCCACATCATTTAGTCTCATTGGAGCTCAATTACCCATACTACTAGGTTGGCTAGGGAATTTTATGACTAATCTCGTTCCACTTTTGCTTTTTGACGAAACAGGGTATACCGTACCAGAACTAGCACAACTCGCATTCTATGAACAATGGGCTAACGGGACAATACAAGGTGCCGCGGTTTTACCTGATGGATTTTTAAATGAACTTAGTGCTTCCTTTGCGGGTGCGCCATATTTCGAAGTTGGCTTACCAAATCCTAGTGGACTTTCACTTACTGAAACTATGAATTTATGGGATGAAGCGAATGTTTTAACTTTTGTTAATATGGATGGTATCTTAGTCTGGCTTGGAGCAATTACAAACGCAACTCTTCAAGGTACATTAATAGCAATGTTTGGCATATCTGCTGGTGAATTAACAGCGCTTCTAACATGGTTGGGTGCTTTTCTTACAGTACGAGTCCCACAACTTATTGAGTATGAAACAGGATATACTATACCAGAACTTGCTCAAGTTTCATTTTATGAACAATGGGCTAACGGTACTATTCAAGGTCTAAGTATTTTACCTGATGGATTTTTAGCTGAACTTGATCCACCTATACTAGGACCCCCCTACTTCGAAGTGGGCTTAACAGGAACTTCAACAGGCCTAACAGCTTTACAATGTGATGCACTCTGGGATGAGACAAGCGAATATTCACTCGTAAGTGCAAGTGGAATAATTAAATGGTATCAGGCAGAATCATCCACTACTACACATGATGATTTAAGAACTAATAACGGTGGTATTTCTACTGCGCAAATGACCCAAATTCTTGATTGGCTACCACAATTTAGGGATGAAATCGTAAATACATTAGCAAAAGAGGAACTGGGCTTACCGATGGAACCATATGATCTTGGAAATACACTCCTTATTGGTCTAGCTGCTGGCGGAGGCACTTTAGCCGTTATAGGCATAGTACTATTAATATTATCTAAGAGAAAATAAAACTTCCAAAATATATTCTATAAACTAATTCTTTTTTTTTTTTTTTTTTTTTCTGATATACTTATTGTTTAAAGTATTAACGCTTATTTTTCTAAGAATTTGTAAAAAGGAGGGATTTTCTTGAATATTATTATTAAGTTTACAATAGAGTAAGATGTACCTCAGGTTTTAAGGATAGAAAACGATAATTTTGCAGAACCATGGACTGAAGAAACGTTTAATATGATGTTAAGAAAGGAATTTCTTCAAATTGTTGAAAAGTCCGATAAATTTTATGTTTATTTAATTTGTTAAATTATAATATCCTTTTAACACTTTTAAAGCGTTTAATGTGATCCACTTACTTTCTTTACCTATCTGCTCGACTCTTACTTGCATTCGCCCGTTAAATGATTTTTCTAACTTCCATCGGCCATTCTTATCTTGTTTAGATATAACTAAATCGAAAGCGTCGCGCATACGATCGTCTTTATACCCTAACCTTGTTAAAATATCTAAAACTTCCAAGGCATCAATTTTCCACATTAATGGAAAACCAAATTGAGTCCACTCTTGCTTAGCAATAACATTCTGATCGTGACTTTTTTTGTATATGCGGTGATTGAGCAGATAATCTACGGCTCTATTAATTATATCTTCAACTTCTTTTGATCTAATATTAGGAGGAATTTCTGAAAGTGCTTTCAGATTTTTTACAACTCCCATATGACATGTGTGTTTTCCCCAACATTGTTCCTTTCTCTCGTATGGCCACCCACTTGGAGACTTGTCTATTCCATCATCATATCGTTGATATTTCAAAACCCATTCAATTCCATTTTGAACCCTTGAATCTTCCAAATATCCAAACTTTATAAGGGCCCATATCATATTACCTGTTAAACATGGGATTACTAGTTCAGGAGTACCTCCATTATCATCGTGACCACGAACAGAAAACCCGCCACTTGCTCGATGTTGCGAATTATTAAGAATAAATTCACAGGTCTTTTTGATTCGCGCATCATTTCCATCCGCATTGAGTTCTGCTAAGAGTATGAAACTCCATACAGTTCCTTTATATTTTGCTTTAACGTAAAAGTTATTACGGTTTAACCAATAATAACCATTTATTTGTTTGCTAAGAATTTTTGGGACAAGTCCAGATTTCATGATCTCTTTTTTTGCCAAAATTACATCTGAATTATCTTTAGGCTTATTTAGAATTTCAGTTAAAGCAAAAAATCTAATTGAAGGATTATTTTCTTCTAAAAGCCAATCTATAGGGTCCTCATTCAACAAGGATTTCCAATCATTCATTTTTTTTCACTTTTAATTAAAAATGGTTTAGATTTTTAGTTTATTTTCATATATTTAAAAATTACCCTTATTAATTTTTAATTCTGATAAACATTTATTAAAGCCATGTCAAATGAAATACCACAAAATGAAAATGATAAGAGTGATAAACCACTTCCTCTTTGGACAATAGCGATCATCCCAGTATACATTTCTGTATTATTTATAATCATATTTTTCCCCCTCGCTCAAGATTGTTCATGGATTGAAGCTTGGTTATTCATCATATCATTTGTTGTTAACATGACAATTAGTTTCTATCTCATAAACAAGAAAAATCCGCGAGTTCTTCGGAACCGGATGAAGGTGAAAAAGGTCGGTGTCACAGAGAAGACAAAAAGTTCCGCAGGATCAGATAAATTTATAATACCGATTCTTTCTATCGGATTTATTGGTGCATTATTATTCTATTTCTTTAGCTAAGTTATAGTTTGAAACAATATCATTTTTCGATCTTTTTAGAAGAAAAATTATAATTAAATGCTAACAAATTCTTGGAATTTGTACTAAAAGGTCAAGATTTTGATTTACCAATAGAAGAAAACCTCCAAAATTAACATTATTGTCGAAATAACCCTTTTTTAAATGATTTAGTACGTTCTATCGTCATAGAAAAAAATCATTTTCAATAGCTTTTATATAGTTTAAAAACAAACTATTTTTAAGGATTCCATATAATTTGAGCTAACATTGGATTTCAAGGCGATAAAACGCTTCGTACGCCTGATTAAGCCCTCTATTAAACTCTAACACGAGTTTAATTATCTCTTAACCTATATATTTCGGCTCGAATTAGAGGATCTTTGTTCTTTTTTTTATTATTGAATAACGCATTAATTTAAAGATGAAATCCATTCTAGATTTAGACTAACATCTTTTTGTGGCAGAAATTATTAATCTTAGATTTTTTCTTATTGAAATTATTGTAATATTTTTTATTTTTTTGTACAAATATTTTTATATAAATTAATGGTAGTTTTATTGTTAGATTTTGACTTAAGAATAGATAATCATCAAATATTGCATAATTCTATAAAGGCGAATATTATGGAAACAAAGGTAAGTTTCACATTTTTAGGGGGTGTAAATGAAGTAGGAGGTAATATTATTCTTTTAGAAGATTTTACATATGATGTGAAAGTTTTACTTGATTTTGGAATTAATATAAAAGATTATAATGATCAATACGAAAGATATGAAGCACCAAGTTCAATAAAAGAATTATTAAAGATAGGATTATTGCCTAAAGCGGAAATATTTTCAATCGACAATTTATATACTGATTATAAGGCGAATAAAAACCAGGATTGTAACGATTTGGAAACGAATATCGATGGGATTTTTATCAGCCACCCCCATAAAGATCATTTTTTTGGATTGTCGTTTGTTAATAGAAACATACCAATTTATACGGGGGTTTTTACTAAAAAAATTATTTCTGCTTATTATAAATGTTCCAAAGATTCAATCACTAATAATTATGGCGGATTAAACTGGAAATTGTTTCGTACGGGCGATATTCTTGATCTTAATGGATTAGAAATAATACCGGTGCATGTAGATCATTCGATCCCAGCCGCTTATGGTTTCATCATTAAAACCTCAGAAGGTATTGTTGTTTACACTGGAGACTTTCGTATGCACGGCCCTTTAGCTTCTATGACTCAAGATTTTCTAGACGAGATAAAAAACTCTCTTAAAGTGCCACACCAACAAGAAAATAGTAAAGGAGAAATTCAAAAATCCCGTGAAGCTAAGATTAAACTCTTAATTTGTGAAGGTACACACATCCATAAGGGAGCAATAGAATCCGAAAATAATGTAGAACAAAATTTAGAACAGTTATTTATCAAACACCCTTTTGATTTTCTATTAGTAAAATTTGATCGTTTAGATTGGGACCGTTTTAGGACGTTTTCTTCAATTGCAAAAAAATTTGGATGGAAATTCATCATAACAGAAAAAGACGCTTATTTTTATTACCTTTTGAACAAAGATGAAATTTACGAAAGTATGAAAAATCCGAATATTGCTGCGGACGATCACATTTTAATTTTAACTATAGGAGCTGTGAAGTATCGTTGGCAAGAAAAAATAAGACAAGCGATATACAAAGAAGAGAAGGGACATCGTTTAATAAAATTTAACGAATTAAAAGAGTTAGATAGTGGTTTTTTCTTTTACATTACTTCATTGCGTAAAGATATTATAGAAAAATTTAATCCAAATTTCAGGGGCGCATTTATTTCTTCTAGTATTGACCCTTATACTGAAGAATTTATTGATAACAATAGGACTTTAAGTCGATATTTCCGCAAAATTGGAATTCCTTCTTATAGAATACACGCTTCAGGACATGCGATGCCACACCATTTAATAAACTTTATAAAAACGGTAAATCCTGAACATTTAATCCCTATTCACACTGAACAACCACATTTTTTTGAAACATTATTTAGAAATTCAGACATTAATATAATAATTCCTACAAAAAATGAAACCATAAATTTACCATAATCAAAGCAGAAAGTTCAAAGTAAGGTGCCTAAACTAAAACTAATTCAAAGGAAATTAAAATAATAAATCTTGGTGTAAAAAAGAATATATGAAGAAAAAGTGTTCAAAATGTGGAATGATCCGTTCGAATAAAGATCTTGTTAAGTTAGAAAATGGCAACTATATTTGCTTTTCATGTTGGAATCGAAATCTAAAAGAGAAAAATAAATCAAATAAAACTGACTAATTAAAAAGTTCATCTATAATTGAGCACAAGTTTAAAACTAATCGTAAGAAATTAAATATGTATATGTTGTTAAGTTAAATTTTTTGATTTTAATATCCATTTGGCCGTTTTTTTGAGGTAAAAGTGGCATTTTAATTACGAACTTACTATCTTCCAAGTAAATATTGTTGTAAAACATGTTCTTGTACCGATCCCAATCGATATACATATTCATATTATCTTTTTTAAGAGATTGGATAACCGACATAAAATACCTCAATTAAATTCTTATAAATTGAATAACCTTTCGCAACAAAAGCTCTATCGCTTAAATTTTGTACGATGTACCCTTAATCTGTTGAATTAATTAAAGAGTAAATGTATAACACGCAATATTGGACAATCTTAGCAACCAATATATTAATAAAAAAATGACATATTTATATGTTTCGATGATTTACTAATAAATTGAATAATTAATCAAAATATTAATATAAGTTTCCTTCTATTTTATTCATTAGATTAATTAAAGGCGAATCTGGTTTAAATTATGAGTTATGGTTTTTTTGGGAAAGTTTTATGGGTTGATTTAACAAGCAATAGTTTTGAGGAGGAGGGGCTTCCTGAAAACATGTACCGTCAATTCATGGGAGGGTATGGGTTAGGGTGTAGATTATTATTTGAAAGAATGGACTCAAAAGTAAAACCCTTAAGCCCCGAGTCAATTATAGGATTTTTTCCCGGTCTACTAACAGGTACTGCAGCTCCCTTCTCAGGCAGATTTATGGTTGTAGGCAAATCTCCGTTAACGGGAACGTGGGGCGATGCAAATAGTGGAGGTACTTTTGGACCTGCCATAAAAAAATGTGGTTATGATGGAATTTTGGTTAAAGGCGCTGCTAAAAGCCCAAAATATATTTCTATAATTGATGACAAATCTGAAATCTTAGATGCTTCTGATATTTGGGGGAAAGATGTTATAGAATCTGAGAAAATTTTAAAAAGTAGACATGGTCAATTAATAAAAACAGCAGGAATTGGGCAAGCAGGAGAAAATCTATCAAAAATATCAGGAATTGCGAATGATAAAGGAAGAATCGCCGCACGTTCTGGTTTAGGGGCAGTAATGGGTTCAAAAAAACTGAAAATGATAGTTCTTAAGGGAAATAAGAAAGTTGTAATCTATAACCGCGAAAAGTTTTTGAATTTAATAAAGGATTACCATAAAGTAACGAAGATTAAACCGTTATCCCCTATGAAAAAGACTCTCTTAGGAAAGATGTTTGGAATGGTAAAAACTATACGAAGGCTCAAAGTTGGAATGGTTGCTTCACCAAATCTTATGAGAACAATTTATCGCTATTTTGGTACTACTATTGGAAACACAATTAGTGCTGAAACTGGAGATTCTCCCATTAAGAATTGGTCTGGAATAGGAATGTATGATTTTCCTCGCGAAAAATCAAAGTTAATATCCTCTATTAATATAAACAAATATAAAATAAAAGAATACGGATGTTTTAGCTGTCCTGTTCAATGCGGAGCTATTTTAAGAATTCCAGAATTGAACATTGAAGAAATGCACAAGCCAGAATACGAGACTTGCTGCTCATTTGGTTCTCTTTTACTCAACAACGACTTACTTTCTATATTTAAAATTAATGACCTTTGTAATCGTGCGGCGATCGATACTATTTCCACTGGTGTATCAGTTGCTTTTGCGATTGAATGTTTTGAAAATAATCTTTTAAATTTAGACGATACGGGGGGTTTAGATTTAATGTGGAGTAATAGTAAATCTATAGTAGAATTGGTCCGTAAAATAATATTAAGAGAAGGTATCGGTGATATATTAGCTGATGGGGCAAAAATAGCTGCTGAAAAAATAGGGAAAAATAGTAAACAATACGCCATAACTTCATTAGGCTCTGAAATTCCGATGCACGATCCTCGTTATTTTAAATCCCTAGCTTTTACATACGCGTTTGATCCGACCCCCGGAAGGCATACAGCGGCTAGCATCGATTTTTCTGAAATTGGGCCATTTGATAAATTTGAAAAAAGCTTAAATCTCCCCAAAAAGCGGAAAAAAAACGAAGAAAAGAAGGTAGAGGCCCAAGTAATCAATACGGGCTTTCATCAAATCTTAAACTGTGCCGGTATGTGCATGTTCTCGCCTTCCTTTGGCACCTATCCTTTTATTGATCTTTTGAATTCTTTAACGGGTTGGAATACTAAAATTGAAGATTATATCAAAGCTGGAATAAGAATCCAAACCTTACGTCAAGCGTTCACGCTACGAGAAGGTATTAACATAGCACAAAACGAATTGCCCGATAGAGTAATCGGTCTACCACCTGCTGAAAAAGGGCCGCTAAAAGGTAAGACAGTAGAGTATAAAGAATTTTACAAAGAATTTTGCAACAGAATAGGATGGAATCCTGAAAATGGCTATCCATTAAAAGAGACTTTAAAAGATTTAGACCTTGAATTCGTAATTAAAGATTTATATTAAATACACAACTTTAATTATCTATAAAGCTAATTAACTAGAATTAATTCATTCCAATGATTTCTAAGAACGTTATTTCAAATGATGAAAAGAGTTTAAAATCTTATCTCAAAAGAGAGTTATTAACCGGTGCAAAGCGGTTAAAAAATAAATATCCCCCAATTTCAGAAAACATTAAAGGCGTTTCTAAAGCTTTAAAAATTAAGAAGATTTACGAGTTAAAGGAAAATCTTAAAAATTTTTATCTTATTATTACGAAAAATTACTCTAAAAAGCCAAGATACAAGCATTTTTTAGCTATTTTGTTAGCTTCTCAAAGCTCCGATCTATTAGTTAACTTAGCAAAAGGATTTAGTAAAGAACATAATTTAAAATTAATCCAATTCTCAGTTTATCCTCAACATTTTAGAGTTAGTTTGTTTTCTTTAAAAGAATTAAACGGAGCAGATAACTTATCAAAATCAATCAATTTATTAAAAGAATTCAGAAACAAGTATAGAAAAGAGTTAGAGAACTTTAAAAATTTAGTTAAAAATATATAATTTTTAACAAAGTATACAATATTAATATTAATTATTCTATTATAGATTTTGAATCAAAATTCTAATTTTGATGTAAAATGTCATTTAGAGAAAATACTGTTAAAATTGTAAGTAC
>Ga0209121_10002659_pt1 | contig 17943 bp, 22 predicted proteins | sample Cruoilmetagenom3_FD_187292 | JGI IMG/M metagenome (GOLD analysis project Ga0209121, IMG submission 187292) | Oil polluted marine microbial communities from Coal Oil Point, Santa Barbara, California, USA - Sample 3 (SPAdes) (version 2) | ecosystem: Environmental > Aquatic > Marine > Oil seeps ... | reverse complement strand
CAAGATATACGTGACAGACCGTACATGTACGCATGGTGATGCGGACCTCACTGAGGGATTTCAGGAGGGCGAGGCAATTGAATGCCCATTCCACGGGGGGGCTTTCTCTATAATATCTGGCGAAGCAATTACCCTGCCTTGTTCGAAACCCCTCACCACCTATCCTGCGATAGTGATGGATGGGAACGTGTATATTAAGCCTCCGCCCGCCTCACCCCAAAGTGTTGATTCATAGTTCTGTCCAATGAAACATCCGTCGTTCATCTAAATCGAACAGCGTGAGCGGTATTTGGAAATTCTATTTCCAGCAAGCTAATGATAAATTCACCGAGTTCGTAGTTCTGCACTGCTTTTCCGACGAGAGAATTCAATGTTTTTTCAGCTTCGAAAATGGAAGACACGAGGGATAAATGGATAAACGCAATAGCGGCCCGTTGGCGGGTGTACGAATTATCGAAATCGCAAGCGCAGCCCCTGGCCCCTTCTGTGCAATGATGCTGGCAGACATGGGGGCCGACGTCATAAGGGTCGATAGGGCGGAACTCGTGGAAGCGTCTCCGATTGATTATCGGAAGAACATTTTGAACCGCAACCGGCGATCCATCTCGCTTGATCTCAAACAACCGGCGGCAATCGACACCGTTCTTGAGCTGTGCAGCCAAGCGGATGGGTTGATCGAAGGATTTCGGCCAGGCGTGATGGAACGGCTCGGCCTGGGCCCCGAGCAATGTCTGGAGGCCAACGAGGCGCTTGTTTATGGCCGCGTAACGGGATGGGGACAGGAAGGGCCTCTCTCGCAGACAGCCGGACATGACATCAACTACATTGCTCTGACCGGCGCTCTCCATGCGACTGGCCCGGCCGAAAGGCCAGTCCCTCCCCTCAATCTCATCGGTGATTTCGCCGGCGGTGGCATGTTGCTTGCCTACGGTATTTTATGCGCGATTTTTGAAGCCAGCCGGTCAGGTAAGGGACAGGTTGTGGATGCGGCTATGATTGATGGTGCTGCGATGACCATGGCTCTCACTTATTCCATGTTTAATGCAGGTTTATGGAACGATCAGCGTGAAGCTAACCTTGTTGACGGAGGCGCGCCATTCTACCGGACCTATGCGACCAGCGACGGCAAGTTCGTATGCGTGGGTGCGATTGAACCAAAGTTCTTTTTGAATTTCACGCGCGTGCTTGGTCTGTCGGATGATCCCCTTTTCCAACCGCCTCACAAGGTTGGCAACTGGCCGGAAATGATTGCCCGGCTAGATGCGATCTTCGCGACACGCACGCGTGACGAATGGGAAATAGCATTCGACGGAGCCGATGCCTGTTTCACGCCAATTTACACGCTTGCCGAGGCTCCAGATGTGCCGCAAAATATCCATCGTACGGTCTTTTCGCGCAGCGATGATGTGATCCAGCCTTCGCCAGCGCCGCGCTTCTCGCGTACTCCGGGTACGATAAACTACGGCCCGCGCGAAGTCGGCGCCGATACCCGCTCCGTTCTTGCAGAATGGGGCATGGAAGAGAAAAAGATTGATGCATTGATCGAGGATGGGGTGGCTGTTCAGGCGTAGGCAGACCTATTCGTCCGGGATTTCCGGCCATCGACTTGTTGATGGCACGGGCCCAGCCGGTGCCCGAGCAAACCACTAGGCCCGGTGCCGCCAAGGTAAGACCGGATCTGCTTCATGCCGCATTGGTTTGCTGGGCTTGTGATCTGCTGCCATTCAGCATCTGAAGTAGCCAAAGGCGCGTCTTGCCTTAGATTTCGGACGGCTATCTTCAAGTTTGTTTTGCAGGCGGCGCAAGCAACGTTCTCAGCGGCACAGAGTCATCCGCGGCAATAGATCGTTTGACGGGAATCCGTCGTTCGATCAATCGCTTGCCGACTCCCATATCGGCGGGGCGATTGATCGTCATTACACCTTCGACCACATCTCCGTCGAAAAACAGAGCGGTAAATTGGCCCGATTCCATGTCGCCGCGCACGATAGTATCAGGTCGATCATTGGTTCGACCCGCAACCTGCAAATTGATGTCGTATTGGTCTGACCAGAACCAGCATGGCTTACAGGCATCAGGGGTCTGGCCTAGCATCGCTGCGGCTGCTGCGGCGCCTCGGTCTGCTGCATTCTGGTACGTTTCAAGCCGGGTCCGCCCTCCAAAGAAATCTGGCTGTTCAGCAACATCCCCTGCAGCGAACACATGTGGATTGCTGGTCTGGCAATGTTGATCGACGATGATGCCGTTGCCAACTGCCAGCCCGGCGTCGCGCGCCAAATCGAGTGCTGGAACAATGCCGATGCCCACCACCACAGCATCGCAGGCAATTTGATTTCCGTCTGACAGGTCAATCGCCCTAACCCGCCCATCGTCGCCGAGTACTAATTCATCAACATTGATACCAAAGCGAGTCTCTACGCCCTGGGCGTTATGCTGGCGGGCGACCCATTCGCCAAAGCGCTTGTTTAGCGTACGGACCATCGCAGCGGGTCCCGGCTCGATCACAACTACCTCACAGCCTGCCTTGCGGCAGCTGGCAGCAACCTCGGCGCCGATAACGCCCATCCCGACAACGACAATACGCGCCCCAACTACGAGCTCTTCTGCAAGTCTATCAGCATCGTCCTTTGTCCGAAGATAATGGACGTTTGGCGCATCAGCTCCTACCAAAGGCAATCGCCGCGCTGCTCCCCCTGTTGCCAACAACACGCGGTCGGCCTTGATACTGCTACCATTTTGCAGAGTTACGGCACCTGCTGCAAGGTCCAAGCTGTCGGCACGCATGCCTAGGTGTAGGTCAATACGGTTTTCGCTGTACCATCCCTCCTCTCTTAGAAAGAAGGTTTCAGGCAGTTTTCCTTTATCCCACAACATCTCCTTCGAAAGCGGCGGACGTTCATAAGGCAACCAGCGTTCCTCGCCGATCAAACTGATGCGGCCTTCAAATCCATTCTGGCGCAACATGGCTGCGGCCTGTCCTCCAGCCATGTTGGCCCCAATAATGGCAATTGCTTTTGGCATGTTCGGCTTCCGATCCTTATCTAATATTATCGTTCAATTTTTAGGACCAAATCGCTGCGCGGGTAAAGGCGACAGGCAAGAACCAGCCCATCCGCTTCGTCCTCTTCGGTGATTTGCAGGCGACTCATTTTGCCGGTCGTGTAATCGCCACTAACCACCCTGATCCTGCAAATCCCGCATCCACCGCTTCTGCAACCAATCCTAATGTCGCTAACCCCGCGTCGTTCCATCGCGATCAAGACCCGTTCGTCTTTATGGCAGTCGAATTCTGTACCATCAACGATCCGAATCCGGTGCATACCCCCCATTGCTTTAGGTCAGATCTTCGGCCGTGGCTGCCGCCGGCGCTGCAAAATTTTGACCAACCAAAGCGTAATGCACCGCATACATTTCGCGCGAGAATTTCCCCGCCAATTCTCGCGTCGAACCGGATGAGCCGCTGACCGCGTCAGCTAGCGCTTTGACCAATGGGGCCTTGTGAGCGATTGATCGTCCTTCTGGCATTTTAACCTCGATGATCGGCATCTATGCCTTCAGCGGAGCCATGCCTTTGATCCATCGTGCGGAGATTAACCCCGGAACGAGCTTCCATGCTGCGGGAATGTCCCCGCCATAACGACGTCCGCGACTGCAATCTGCCGCTTTCCTCTAACCTGGCGGCGTGGACCGACCGTTTTTGGATCTCGTAAGCGCTGGCCAAACTCAGCTCCGGATCACTAACAGTCAATTGGGGTGTTGACTGGGCGTTGAGCGCGGAACTGTCTAGAATTTCGCCATTTCTTTCGAGGCTAACCATTCCCATTTGCCTGCGCTGCTTCACCGGAGAGAAGATCAAGAGCGACATCGACGATCATGTCTTCTTGGCCGCCGACCATGCCTCGTCTGCCCAGTTCCAGCAGGATATTACGGGTATCGAGGCCATATTGTTCAGCCGCTTTCTCTGCGTGCCTGAGGAAGCTGGAGTACACTCCGGCATAACCCAGACTAAGTGTTTCGCGATCAACCCGCACTGGGCGGTCTTGCAGCGGACGGATAATGTCCTCCGCTGCATCCATCAGTGCCATCACGTCGCAGCCATGGTCCCACCCCTTACGGTCGGCTGCTGCGACAAATACTTCAAGCGGAGCGTTACCGGCTCCTGCCCCCATCCCGGCAAGGCTGGCATCGATCCGAACGGCTCCTTCCTGGGCAGCTATCATCGAGTTGGCCACTCCAAGAGAGAGGTTGTGGTGGGCATGGATACCGCGCTGGGTTTCCGGCTTTAGCACCCGATTATAGGCGCGCAGGCGATCACGAACTCCATCCATGTCAAGCGCCCCGCCGCTGTCGGTTACATAGACGCAATGCGCGCCATAGCTCTCCATCAGCAGCGCCTGCTGTGCCAATGCCTCTGCATCGATCATATGGCTCATCATCAGAAAGCCCGAGACATCCATACCAAGATCACGGGCGATGCCGATGTGCTGCTTGGCGACATCGGCTTCGGTGCAATGGGTCGCGACCCGCACCGACCGCACTCCCAGCGAGTAGGCCCGTTGAAGTTCCTCAACCGTGCCAATCCCTGGTACCAGCAAGGTCGTCAGCACCGCACGATCAATCGCGTCGGCGGCGGCTTCGATCCACTCCCAATCGGTATGGGCGCCAAAGCCGTAATTGAACGAAGTACCATTGAGACCATCGCCATGGGACACCTCGATCGCATCAACGCCGGCATTGTCGAGTGCTTTTGCAATCGTACGCACACTGTCGGTACCATACATGTGCAGGATGGCATGCATCCCGTCACGCAGGGTAACATCCTGAATGTAGAGCTTTTCGGTTGTGGGATCGAAAGTCATGCTGCAGCCTTTTCGAGTTGCTGCTGGGCGAGACGTTCACCGGCCGCCTTGGCCGCAGCAGTCATTATATCCAGATTACCGGAATATTTGGGCAGATAGTCGCCTGCGCCTTCGACTTCGAGGAATACGCTGGTCTTGAGCCCCACAAACTCACCATAGCCCGGGATCTTCAACGGGTTGTTCGAACCGAACCGCTCGAACTGCACTTCCTGCTTGAGCCGATAGCCCGGCACGTAGGACTGGACGGTCTGGACCATCTCTTTCACCGATGCGCGGATATCGTCCTCATTGACCTGATCGGTGAGTGTGAAGATCGTATCGCGCATGATCATCGGCGGTTCGGCCGGATTGAGGATAATGATCGCACGCCCGCGGGCCGCGCCGCCAACATCCTCGATCGCCTTTGCTGTGGTCCGGGTGAACTCGTCGATATTCGCCCTGGTCCCTGGCCCGGCCGAACGCGAGGATACTGACGCCACGATTTCAGCATAATGCACTGGGGAAACACGAGAAACCGCTGCAACAATCGGTATTGTCGCCTGTCCGCCGCAGGTGACCATGTTGACGTTTCGGACCCCACTATCGAGCGCCGCATCGACCGGAGGCACGAAGAACGGACCGATCGCAGCCGGGGTCAGATCGACCACCAGCTTGCCATCCTGCTGCAGGGCTGCGTCATGTTCCTTATGCGCATAGGCCGAGGTCGCGTCGAAGGCGATGCCGATCTCCGGATAAACGGACATCTTGCGCAGCCCCTCTATCCCTTCATGGGTCGTGGCAACGCCACGCTCACGGGCCATCGCAAGCCCTTCAGATGCCGGATCAATGCCCACCACGGCGACAAGCTCCAGACTGTCTGAACCCTTGAGAAGCTTGATCATCAAATCGGTACCAATATTGCCCGACCCGATTATTGCGCATTTCATCTTGACCACTTGTTTATCCCTATTTCAAATCTAGTCGGATGCAGCTGCAAAAACTGCGCGAACCGTACCGACCCCATTGATCCGCGCTTCAACCACGTCACCCGGCGATACCCCCGCCATTGGCCCAAGCGCCCCAGACAATATCACATCGCCTTCCAGCAAGGGCCGACCGGCCTTCGCCATCACCCTGGCAAGCCAAACTGAAGCCGTAATCGGGCTCCCCAGACAGGCGACCCCAGCTCCAAACGAATTTGGATCTCCATTGACTTCCATCACCATGCCGCAGCTCCGCAAATCGAGTCCGTCCAGCTTGCGCGGAACCGCACCGAGCACGAAAAGCCCGCTCGATGCGTTATCCGCAATCGTGTCCCAGATTTTGATGTCCCAATCGGCGACGCGGCTGTCTACGATTTCAATCGCGGGCACGACATATTCGACCGCGCGGATCATTTCTGCGGTGGTGACGTCGGGATGCGGAAGATCCCGGCCGATAACGACGGCGATCTCTGCCTCGACCTTTGGCTGAATGACCTGATCGAGCGAGACCGGGATCCCTTCAGGCACGTCCATGTCCGCAAACAACATGCCGTAATCAGGTTGATTTACACCCAGCTGCTTCTGCACTGCCACAGAAGTCAAACCGATCTTACGTCCGACCAGACGCCGCCCGTCTGCCAAATATTTACAGGTATTGGTCTCCTGCACAGCATAGGCCGCATCCAACCCGCCGGCAGATATCAAGTCCCTCACCGGCGCGACCGGCCTGCCAGTCTCTGCCGCTTGTCGGAGCGACTCCGCCGCTTGATTGATAAGCTTTGTATCGATACTTTTTGCAGTCATCATGTTCTCGCAACTATGCGCCTTGAGGAAGTTGTCGGGGCGCCTTTGCGGCTTGAGAATGACGGCTGTGATCAGCAATATATTGAACGCCGCAATCGCTCTTGCCACGTCGGTCTCGCGCGACCTTATGGTCAGACCACTTCTGGCGGACGGCAGCGGGAATGACAGCGGCGGCGGCCGAGCAATCAATTTTCGCGCCATCTGCAACCACTGACGAGGCTGTCCGGGCTGCCGAAACCGGTTCAATTGTATTGATCATCGCGATGCCACGCATGATCAGGTGTTCACCGTCATAAAGCGGTCAGTAAGAGCTTTTTCATAATAGAAAATCGCCTTTCCGGCATTCTCAGCCTGCCATATCCGGCGGGGGTTGTCTGGATAGTATGTGTACCCACCAGAGAATGTTTCGTTGCGATTTCCGGAGGGGTCAAAGAAGTAGATAGTTTGTCCACGCGTGATCCCGTGACGCGTCGGTCCGATATCAAGCGAAATATCGTAGCGGCTGATGATGTCCGCAGCATGCCCCACATCATGCCATGATTCGAGATTGAAGGAGATGTGATGAACTCTTCCGTCCTCTGCATAGTCCAGAAACGCCACGTCGTGAGCCTTGTTACTGCAGGATAGGAAGATCCCAATCCGCGTATCCGAAGCCTCGTCAATCAGCTCCTCAGTGACCGAGAAGTCGAGCGCCTCGACAAAAATCTTGGCAGTTGCCGAAACATCTTTGCCATTGAGCGCGCAGTGATCAAAACGGGTCGCCCGCATGCCCCGTGGCTCAGCCAGCCAGATGTCAGGATTACGCACGGCTGGCCCCGTTTCAGACAATTCCATTTCCGCGTAGAGATCGAACACGTGGTTCGTCGGGGTGTTGAATCGGATCTTTCGTCCGACACCGGGATCTTCACCGGCTGGTATGTTGTCTACATGCACTCCCAAGCCGAGTAGACGCTCGGCAAAATGATCCAGATCGGAATCCTTGGCTACCTTGAATGCCATCCGGTCGAAACCGGGTGAATCCGCTTCGCGCAAGATAATGCTATGGCGGTCAAACTCGTCAAATGCCTGAAAGAAGGCACGCCCTGCTTCGACGCCAACCAGATTGAGACCGATCCGGTCACGATAGTGTTGGATCGCCTCATCGAGGTCCAGAACTCGTAATTGTACATAACCGGGACGAAGTACGCCTGTCACAGCCATTTCAGTTCTCCTTGTATCATCAGGCTTTAAGGCCATTCTTGAAGAATTCAGTCACTATGCGGTTGAAGCTGGCCATCCGTTCGATCTGAACCCAATGTCCGCATTCCCCGAAGACATGGAGGTCCGACTTGGTCAGCAAGTTGGCGAGACGTAAGGTCGAATCCAACGGAATGACCTGATCGGACAGCCCGTGTAAGAGCAGCGTCTCATGAGGCAGCGCGGCGATATCCTCTTCGCAGCTCGCCAGCATAGTGATGTTGGCCTGACGGTTGGATCCACCGAAGGTGGCATTGTAGGGCTCATGCGCACCGGGGCCTATGCTAGCTTCATAGCGCGACTGGATAAGCTCCTCGGTCAACCGGCTGTGGTCCGATGCGAGATATTTGAGCGTAGCCCGCATGGCTTCGAGCGATGGTTCGTACCCCCAGACGTAGTCAAGCGCCGGCGTGATCGGAAATTCCAGGCCGACCGAACCCATCAACACCGCGCGATCGACCCGGTCGGGATGCGCGATCATGAAGGCAAGCGTGATCGCGCCGCCGAATGAATTGCCTATCATCGACACTTTGTCGATACCAAGTTGATCGAGCAGGGACGCGATCTGGTCCACCCATATCTGCTTGTCTTCGATCCGCCCCTTGGAACCGGAGTAGCCGAAACCAAACATGTCCGGCGCCACAGCGCGGAACTCCTTCGCCAGCTCAGGCAAATTCAGCTGCCAGTTAGCCCAGGCAGTCACTCCTGGCCCGGATCCATGAACCAGCAGGACAGGACTTCCCTCACCGAGATCGTGATAATTTGTTGCAACATTATCGACGATCATCGACTTGCCGATTTCAGGTCGTACAACTTTCGCAGCGGAATCCGACATAATCTCTCCGATGTTCCTTTCGAAATCTCTCTGGCCGCACTTTTTACTAATACAGTATTCACTGGACTGCCGAGAATGCTCTTGACTTACGCGTCAGGTGCCCAACAAAATTGGCCTTACCCAATCAAACAATGCGCCAAGTTGATCTTCTCTTTGCAGAGGTCCTTGGTACAAGTATTGATTGGCACTATTCCAAGCGGCCAAGAAAGCTAAGCGCCGCCTCTACGAATATGTCATTTTGATCGCCTGTCATCATGTGGCGGGCCCCCTCTATCTCTGTATAATGGATTTGTGGAGCCAACTCGCAGAAATGCCTCGCTGATTCCTGCGTAACGAGCTTGCTTTCGCTTCCCCGCATGAAATGGACTGGCATGTTCAAATTTTTAGCGGACATAACAAGCTCTTGCTCGAACTTTTCGGGAGCGACATACAGCGTCTCCACAAATGCAGGGTCCCAATGCCAACGCCATCGTCCATCCTTGCCTTGGCGCATGTTTCTTTTCAGACCGCTGTAATCCGTCGCGGAACGCGAATTGGGTCGGGGAACGTGGCCGGACAGAAAATTGGCAGCTTCACTTAGATCTTCGAATCCGCGCCTCGCCCCATCAAGCATGAACTTTCTGATGGATTCGAATTCTTGCCGACTTATCTTCGGAGCGACATCAACTAGAGTGAGGGAAGTAAACCCATCATGACGGAGCTGCCCAGCCGCTACGAGCCCCGCGACACCACCTAGCGACGCCCCTATCAGGTGCGGCTTAACGCCGACGCTTTCCGCCACCCAATCACTCAGCTCAAGCGAGTCACGAGCATAATCCTGGTAGGAATAGATCGAGTTGGGAGCCCGGTCGCTATCTCCATGACCGCGAAGGTCCGGACAAAGCACGAAATAACCGGCACGCTCGAAAGTCCTTGCCGCACCGGACCAAGCATGCCGCGTCTGACCGCCGCCATGCGAAAGAATGATTGCACCCTTTTTTGCTTCGCCAAACTGGCTTGCAATAAGGGCGCACCCATCAAAAGTTTCGATAGTAACGGCGACCGGGCTACTCGCTTCTTGAGGCGCGCCCATCATTGATGACCCGGATAATTGATGGACTGATAAATCCGATTGGAAGATTGCCTCATTTGCCCACACGCGTTCTTCGGAGCGCGAACGGCCCTCGCTTTCCAGTAAAGTTCATCGAGCCGTACTCCCACCGCGCAATATCATCGTCGACAAAGTGATATGGCCTGAAAGATAAGCTCTCAGATCATTGCTGGGCAATTTTCTGGCACACGTGCGACACAAGATATCCATGAAGGCGAAGTATTTAGACCACTTTTTCTTGTTCGAGCCCTCAGAACAATGCACCTCGAGGTCATTTGACATCAACGCGCGCGCAGAAAAAGCTTTGGAGGATGTTGGGATTGAACCTAGAATACTGAGGCTATGGCACATTTTATACGGAGCATCTGATAGGCGCACGCATCTTCCAACCATCAACTCTGAACTCCTCTGTTAATTTCTTGGAACCAGCTAACATGAGCCGCAGTTTCTACTGAAATATCGAAGGCATATAGCTCATATTTTGCCGGCGGCAGAGCAATGCCAAGGCCACTCAGATTTTTGCCTATGCCTACTGGCCGATGTTACTTGCTGTATGTCGACGAAGGCCATCCTCGGTGCTGAAGCAGTTCGCTCATCATCGACCAACAGGCTGGAAGCCATATGCGGAAGATTCATGCCTCGATGAGCGCCCCCGGCATGTTCGAGCCGATCAGAAATGATCGCTCGATATGCTGCCACAACGAAGCACGATGCGACCACTAAGACGTTACCTCGGACAACAGTCAAAAGCTGCGACTAGGAAGACGGCGACTTCACCTTCGAATTACGTGGCGAAACCTGAAAGGCCGCGATCAAGGACACGTGGGCCGACAACACCGGACTGTCGATCCGCGTCCAGGCTGGAGACACAGACCGGTATGTTTCCGGCTTCTATTTTCCGGAGGATAACCGCACAACATATCCCGACCCTTTCGGTTAAGCGGAGACTCGCAAGAAAGTTCATCTGAGAGGGAGGTCAGTTGCCGGGCATTTAGCCTCGCGTAGCAGGTCGGTGTGTGCCCTCTGCTGCAGGACGGGCAACATCAGCGAGCTCCGCTATTTCGTCCATCGCGAGACATTGATGTGATCGCCATCGCATGGGTCGAGCAGCCTGACGAGCCAGAATTATTGGTGCAGCGGCTCTGCGGCGCTTTAGCCGCCAAGGTTGGCAGTGATTGCACTATCTTCTGCGCCGAGTTCCGGCGATTGGACGCAAAAGCCGCAGCCCCGGCTGGCTATGACACTGATTACGCCGGGGTAATGCCCTGAAAATGATCTGAGCATCATACCACCATCACCCCAAAACCGGCCGGCGAATAGCTGGCTATTCGTCATTGCCGTGCCCGAGACTTGGACGGATTGTTGGCGCAAATCGCGATTTGTTCGCGCTATTCTCTGCAAGGTTGGAACATCGGCCCCGAAGGGCTTGTCCTTAAAACGCTGGAAAGCATTAAGAAAATGGAGCGGGCGAGGCGATTCGAACGCCCGACCCCAACCTTGGCAAGGTTGTGCTCTACCCCTGAGCTACGCCCGCTCACTGACGCTCATCCGGAAACCCGTTCCGAATGGGGAGCGGCGCGGTTAGCACCGGCTTTCATACCCTGCAAGAGGTAATCGTGCCGATTTCGCGTCCCCGCGCCGCAATCTCGGCTTACCGCGCATCCCCCCTTCACAAACCGCACAATAACGCCACATTGGGCGCATACGCGCGAGCAATTCAATACGGCTACAAATACAGGAGCATTACCTTGGCTAGCATGGGTCTCAATATCGACGAACAAAAGGCGGTCGACCGCTTCCGCCAGACAGTGGTGGAGCCGAGCCAGACCAAGCTGGTGATTGTCGATTTCTGGGCTGAGTGGTGCGGCCCGTGTAAGGCGCTCGCTCCAGTGCTGGAGAAAGTCGCCGCCGAATATGCTGACAAGGGCGTAGTTCTGGCGAAGGTCGATGTAGATTCCGAAAAATTCATCGCCAGCCAGTTTCAAGTGCAATCGATCCCCACTGTCTATGCCATGTTCCAGGGCCAGCCTGTGGCCGATTTGACGCCAGCGCGGACCGAATCCCAGCTGAAGGCGGCGCTTGATCAATTGCTCGAAAAACTGCCGATCCAGGCGGGTGCTGGCGATGCGGACGATCAGGCTGCGCAGATGGAAGCGCAATTGGGCGAAATGATCGCCATGGGTGAGCAATTGCTGGTTGCCGGTGAGAACGACAAGGCAGTCGATCTCTACACCCAGATATCCGACAACGCGCCGCCGCCCATCGCGCACAAGCCCGAAGTTCAATCGGGCCTGATCCGCGCGCTGGTGGCGGTCGGTCGCACCGAGGACGCGCAGGCTGCATACGATGCATTGCCTGAGGAATTGCGCGAGGACGCGCTGCTGAAGCAGGCGCATACCGCGCTTGAGCTGGCAGGCACGCAGGTCGGAGCGGGCGAGTTGCAGAGCTTGCGCGCCGCTGCGGCAGAACGCCCGGCCGATAGTGACGCACAGCTGGCATTCGCCGAAGCTGCCTTCGCCGCCGGAGAACGGGACGAGGCTGCTGACACTTTGTTACGCTCCATTGAAGGCGGCGGCGAGGAAGGCAATGAAGACGCCAAAGCCAAATTGCTACAGATGTTCGAAGCAGTCGGAATGGAAGATCCATGGGTCTCTGGCCAGCGCCGTAAGCTCAGCCTGATCCTTTTCGGATGAGCAGCAAGCGCCTCTCCATCTTCCCGCTGACCGGCGCGATTCTGTTTCCCGGCCTACAATTGCCGTTGCACATTTTCGAGCCGCGTTACCGCGCGATGGTGGGTGATGCACTGGCCCGCGACCGCCGGATCGCGATGATCCAGCCGACCGACCCTGCCGATGACGCGCCGCTGTATCAGGTGGGTTGCGTCGGCAAGATTGAGGATGTCGAGACGAGCGAGGACGGGCGTTATAACATCGTGTTGCAAGGCGAATCGCGCTTTCGGGTGAAGCGTGAACTGGATGTCACCACGCCTTTCCGCCAGGTCGAGGCCGAGCTGATCGAAGAGCCGAAGGAAGAGTATCTCTCGCTCGGCGAGCGGGCGAGTTTCGAATATGAGGCCCGTAAATTTGCCGATGCGCAAGGCTATGCGATTGACTGGGATTCGGTCGCACAGCTTGATGATGTGACCCTAATCAACGGCGTAAGCCAAATCGCGCCTTTCGACGCCGCGGCAAAGCAGGGCCTGCTCGAAGCGCCAAACCTGCGCGAACGGTGTGACCTGCTGGTGAGCCTGCTGGAATTCTTCGCCAAGGGTGATCCCGACGAAGGGCATGTAACGTTGCAGTAGGTACTACCGCGCATCCGCGCGGTCGTCCTCGGTGCTGATCCCTCCGCTACGCAACGGGGCCAGCTTGCTGGCCGTCTAGCGAGGATGCTCACCCGGATGGGCGAGCGTAACCACAGATTACACCCCAAAACTCCCGCGCAGGCCGTCGATCACATATTGCGCTGCCAATGCCGCCAGCAGCACGCCGAGCAGCCTTGTGATAACGGCTTCCACCCGCGCGCCGAGTAGGCGGATCAGCGGGCCTGCCGCGATCAGGGCGAGCATTGTGAGCGCCAGCACTGCGGCAAGCGCACCGAGCACGACCAGCGTTTCCTGCAATCCTTCGGCCTCGTTTTGCAGCAGCATGACTGCGGCAATCGCGCCGGGGCCAGCAAGCATCGGCATCGCCATCGGGAACACCGATACGTCCTCGACTTCGGGAGTTGCGGCGACTTTTTCAGCGCGCTCTTCGCGCCGTTGGGTCCGTTTTTCAAAGACCATTTCCCACGCGATCCAGAACAGCATCAGCCCGCCTGCAATGCGGAAGCTGTCGAGCTCAATATGCAGCGCGCCGAGCAGATCCTGCCCGAACAGCGCGAACACCAGCAGGATGATGGCCGCGATGAAGCACGCGCGCATCGCCATATTGCGCGCTTGCGCAGGTGCCGCACCCTTGGTCAGCCCGGCGTAGATCGGCGCACAACCCGGCGGGTCAATGACCACAAACAGGGTGATGAAGGCGGAGAAGAACAGTTCTGCCATGGCTTACTCGGCGCTCGGCGGCACAGTGAAACTGACCGCTTCCTGCCATTCGCCATCACGCACCCAGTCAACTGTGATGCGACGCTCGCCGTTAGCCGTGTGGAACCACGTCGAGCGCAAGCTTCCATCATCGGAGCCCGCGTCTCCAGTGCGAGTGGGAAACGGCGCAAGCCTGATCGGGATTTGCGCCAAAGCGGCGCCGCGCGTCGGACAATCCGCCACGCGTCCTTCAATCGAACTCATCCCCGACACGATAATCACGTCCTCACCTTCGGGAATGTCCGGGCCAGCCTCGGGTTCGGGTTGCGGATCGTCGAGCGCGCCGACGTCGTAGGTCCATTTGTAGCTGCGGTCGGGCTGTAGCTCCCACACGGTAACGTAGCTGCCAACATCGCCATCCGGCACCTGGAAGCGGCCAAACGTGATTGCCAGCGTGCCGTCGCAGCTCGCCCAGATGGTGTTGGGTGTCCACGCGTTGGAAACTTCCGGGTCCGCGCGACCAGCGATGTAAGTCTCGATTGGAACCGGGCCATTGCGGCCATGAATCACGGCTCCCGGTGCGGCAAACCTGCGAAAGGCAGTCCACTGCCCTTCGTCACGCGCCATCCGCGCAAAGGCGACATCGGCTGCGGCCACAAGGCCTGGATCGCCGATGGTGCCAATGCGGTCGAGAGCCCGCTCAGCCGAACGGCCCTGCTCTGCCCGGCGCTGCTGCTGCGGCGATGTGCAGGCGGAAAGCAACGCAGCCATTGCGGCGGTAACGATGAGAAGTCTGCCGATCATGCCGCGCCCCTGCTCCCACAAATGCGCTTTGTCAAAGAGTCGCTATCGCCACATCGCTGAGGATGTAGACAATAGCCCTAAGTGCAAAAATAAGCACGATGGGAGAGAAGTCGATCGCTCCGGTATCAGGCAGAATTCTACGGATCGGGCGGAGAACAGGATCCAGCAGGGAATTTATTGAACTATAGACCTGCATCAAGAACTGGTTGCCTTGGCTGACCACATTAAACGCGAACAACAGCCCGATCACAAATTGAATGATCACTAGAAAGATGACCGCATTTGCAATCATGCCAACGATATTGATTAGGGCGTACACGCCAGTCTCCTGATTAATAATTATGCCAAGTGTATCACGCGGGTAATACAGGTCAAGCAGAGCCGCCCTTGCTCACGAGCGTACCCGCTCCGCGACTGGTGAAAAATTCCAGCAGCATCGCGTGCGGCACGCGTCCATCGAGCACCACTGCGGCCTCGCATCCCGCTTCCACCGCATCGACGCAGGTCTGCAATTTGGGGATCATGCCGCCGCTCACCGTGCCGTCATCCTGAAGCGCAGCGATATCGGCGGGGCTGAGATCGGTCAGCAGCTTGCCCTGCTTGTCAAGCACGCCTGCAACATCGGTCAGCAGGAACAATCGCGCCGCGCCCAGCGCCGCTGCCAGCGCGCCCGCCATGGTGTCGGCATTGATATTGTAGGTCTCGCCCTCACCATCACTGGCGATGGGAGCGACGATGGGGATCATGCCAGCATCGCTGGCGGTCTTGAGGATGGTGGTATCGACATGCTGCGGCTCCCCCACAAAACCCAGATCGATCACCTGTTCGATCTGGCTATCGGGGTCTTTCACCGTGCGGTTGACCTTCTCGGCGCGGACCATCTTGCCGTCCTTGCCCGACAGGCCCATCCCCTTGCCGCCTGCCTGGTTGATCCAGCCGACCAGCTCCTTGTTGATCGCACCCGACAGCACCATTTCCGCAACCTCGGCAGTGGCCTTGTCAGTTACGCGCAGCCCATCGACAAAGGTACTCTCCACGCCCAGCTTTTCCAGCATCGCACCGATCTGCGGGCCGCCGCCATGGACTACCACCGGATTGATCCCGACCGCTTTCAGCAGCACGATATCCTCGGCAAAATCGCGCGCCGCATCGGGATCACCCATGGCATGGCCGCCATATTTCACCACGAAGCTGCGCCCGGCGTAACGCTGGAAATAGGGCAGAGCCTCGATCAGTGTTTCGGCTTTTGACGGCGTCTTGTCGTCGCGGGGTTCAGTTTCGGCGTGTTTCGTCATGATGCGGGCAATAAGCGGCACTTGCGCGAAGAGCCAGTTTTTTGCGCTATTGCACCGATAGGGCAAGCTGTCCGACTGGCGTTTGCCGCACGCTTGCGGCAAGACTGGCGGGTATGAAACGCAAGCAATATGACAAGCTGCTCGAACCGCTTGAGCATGAATTGGTCGCCATGGCGCGCTGGGCAAGGTCCACGGGGACACGCATTTGCGTGCTTCTGGAAGGCCGCGACACGGCGGGCAAAGGCGGCACGATAAAGGCCATTGCAGACCGGTTGAACCCGCGCCAATGCCGCGTAGTGGCACTGCCCAAGCCAAGCGATGTCGAGCGCACGCAATGGTATTTCCAACGCTATGTTCCGCACCTCCCGGCAGCCGGAGAAATCGTTCTGTTCGACCGCAGCTGGTACAACCGCGCAGGCGTGGAAAAGGTGATGGGGTTTGCCTCGGATGAGCAGGTCGACAAATTCCTGCGCGAAGTGCCAACCTTTGAAAAACTGCTGGTCGATGACGGCATTCGGCTGTTCAAATACTGGCTCAGCGCCAGTCAGGAAAAACAGGAAGAACGCTTTGCCGAGCGCTTGGAAGACCCGCTGAAGCGCTGGAAGCTCTCCCCCATCGATATCAAGGCGCGCACGCGGTTTGCCGATTACACGGCGGCGCGCGAGGCCATGTTCGCCGCTACCCATACCGACCACGCGCCATGGACCGTGGTTGATTTCAACGATCAGAAGCACGGCCGCCTGACGTTGATCCGCGATCTGCTTGATCGTCTGCCTGATTTGCATGTGCCGCATGAAGACCTCGACTGGCCCGAGCTTGGCCACGCGCCGCTCACCGAGGAGTTCGACCAGCTCCAGCCCGTCGCGCCATTCCCGCTGGAGGATTGAGCGCTGGTCAGATCACCCCGCTTTCGACGCAAAGGGCCGCGGCGTTCTCGTAAATGGTGGCGGGGGTTCTGGCTGTTCCTTGTCGTGGCGGGCATCTTCGCCGCTGTCAGCATCTTCGGGCCTGTAGGCAACCGCTTTCCAGAGCCTCGTCCGGTCACGCTGAGTTTCCCGCTGTGCATCAGCCCCGGCTACGCGGCCAATTGCGTGGTCGATGGCGATACCATTCGCATCGGTGAACGGCGCATTCGCCTGACCGGCTTCGATGCGCCCGAGATTGACGGCGCGTGCCAGCGCGAAAGCGATCTGGCGCTTGCTGCACGCGATGCTCTGCACCGCTGGTTGGCGCTTGGCGATTTCGAGCTCGACGGCGGGGCCGAACCTCCGCGCGACCAATATGGCCGGGAATTGCGCGCGGCGCGGCGAGGTGAGGAGTATCTGGCGGACATGATGATCGCGGCAGGGCTGGCGCGCGACAATGGTTGGGGTGCAGGCGAGGCCGACTGGTGCTAGACCCGGAAGGGCAGGCTCGCGAGGATTTCCGCCTCACGGTCTCTCGCGGTGATCTTGGCGAGCGCCTCGTCCCGCCGCAATAGCAGATCGGTGACGTCGCTGCGGCTTGCCCGCAATGCGCAGGTGAGCCAGCGCCCGACATGGGCAATGCCCTTGGCGTCTCCGGCATACGACATGTCCATCCCGTTCAGCCGCGCGATCACCGCATCGGCGGGGTAGAGATATTCCTCGGTCACCCACTGATTGGTCGCGATCCAGTGCGTTGGCAGGCCATCAATATCGAAACACAGCGCAGCGACATGGACCACCTTGGCCGCATCATCCTTGGCTGGCGTGGCGAGCGGTTCCAGCTCCCCAAATGCCGATAGCGGCAGGAACATGTGAAAGTGCCCATGCTCTTTCGGCCCGCGCTGATCGGGCGGGTGTGCGTGGTAGAACCAGCGTGCGCCTGTGCCCGGATCAATCGCATCGCCTTTTGGGTAATGCGACCACTGCGTGAACTCTTCAGGCGGTGAAGGCAGGACGCGTTCGATCAGCGCCCTGCCTTCTTCCGCCCCTCCACTCGCCATGGTCTCGCTAAGCGCAATCAGCTCAGCGAGCGCGGCATCACGGTCACTCGGCAGCGGCACAGCAGCCT
>Ga0209121_10002658_pt1 | contig 17943 bp, 15 predicted proteins | sample Cruoilmetagenom3_FD_187292 | JGI IMG/M metagenome (GOLD analysis project Ga0209121, IMG submission 187292) | Oil polluted marine microbial communities from Coal Oil Point, Santa Barbara, California, USA - Sample 3 (SPAdes) (version 2) | ecosystem: Environmental > Aquatic > Marine > Oil seeps ... | reverse complement strand
CATTGGTAAGCCGGATGACGGGGGGAACGGCATAGATCAATGTAGCAAACAATGCCGGTACTTTTCCAAGGCCGAAAAACATCAGCGCTGGAATGAGATAAACGAAACTGGGCATGGTCTGCATTGCATCCAGTATCGGTCTGTTAATTGACTCGAAAAGATCACTCTTGGCCATAAGGATACCGGTAGGAACACCTACGGCAAGGGCAACAATAACTGCAGAAACCGTCAGCGCTAAAGTCATCATAGCAAGTGTCCAGTAGCCAAAGCTGCCGATTAGAACCAGCAAACCTGCCATACTCAAACCCATCCACCATTTGCGCATAACCCACCAGCTTGATATTCCGACCAGTAAAATCACTAACCACCAGGGAAGCCAGAGAAAGAAGCGTTCAATAGAAAGAAGCATTATGAGCAATACATGGCCGATCGCATCAAAAAGGCCTGAGAACTGAATCAGTAGCCAGTCCATAATGGCATCAACCCAATCTGCGAGGGGGATATTAAGAAATTTCGGAAATTCAGACATCGGTCTCTGCCTCCTTGTCCTGAATCATATTCTCGAAGATTGAGCTGATCTCTATTTCTCCCATAAATTTTCCTTCTTCATCGATCACGGCAATGGGATAATCCGTGTCGGCAGCCAGGGGGAAGAGATCTTCAAGGATTGTATCGGGAGTTGTGATCGGTATATCCGGTTCAAGGGCATCCTTGAGGGTGAAAGAGCCCTCCTGGCTATGGATACGATTTCTCAGGCGTTTTATTGTTACAAGACCTAAAAATTTGCGGTTTCGCCCCACCATAAAGGCATGTTCCTCTTTCGCGGTTTTAAGAATGTGGAGGGCGGCTTTTATCCCCTGCCATTCATAAAGAAGGGCATCAGGTTGATCCATGATTCGGCCGGCAGTCAGTACCTTGGCCGGTGATGCATCTTGTACGAACTCGCGGACATAATCGTCGGCAGGCGAGGAGATGACATCCTCAGGAACGCCGATCTGTATAACTTCACCATCTCTCATAATGGCTATACGGTCCCCAAGCTTCAGCGCCTCATGGAGATCGTGCGTTACAAACAGGATCGTCTTTTGAACCTTTTCCTGCAGTTCAATAAGCTCATCCTGCATCTCTCTGCGGATAAGGGGATCTAATCCACTGAAGGGCTCGTCCATGAGTAATATCTCGGGTTCTATAGTCAAAGCTCTCGCAATTCCAACCCGCTGCTGCATTCCGCCACTGAGGGACGAGGGGTAGTAACTTTCCCACCCCTTCAACCCAACTGTTTCAATGGATTCCTGGGCCTTGGTGTAGCGCTCTTCTTTAGAGACGCCACGTACCTGTAACCCATAGGCCACATTATCAAGTACAGTGCGATGGGGAAACAAACCGAAATATTGGAAAACCATACCGGTGGTATGACGGCGGAAATTCATAAGTTGGTTCTTGTCGAAACTGCAGATATCCTCACCATTTACATAAATATTGCCACTGGTGGAATCAATGAGGCGAAGAAGCATTCGAATCAGGGTTGATTTCCCACTGCCTGAAAGGCCCATGATTACGAAGAATTCACCATGCTTGACATCAAAAGAAACATCGCGCACGGCCATTACACAGCCGGTTTTTTCCAGTATAGTTTCCTTTGTCTCAAATCGAAGATCGGAGTTTAGAACTTCGCGGGCCTTGGCACCAAAAATCTTCCATAATCCTTTTGCTTCTACGCAAACATTTCCATCCTGATTTTCCGAATTGTTTTCCAAAATCTTGTCCTTACTGCCTGAATTCAAAGATATTAGCGCAACGCTTTTTTAACCTTACTGGCTACATCGGCGGGAACCCAGTTGGTCCAGACATTCTCCTTATTCTTCAGGAACCATATAGCCGCGTCGGTAGTTGTACCTTTCGTGCTTTGCATAAAGGCAAGAAACTTATTTGCCATGGCTGTTGTTGTCTCATATTTCTTGAGCATTTCAACAACATCGGGGGCCCTCTTTACAAGGCTCTTGTTGACAAGAATATTGACATGAACCGATTTATAGGCACAGCCTTTATTCTTGTTCCAGCATTCATCACTGTAGGGAGGTTCTTCCAGGCGGGTCATGTCAAGCTTTCCGAGAACCCACGTTGGTTCCCAGTAATAACCAACCCACGGCTTCCCTCTTTTTACTGCAGCCGCCATCGAACCGGACAGGGCAGCATCGGAACCGGTAATAAAATCGTTGAAGGTTTTGTCCAGTCCGTAGGCCTTGAGTTTCTCAGAATTGACCTTTGTACAGCCCCAGCCCGGCAAAGAGTTATAGAATCTGCCCTTACCCGGATCTTCAGGATCTTTGAACAGTTTCCAATACTTGGGCAAATCAAAAACAGATTTCAGGCCCGGAGCCATCGGTTTGATCCCCCGCTTCTTATCCCCCTTGATCACATATGTGGGAACCAGCCAGCCTTGCCAGTTATCGGGGAAATTACTTCCCAAATCAATAATCTTACCGGACTTAATGCCTTTATCATAGACTTCCTGAACATTTTCGGTCCATGACTCCAAATCGACGTCGACATCACCTTTGATGAGGCCTGTTAACAACATAATAGTATCGCCGGGAATGTAATCCACATCATAGCCATAGCCGTGTTTAACGATGAAGCCGGCAATGCGGTTATGAACTTGAGCACTGGCCCAGCTCAGATCGGCAAAGCGAATCGCTTTTTTTGCCGCAGTGGCTGGACCAGCGAGTGCCCCCAACAAAGCAAAAGCGGCCACAAAAACGATAACATATTTGAGTAATTGAAGTTTTTCCCTCTTCATAAAAAAGTCTCCTTTCTATTTGTTTTTAAATAATAAACATCTAAGACATAAGCGTTATTGCAGTATCGAAGGGCTGAACGTGTGTTAAAAAAGATGAGGCAGGCTGCAAGCAATAAAAATAACTACTTTAATTCCGTTTTTACATACAATACGTATGGGTCCCGGTTATGGCACCCCTCACTCTTATCACGGATTATTTTATCACTAATAATTTTATTAGTAACCTTATTTATCCCCCCTGTCAAGGCACATTACGGGAATCATAGTTCAAACAGTTGATAATATTGCTTTTTATCAATGTAATTCGGCCGTCTTCATGAGAGGCATTGTTCTGGAGGATATTTCTAACGAAAGAGAGGTGCCAAATGATGCAGGTTACCTACTAACGCTCCTTGATGATTACCAGATATTCCCCAGCGTATCATAGACTCAAGAACCAAAGTTAATTGTTTTGAGCAGTTTTACGGTATTCTGTGATACAGGCAGCGCCTCGATTTCTTCCCACGACAGCCAGCGGGCTTCCAGCGCATCGTCGGCACCAAGGGGCTCACCGCTGATATATTCCGCCATCAGGTCGACGACAATATAATGGAAACGGATCTTGCCGAGATCATCCCATTCGATGAGATCAAAAGTGTAAACCGGTTTCCGGGCCTTTATGACAATTCCTGTTTCTTCCAGAATCTCGCGCTCCGCCGTTTCCTGAAGTGTTTCCCCCAACTCTATATGACCACCCGGAATTGCCCATAAACCCTTACTTGGCGGTATGCCTCGCTTAACGAGCAAAACTTTATTATCTTTTATTACAATCGCTCCTACACCAACCCTCGGAAAATCCGGATAATCATGCTTTGACATTTTCTTTGTAACCTCTTATTTCATGACAGACCCTTAATACGGAATTCAAATTTTCTCTCCTCGTATTGATCCGGTTTGGAATTAAAAACTCTTTCTATAAATGTAACATTATGATTCTTATCGACTAATACTACTGTGGAAAACTGTGTGCCATAGAAAGGACTTTCGACGAAAACCGGAGAAAGGATTCTTTCCCACTCGAGTCCCACACCCGTATCAGGTAAAAGCCCGTCGTCAGGGTGTGAGGTGTCAGCCAGAATGCCGAAAATAGCGTCCGGTGAAAAGTTATGGTTTCCGGAAATTAGATTCCCGAGCCTGGTTTTCCCCAACTCTACTTTCGGCCAGGGAGTATCAAGCAGATGGTTGCTCAAGCCATACAACCCCGGAGATATTTTTTGAAAGATACCACCACGGTTGGAAAAATAATAGAGATCGGACATATATCCGAAAATGAAGTTAAATCCGTTGTATTCATCAGCCTTTTGATTAACTTTGCGAATATATTCTGTTGGATCATCCTGGCTTCGAAGGAAATTGATAACCAGCTCTCCCCTGGATGTGGCATCATCTCTTACAGCGCGGGGATCTCGAAAATTTGTGACAGTCGCGATTTTCCCCGTCTTCGTTATACCAAGCCAGGTACCACAGCTTTTCAAATCTCTTCCCGCAAGCAGGTCAGGTGCGCCTTTCCAAAAAGTGGCCGGGGCGGCAGGTCTCTCGAAAAATTCATCCCTGTTGGATGCAAGGATGAGTGGATAGTCCGGATGAGACTTGTATGAAAAAAGGACCAAGCACATAATTTCTTCGTCTTCCCTTATTGAATTTTCATTTTAACATTATCCAGGATTTTTTGCATGACTCCGCCGGCTTTTTCATAAATAACTTCGGTCGCGATATAGTCATAGGTGGTAGCAGTCATGTTAATAATAATCAGCTTCGCGCCTGCCTCTGTGGCATAAACCGGCATATACGCTGCCGGATAAACGACAAGAGAAGAGCCGATAACGATGAAAAGGTCGCAGTCGCGGGCATGATCGGTGGCATCCGACATAACGTCCTGGGGCAGGGCCTCACCAAAAAGGACAACATCCGGTTTCAGCATGCCATTGCAGTTTTCACATTCGGGAATCTCTTCGCCTTTCTGCAATCTTTCCTTAATATGTTTCATAGGGTATCTTTCATTGCAGTTCAGACATCTTACCCAGTTCATGTTTCCGTGTAATTCAAAAACCTTTTCAGGAGAATTCCCCGCCACCTGGTGGAGGTTATCTATGTTTTGGGTAATAACTCCATCAAGTTTGCCCAGCTTTTCCAGTTCGGCAACAGCCAGGTGAGCCTGATTCGGCTCAGCATCCGCGAAAAACCCGCCATCGACGAGAAATTTCCATTGTTTCCTTCGTGATTCCGGATCACTTATAAATTTTTGTATGGTGAAATCCTCGGGATCAAATTTGGTCCAGATACCGCCGGGACTGCGAAAATCCGGGATCCCGGACTCGGTGCTGACACCGGCACCCGTAAACACCACAATCTTATGGGACGTAACAATCAAGTCTGCCACGTTACTGATTTTAAACTCCAATTCAATATCTTTCATCTATCACCTTTCAATTTCTCGTGGTTGGCTTTGATCAGTTATCTTATAACATAAAATTTCTGTTTCATGAATTTAAATTGGTTGAGCCTACCAAGGCGTATGTAATGCCGGACAGTATATAAAGGGTTAAGGCGAAAAGAATTACGACTTTAAAGCCGAATCCAATGGCGATTAACACGGTTCCCGATGCTCCGATGACAGAAAAAAAGCCATTTACACCCCATGCCCATGGAATCAGGTCTTCCTGGGCGCGCCTTAACTTGCTGAGCCCGGAAGGGAAGGGGATACCCATAGGTACAGCCAGCGGTGCTATCAGCAAGCTGCATATGAGCATTCGAATCCACAAAGACAGGCCTGACAGGGCACGTTGCAAAAACGGATCGGCTGCGATATAAATGCCTCCCATAACGACTATAAAAATTATGAGAATTGAGATATGCCGTGGTCCTGCCTGCCGTATCTTATCTCCAATCAGGCTTCCGATACCTGAATATACAAGAAAAGAGCTGATAACAACGGTTGCGGAAAAAACAGGATCATAGAGATACCGGATAAACTGCTGCAAAAATGATATTTCGAGGAACATGTAGGCAAGCCCCAGAGAGCCGAAATATACAAAAACAGGAAGGGTGCCTCTTGATGATTGCCCCATAAGCCTGAGAGGAACAAGAATAAAAATTATACTGAATAAAACCAGTATGAGGAATGATATCCAGACAAGAATATACCCCCAATCCATAAAAGGTATGACGATCCGCCCCTCTGAGGATAGATATTTTTTAAGTATGCCTGTCTTAAAGAAATGGGAAAAGAAAGGTTTGTTATCCGTGGCCGGACGAATGTCAAAGGGATATTCCTGATAAAATTGTTCTTTTTCCTTCGATAAGAGTTTCTTCGCGGCAACAAAAAAATAGCTCTCACTCATTCGATTGACAACGTTTGTTTCGTCACGGGTTATCCCCGAATAGTAGCAAAGATCAAAAAGTCGATCTTTACAAAATGTTTTGGTCTTTTCTATTTCCCCCGGAGAGAAAATGCCGTTTTTGATTAGAAGCGTTGCCGTCTGCCAGCTTCTGATCATGATAATAGATCCGGAAGCATCCTTTTTTTCAGCCTCAAGGGCGTCGATGACCATAGCCAGAAGTTTCATGCTTTCCCTCGGAGGATCTTTAATCCATTGTGATATGGATATCAAACCTCCCGAATTAAGACGATTAATACAGGTTCTGAGAGCTTCCCTGGTAAGGAGGTAGTTTTCATTGAGGGAATAAACGCCTGAGGAAGCCGAATCCATTGATTCGGAAACGCTCAACTGAATCAGGTCAAATCTTTCTTTTGTCCTTTGAAGATAGCCCCTTCCATCTTCAATAAAAATCTGACACTCATCCGGATTATAAACGTTTCCGCTGAAAAGGCGATACCGATCCTGCATCAGACGCATTATATCTCCATTCATTTCAACGACGGAAACATTCTTCGCACGGTAATACTTTGCACCCAGTATTTCTGTTCCCCCGCCTCCGCCTATGATCAAAACCTCAGGATTTGTCAGAAGCTGATAGGCGAGAGAATTAGTTCTATACTCCATAAAACGGAGTTCCTCCGGTTTGCCGGAAAATCTGTTTATGGCACCGACCGTATTCCCGTCAAGGAAAAGGCCCTTCTGCTCGGGGAGGGTGTAAGGACAATTCAGGCTAAGATCCGGCAGATAATGGTATGCCGGGCTATCAATTACAGTAACAAGCCCCAGGGGACCAAATTTCTGAAATTCCTTCTTTGCTTCTTTTAGACTTTCAGCCCGGGAGAGATCTTTGAATGGATTCATTTCAACGGGAGTATCATGCAAAAAGATTAAATAGAGGGGTAAAGCGGCTATCAAAATAATCAGTAAAACTGACTTTCGCAACCGGTTTTCTGCTGCCGGGAAACTCGCCACAATTGACATAAGCGAGACAATAAAGATAATTTCATAAAGGGATAAATGCAGGACCGTCAGAAGGGTTAAAAGAGGTCCCAATCCCGAACCAAGAAGGTTGGAAAAGTAGATCTTATGGACGTTGCCCGGAAAGACCAGAAAACCAAGTCCTATGCAAACGGCGCCAAGAAAAAAGGGAACAAACATCGCCAGGATGACATAAATCAGATTCAGGATCTCGCTGGCCTGCCAGATTATCATCAACGGGTTGAAGGTTATAACACGACCGAGGTATACATTAATCCAGATAGAAGAGAAGACTAAAAGGGGGAAAACATAGAAAATCGTTGAGGTCTTATTTTTCAGAGTTTTTCTGAAGATGAAAATAAAGGTGCCGCTTGTCCCGAAACCAAGTAAGGCGACACTGATAATCAAGTAGGCAAAATGATACCAGTATTGTATGGAAAACATTTTAATGAGGAGGATTTCACAGGAGATCAAAACAGCGGAAACAAGAAAGATGGAAACCTGAATCCCCCTGAGAGATGGCTGAGAATTCATGATCAATTAATGTTTACCCGTAAGGGGAACAAACATGACGGGCATTACATTCCGGGTAGTTATCTTTCCTTGACCGTCCTTCTTGATCAAAACCAGATTCTGAGTCATGAAGGAACCCCCAACGGGAATAATCATTCTGCCGTTATTATTGAGTTGTTCTATGAGAGGAGGCGGAATATGGCCTGCTGCCGCGGTTACGATAATTGCATCAAACGGTGCATGTTTCTGCCAGCCGTAATAACCGTCGTCATTTTTAACTTCAACATTGTCATACCCCAATTTTTGCAAACGATCTGATGCCGACTCTGAAAGTTCCCCAATAATCTCGATTGTATAGACTTTTTTTACAAGTACTGACAGGATGGCTGCCTGATAGCCGGAACCCGTTCCCACCTCAAGTACGATGCTATCTTCGTCCAGGTTTAAAGCTTCAGTCATGTACGCCACAATATACGGCTGTGAAATCGTCTGTCCGTAACCGATGGGCAGGGGGGAATCATCATACGCGTGGGAGATATTATTTTCCGGAACAAAAAGATGGCGGGGGACAGACATCATGGCCTCAAGAACGTCTTTATCTTTGACGCCCCTTCTTATGATCTGTCGATCCACCATCGATTTTCTCATTGCGGCGAAACTTTCTTCATCGAATACGGATGAATATACATTATCCTTGTTGCCGGCTGAAAGCAAGATCGCTCCGATTATAAGAAGAAATAATAAAACTCTTGGAATTATTTTCATGGCCGTGTTCGATTTGTGATATTATGTTTTTGATACATTTGTAAGCAACCAAAATCACACATGTTTGTTATTCCCACCCCGTATATCATTCCCGCGAAAGCGGGAATCTACGGGACAGACTCCAGTGGAAATCCGGTATTTACAGATAGTTATGTTAGATAACAATCGAGGTTTATATGCTATTCAAAATAGCTGCCGATTTCATTATCTTTATCCATTTTCTCTGGATTTTTTTCATTATATTGGGATTTCCGATATTTCTCTACTTTAATTTGTACAAATGGAGAATATTTCACCTGATCGCCCTTATCGCAGCGATCATCATGCAGATTACCCGGACAATCTGTCCCCTGACCTACCTTGAGGCTTACCTGAAATCAAAGGATACAGTTCATTCAGTCTATCCCGGTTCATTCATTATAGGGAAAATTGAAAGTTTGATCTACGTTCAGGATGTAACGCTGCAGAAAATCGCCTGCCTGACAATTATTTTCCTTGTAATAGTCCTGCTTTCCTTCTGGTTTAGACCTGTAAGGCGACGAAGATGACTCTGCAGAGTATTTCACATGGGGTCAAGTCTACTATTGACCCATGAAAGATAAAGTGTTATAGGTTACAGCATGTCACGTCCACTTCGAATAGAATATCCCGGAGCATGGTATCATATAATGAACCGTGGGAGACGGTCCGAATCTATTTTTTCAGATAAACATGATTATTTAATGTTTATTGATCTGCTGATTGAAATATCTGAAATGTGGAATGTAAATGTAGCAGCATACTGTTTAATGACAAATCATTATCATATTCTGCTGCAAACATCCGATGGAAACATTTCAAGATGCATGAGGCATTTGAACAGTATATACACCCAGAGATATAACAGGAGACATGGATTTGATGGTCCGCTTTTCAGGGGAAGGTACAAGTCGATTCTTGTCTGTGATGACAGCCATCTTTTGCAACTGGTGAGATATATACATAGGAACCCGGTAAAAGCAGGTATGGTTAAAGATATGCCGGATTATGAATGGAGCAGCTACAAAGGTTATCTGTCATATTCGAAGAAGTGGAAATGGTTATATAAAGATTATATTTTCTCCATGATAAGTCAAAAAAAACAGGGCAGACTGAAACCGTTTATTGAATTTATGCAGGAAGATGATTCAGAAGAGGTTACCAGGCTGTTTTCATTAAAGAAATCCCCATCATTTTTTGGTCCGGAAAGTTTCATAACAGGAATAAAAGAAAAATATTATTTTAAGAAAAAAAGCTATGAGGTTCCTGAATCAAAAAGTCTGGCTCCGACATCTGATACAATAATATCAGCGGTATGTGAACATTATGGCGTATCGTTTAATGAATTGTTGATAACAAGACGTGGGGTTTGTAATGACCCTCGCAATATTGCAGTTTATCTATTACGACGTATACGGGGCGAGAGCCTTAACAACATAGGTGAACTGTTTAATATCAAAGCATACAGCACTGTAAGCAGCATAATAAGAAGAGTCTCGAAGCTTAAAAAACATGACAAAAAAATTAAAAAACAGATAGAGAACATACAAAATAGTATTCAAGATAGTGTTAATGTTAATAAAGGTCAAGCGTAGACTTGACCCCTTTCTGGCTTCCTTAATTGAGGGTTGACAAATCTGATTTTTTAAACCATTATAACTTATATAACATATATGGTTGCAAATCCTATTAAGGATGGAGGTAGAGTATGCAAAGGACAGTTGATGTTACCAGTGCACGTCGGCAATTCGGTACATTGCTTGATGAAGTGTTTTATAAAGGCGATGTTATTACCATTGAAAGGAAAGGGAAACCTTTAGCTCGCCTGGTTCCTGTAAATACAGAGAGCCCTTACCCTGCGCAGGCTCCCCTTGATTCAGAAAGGCAGCATTTACTTGATCAGTTACAGAGTCTACCGACACTTTCAATGAATGAGGATCCTACAGAAGTTTTACGTCAAATTCGTTCAAAAAGACGAATACAGGCAATAAAGAACTATGAATAATATAATTGTACCGGACGCTAATGTTTTTCTGGAAATTATATACGGGCGTCAATTACAGGCGACGGCCAGACAGTTGATATCTCATGCGATTGCAAATGAAATTCAACTCGTAGCGCCAAGTTTGTTGTTAGATGAAATAACCGAGGTTCTTTGTGGGAATTTAGATAATTTGCAGAAAGTTCAACAGCATCTTCTCTATCTTGAACAATTGGTAAACGAAAAAGTATTGCTGGTTGTAGTTCCGAGTCTTGCTATCAGAATGAAAGCTATTGAAATCGCTCGCACGGGAAATCCGAAAAGTGGTTATCCTGAACTCAGCGATTCTTTATACCACGCCTTGGCAATCGTAAACGATGCGATATTCGTTACCAATGATTTCAAGCATGTTGCCAAGGTTAATAGATTTGGCCATGTGGAAAAACTTGCTGATTATCAAAAAGTTTTTGAACGAATTGCATGAGATTTGGTAAGGCAGAACAATTGAATGGAGGTTTACAGGAAAAGCTTACCTTAAATACAAAAAAAGAAAGGGCATAAAAAGAACTCCGCTCCCGGATTTTTTTATTGGTGCACAAGCCGCCGTCCAGAATTTGGATTTAATTACGAGAGATGCCTATAGATATCAATCGTATTTTCCAACTGTAAAATTGATAACTCCATAAGATTTGGTCTTCCCGGCATCGAAACAGGCAAGGTGTCACCAGATTATCTTCGTAATTGACAAGAGGAAAAAATGAGTATTCCGGAAAAAGATTTAGAGGATTTGAGATATGCCAGGTCATTGCTTGAAAATCCCGGTTTAGCCGCAAAAATCACAAATATGTTTGGAGCGCCAATTGAAAAGGGCTTCGCTCTTCTTCCAAAAAACTGGTCTGATATTGTAGCTTCCAGCACCCAAAAGGCATTAACGGTAGCGATGGAAGCGGCTATTGTTACTATGAACAAAAGATCCGGTCAAACCTCATCTGACTTTCTACACAAAATCCTGGTTGCTGCATCCGGTGCAGGTGGTGGTTTCTTTGGATTCCCCGCATTGCCGGTGGAGCTTCCGATCTCAACAACAATCATGATGCGCTCAATAGCAGATATTGCGAGGAGTGAAGGCGAACAAATTAGCGAACCGGAAACTAAAATGGCCTGTATTGAAGTTTTCGCTTTGGGAGGTCCGGGCAAAGACGATGATGCAGCCGAGACCGGGTATTTCGTAATTCGAGCGGGACTGGCTCGCGCGGTAACAGAAGCTGCTCAGTACATGGCAGAACGGGGCATGGCCGAAAAAGGTGCCCCCGTAATTGTTCGGCTTATATCTCAGGTTGCCTCCCGGTTTGGCGTTCAAGTATCTGAGAAAGTTGCGGCACAGGCTGTGCCTGTAATTGGAGCCGCGGGTGGTTCTATTTTAAACATGTTGTTTGTCGATCATTTCCAGGACATGGCGCGCGGACATTTTATTGTGCGACGTCTCGAAGGAAAATATGGCTACGATGAGGTCAAGAAAAGCTATGATGGGCTATCGCGGTGACTTTGGCTATGCAAGGCTAAAGCCTTGCCCTACAAAGACTTTACAAGTAACTTAAATTTGCAAATGTGTTGTAAGCGTGCCCCCTCTCTGCGGAGCACAGAGGCCCCATGCTACGTAAGTAGATTTAGCTTCTTAAACAAGTTACTTCCAATCATGGATCATCTCCCGATTAGTTGAAGTTAATTAAGGCAAAATAAGTGCATTATCTACTAATATCAGAGGGTTCAAGGGCTCAAGGATTCGAGGGGTCGAGTGAAAGGAAGAAAAACATAGCAGAAAGCGAAAGAATGTTAAAGGCACTGATAAAGTCTTTAGAAAACAAACCCTTGAATCCTTGACCCCTGGAATCCTTGGACCCTCTTCTCCAACTAAATTGGAGAAGAACCCCAATTATAATCCCGGCACTTGCGGGCTAACCACTGTAACTTCTCGGATAATGGAGGCCTGATTCATTATGGGGGCTGTAAACCGGTTTTCCATACCTTTTGCGATAACTGTCCTTGGTATATCTCACGTCATTACACAGATTACCATTATTCGTGAGTTCATTAATGTCTTTGCGGGGAATGAAATTGTCCTGGGAGTTCTCTTTTCCCTGTGGCTTCTACTCACAGGATTCGGAGCATGGCTGGGAAGATTTATAAGGTCTTCCGTGGTACAGATGGCTTTATTCCGTGCTTCTCTTTTCCTTGTTGCCTTTCTTCCTATTGCCCATATATTTTTCATTCGCTTCCTCAGAGATTATCTTTTTATCAGGGGAGAATTGCCCGGCATTGGACCACTGATCATCTGGGCAACTGTCCTTTTATTGCCCTATTGCATTATTACAGGTGGTCTTCTCACTCTTGCCTGCAGTGTCTTGCCCTCATATGGAACAAAACGAACAAGCATCGGCAGGGTCTATTTCTTTGATAATATTGGTGACATATTGGGTGGGGTTCTGTTCACATTCATTCTTGTCCATTATTTTAACAATCTTACGATACTCTATTTTCCTGCCTTTCTCTGTCTTTTTGGTTTTCTTCTGGTTGATAGCCGGGAATACGGCAAACAGTTTTTTAAATCTTTGCTGGGAATTTTGGGCGTAATCTCTGTCGTTGGAGTCATCATTTTTGTTCCCCTTGAGGAAATTACATTGAAATGGCTTTATCCAGGCCAAAAAATCGTGGATCATCTTGAATCGCCCTACGGGAGGGTAGTGGTAACCAGTGATCATGATCAAACATCCTTCTTCGAAAACGGGGAACACCTCTTTTCAACTCCAAATATCTTTGCAAATGAGGAACTCGTCCATTATGCCCTTCCCCAACTGCCGGAGGTTCAATCCGTTCTGCTGGTCTCAGGGGGGATATCCGGCATTATTGATGAAATCAGCAAATATAAAGTGGGTCACATTGATTATGTGGAGATTGATCCTTCAATCATTACTGCCGGAACCAGACATCTCAATATCCATTTCCCGCCGGCCGTTCACGTTCACCTGGAAGACGGAAGGAAATATATTCAAAATACTTCCCGTAAATATGATGTGGTAATCCTTAATCTTCCTGATCCTTCCTCTCTGCAGTTAAATCGTTTCTACACCCTTGAATTCTTCAAAACGGTCAAGTATGTCTTGTCCCCCGGCGGAATTGTCTGCTTTGGTGTAAAAGGCGCGGAGAATTACATTAGTGACGACCAGGCTCGTTTTTTATCCACTTTGAACAATACTCTAAAGAGTATTTTTCACCATGTCCTGATCATACCCGGAGAAAGGAATATTTTTATTGCCTCTGATAACCCGCTATCTTCAGACATTGCTTCGCTCATCGCATCAAGGAACATCGAAACCACGTATGTGAATGAAAATTATCTTGCGGGCCGGGTAACCGCTGAAAGGCTCTCCTTTGTGAAAGGAAGCCTGATCGATGATACCCCCGCAAACCATGACTTCCGTCCCGCTGCATATTTTTACAGCATGCGTATCTGGCTCGGTATGTTTCAGGAACATTTCAAGATTCCTTTAATTGTGGCTTCCCTTTTCTTCGTGATGTATTTTGCCGGTACAGGTATCGTTAATAAGACATTGTTTTCGACAGGATTTACCGCTTCATCCATGGAGGTCATTATCCTCTTGAGTTATCAGATTATCCACGGCAGTATTTATACCGGCATCGGCCTTATTATCGCGGCATTCATGTTTGGTCTGGCTATCGGAAGTTTCTCGACCAATCAATTAACCTTCGTCAATAAAAACACACTCCTGACAATTGAATTAGCCATCATAATCTATTTACTTATCTTCATGCTTATCATTTATGTGGGGAAATCAATACTTGGTACTGTTATCTTTGCCATAATGGCAACATCGATGGGAGCCCTCACGGGGGCTGAATTTCCGGTTGCCGGCAGGCTTGTGTTTTCCTCTCCCTGGAAAACGGCAGGTTCTCTTTATGCGGCTGATTTGTTGGGAGGGAGTCTCGGCGCTTTTGTGGTCAGTCTTTTCCTTATACCTGCCGTCGGTATTTACAACACCTGTGTATTACTCATCGTATTTAAGATGTTGATAGTCTCCGGATTACTTGTTAAAAAGAATATTCAGGAATGAATTGATGGATGAGATTAGCAAAATTGAACCATTATTTTATATAAGTCGCAGGGATCTCATTAAATCGGGGATCGGTGGTGCCTTATTGCTTTCTCCGGTAAGTGCTCTGGCAAAACCGTTGTTCTCTGCCAACAAAAACGTAAAACAGGTCACTGAAAATGACGCGCCGGAAAAACTCTGGAAATGGTCGAAAGAGGTTTATTTTAAGGAAGAATTGAAAAACAATTATGTCAAGTGTCTTACCTGTCCAAATGAGTGTGTCCTGGCGCCTGATGCCCGAAGCCGATGTCGGTCCCATGTCAATAAAGGCGGGAAACTTTATACACTCGTTTACGGTAATCCCTGTGCGGTCCATATCGATCCAATAGAGAAGAAACCCCTCTACCATTTTTTCCCTTCATCCAGGATACTTTCCATCGCTACCACAGGATGCAGTTTCAACTGCCTGAACTGTCAAAACTGGGAGATATCTCAGGAGAGGCCTGAAAACGTCAGGTTTTACGATATGTTCCCAGACTCTGTACTGGAAAGAGCCGCCAAAGCCGACTGCAAATCCATTGCATATACTTATTCTGAGGCAACAACCTTTTATGAGTACATGGTGGATACTTCACGGCTTGCAAGGGAAAAAGGCATAAAAAACGTCTGGGTAACCAATGGCTACATGAACGAACCGCCCCTCATGGAACTTTGTAAATCTCTGGATGCCGCGAATGTTGATATCAAAAGTTTTTCTGAAGATATCTATTCAAGGCTCAATGCGGGCCGATTAAAGCCTGTCCTGAGAACCCTCAATGTTCTGAAAGAAAAGAATGTCTGGTTTGAGATGACGGCCCTTATAGTACCTACCTACACAGACAATATGGAAATGGTAAAAAGGATGTGCAACTGGATATTGGAAACTTTGGGGCCTGATTATCCCCTTCACTTTTCTCGTTTTCATCCCCAGTACAAGTTGACACATCTGCCCTCCACACCCGTTACATTTCTCGAAAGTGCGAGAAAAACGGCCATGGAAATGGGGATCCATTATGTCTATGTGGGAAATATCCCACCCGCGGAATCAAATCACACCTATTGTCCATCATGCAATAGGAAGATTATCGACCGCGCTGGCTACCGTATAACAGAAATTAACATAAAGAACGGCAAGTGTTCATTCTGCCGGGAACCGATTGCAGGAGTGTGGAATTAAGGTGAAGGCGGTGATTTAATGAAATTGGTGTATTTGATTTTGATTTTTCTTGTTACCATTGTGGCTATCGCCAGCGCGGGGCACGCCTTAATTTCCAAACGCGATCCGAAGGGGGCCCTGGGCTGGATTGCCGTATGCCTGATGTTCCCGTTTGTAGGACCGTTTTTATACTTCCTTTTCGGTATCAACCGGGTTCAAACCCGGGCAAAGAAATTGCACCGGAGCATTTCATTCCAGACCTATTTTGATTATGAGCGACAACGGGGCGACGAAGGGTTCGCCGTGCCGAGCCTCGAAGTTACACCTGAGTTCATTGAACTGTCTCGAGTTTCTGATATCATTACAAGGCAGCCACTGGTGGGTGGTAACCGGGTTGAGTTACTTCACAATGGTGAACAGGCGTATCCGGCAATGCTCGAAACAATTGAGGGCGCGCAACACACACTATTCCTGACAACCTATATCTTCAGAACCGACAACACGGGACGACAGTTTATCGAAGCACTGGCCAGGGCTACTGAACGTGGCGTCGATGTCAGGGTTATGATCGATGGAATCGGTGAAATGGACTCCATTCCCCGGGCCGGCAAGTTGCTTGAGAAACGCGGCGTGCGTGTGGCACGATTTCTTCCACCCAGATTATTTCCCCCGATATTACATGTCAACCTGCGGAACCACCGTAAGATCATGGTTGCCGATCGGCGAATCGCATTCACCGGAGGAATGAACATAAGTGCCCACCATCTTGCGGAAAAAAAAGAAAACTCTTTCCGCGTGATCGATACGCATTTTCGTCTCACGGGACCGGTTGTCACACAGATTGAGGAGGTCTTTATCGAAGACTGGGGATTCATTACTGGAGAATACATGGAAACACAACCATGTACCCCCGTTGACACTGGCACCGCAATTTGTCGCACCATAGTCGAAGGTCCCAACGAAGATCTGGATAAATTAGCTATGATTCTTCTTGGTGCCATCTCCTCGGCTCGTCGGTCTATTTCCATTATGACTCCTTACTTTATCCCGACTCGCGGGTTGCTTGCGGCTTTGCAGGCAGCCGCTTTACGAGGTATCCATGTGACCGTTATACTGCCATCCAGGAACAACCTTCCCTTAATCCATTGGGCGACCCGCAATTTGCTCTGGGAACTCCTGCAGTGGGGTGTTTCCATTTATTATCAGCCGCCACCATTTGTTCACACCAAGCTGGTTCTGATAGACAACCATTACTTACAAATAGGTTCAGCTAACATCGACCCCCGCAGCCTCCGCCTTAATTTCGAGCTGGCAGTCGAGGTGTATGACAAGACTTTCGCGAAAATCCTTGCGGAACACTTCGAAAATATCCGTGTACAGTCACGGCCGGTTTCACTCCAGGAAATGGATAGTCGCTCGTTACCGGTCAGGGTGCGCGATTCACTTGCCTGGTTATTTTCACCATATCTTTGATATTAATAATTTAAATAATTGACACTTTTTGCTTGACATGGAGTAATCTAATTTGCGAAAATTAAATTCAGATTATATTATTTGTGAAAGATTTATTACATTATGCTATGTTAACGGAATTATTTCACAATGCTATTCAAATCATTACTTTCAGAGAAGAAAGTTCATCTAACCGCGGCCCAGCAACGGGCAATGAAGTACATCATTGATAATTACGAAGATGCCATTTTTCTGACGGCCTCGGGGTTAGCTCAACAGGCAGGTGTCAGCGAGGCTACGATCGTTAGGCTTGCCCAGGTTTTAGGATTCGATGGATATCCGGCGATGCAGCGAATGCTGCGGGAAGACCTTCAGTACCGCCTCTCCACAGTCACACGCCTGGAGCAAACCGTTAAAAATGTCCGGGATGAAGGAGATATCCTGGTTAAGGTTATGCAAGAAGACATCCAGAACCTTTCCCTGACCCTCAGGAATCTTCCCATTGAGACTTTCCGCCAGGCGGTGGCAGAAATGGGGGAGGCCCGGAGAATTTTTGTGGTTGGATTAAAAAGTAGCCATGGTCCGGCTTTGGTGCTTGCTCGTTACCTAAGCTTTTTGAAGGAGGAAACCTATTTATTAGAGCCAGGATACGGGGATGTTTGGGACACGCTCTATGAAGTTGGCTCCGAAGATTTGGTAATAGGTATCAGTAT
>Ga0209121_10002657_pt1 | contig 17944 bp, 14 predicted proteins | sample Cruoilmetagenom3_FD_187292 | JGI IMG/M metagenome (GOLD analysis project Ga0209121, IMG submission 187292) | Oil polluted marine microbial communities from Coal Oil Point, Santa Barbara, California, USA - Sample 3 (SPAdes) (version 2) | ecosystem: Environmental > Aquatic > Marine > Oil seeps ... | reverse complement strand
CTGTTGAATGTAGGGCCTGTTCCCCGAATAGGCTCGAATATCCGGCCTTATCGAATTAGGGCTTGATATAAGTGTAAAGGTTATTTATTCGCGCTGACTTAGTTGTGAAATTCGCGCAAAAAAGGCAAAAGAATCGCAACTATTCAGCCACAAATTCAGACAGATGAACGCAGCCAGGTTTAAATACAAAGAAATCACGCGACTACGCGGGCAGTTACAATAAAAGAAAAAATATCAGTGATAATCCGCGCGGATCGGCGGCTAAATAATTATAGAAACAACTGCCCAGTCTGCAACAGCTTTTATCTGACAACCTGCAGCCTTACCTCTATATATGATTTTTTTCTCAGTTCCTCCATCCACTCAAAAAACTTTTTCTCAATCTTTACATTGCTTATTTTGTCCTTGATCTCCTCGCGAACCCATTCGAGCGACTTTATCCCGGCGCCTCGTCTGTCTGTGACCTTGATGATATGAAAACCTACAGGGGATTCGATAATACCGCTTGTTTCGCCATTTCTTAGACTGAAGGCAACTTCGTTCACTGCTGGAAACATAACGCCCTTTTCGACAAAACCAAGGTCGCCCCCCAATTTCGCGGCGGGTCCATTGGAATAGTTGTCTGCCAGAAACTCGAAAGATTCCCCCCCCGTCAACCTCTTATGAATCAACCCGACATCCGCCTTAAGTCTAAGCCTCTCTTCCATACCGGAGCGCTTCGGGACAATGATGAGTATCTGCTTTATCCTGACCGCTTCCTTTCCCTCATAATCCTCTCTGTGCTTACGATAATAATCGCCGATCTCCTCATCCGTAACGGAGACTTTGGACTTTACGCTTGCCCCTACCAGCCTTATCTTCATCAGGTGTTCTTCAACCTCTTTTTTGTATGCCGGAAAGCTGCTTCCCTCCCTTGCGAGAGCCTTTTTAAAGTCTTCCGTTGTGATTTTTCTTCTGAGGATCACATTTTCAACGGTCTTCGCGATGTCCTCTTCTTTTACGACAATCCCCAGCCTCTTTGCCTCCTGCTTTACAAGGATGTCGTTAATCAGCTTGTCCAGCATCGCCGACATGGTCCGGGCAGCAACCTTTTCTCTATTCTCTCCTTTGCTAAGCTTATCTATCTTTTTCAGATAGGGTTCAACGGCGCTGTTCAATTCGGAAAGGGTTACAATCTCATCATTTACAACGGCCACAATCCTGTCGACAATCCTGGCATTCAGCGGGACGGCTGAAACCATCACCGCTAAGCAGATTAATATAGACGCTTTCAATCTTTTCTTCATATCCGTCACCTATGGGGTTCAATGAATCGTAAGCGCTCACCGCAGAGAACGCAGAAAAAATATTCCTGTAAGCCAGGAACTAAAGTCGCTTCGCTCCAAAACGTTCCGTTTGAAACTTGAAATTTGAAATTTGGGAGAGATGAAACGAGAGCACAAAAGCATGAGACCAAATTTCCAATTTCTAATTTCATCACATATCTGCCTTACTCAGAAGGTCACGATTAATTTCGATCACTGCCTCCGACCTCAATTTCTTCAACCACCTCATATATTCGCATTCCCTTTTTTCTCTATACAGTTCGGATATAATTCCATTCTTTGCCTCGGAAAAGCCTATTTTTTCAGCGCCATCTTTCCGCAGAACCTTAAAGATATGATAGCCATAGGGGGTCTTAACCACATTGCTGATCTTGCCTGACGACAGGGAAAACACGGCATTGTCAAAGGAATCCGGCATTATCCCGCGACCAAAAACCCCGATATCACCCCCCCTGACACCCTCGGGGCCGGTAGAAACCTCCTTTGCAACTCTAACAAAGTTTTCGCCATTCTTCAATCTTTCCAGAATATCTTCCGCTTCTTTCCGGTTCCGGACGACAATTTGAGCGACATGAACCCGCTCCCCTGATATATACTTTTCAGAATGATTTTGATAATATTCAAAAGCCTCATTCTCTATAACGGTAATGACGGAATTCACATCGCGCTGAATCAGCTTTTCAATTATCAACCTTTTTCTAAGCTCTTCCTTCCATATATTATAATCCAGCTTCCCTCCCGTAAATACCTTATCAAAACCGCCATCGGGATAATCTTTCTTTATTTCTTCAATCCCCTGACACAGCTCTTCATCGTTAACTGACAAGGATAGCTTTTGGGCGCGAAGAAGCATAATCTTTTCATCAACAAGCTTGTTTAATATCTCCTCTCTCAGCCGCTTTGCTTCATCCTTCTTCATGGGCGTCGCGCCGCCCATAATATCCATATCTCTTTTAAGTATCCTGTTAAAATCATTGAAATAAATGCCTTCCCCGTCAACGGTTGCGACATATTTTCCCGCAGTGTCATCTGCACCCTGACAGCCGGATGAGACCATAATGATCATAATGCAAAAAAACAGAAACAGCCGACTGCCGAAGGGCGGATATGTTTTGGACCTGTCTGCATTCATCTTAGTCACAAGCCTCGGACAGCCTCCTCGTAATTACTCAGACAAGAACTAAAAGGAAGAAGCTTTCCCGTTTGAGCTTTGAACCCTCATATCAGTTGCTCAACTCCCTGAGCAGACCCTTGGCATGCCTTAAGACCTCATCGCCGTCAAGAGAGGGTATAGAAATATAGAGCCTGAAATCGGGTGTAAATCTTATCTTGCCTGTCTTTTTGCGTGAAAGCTCAATTATCTTTTCCGGATTAATGGAACTCTCCCCGCTAAAGGAGATGGACAGGTTTTCCCCGTCATACTCCATCTTCTTGCCCGAGATATTCTTCAACAGATTTCTGACGCTGATAATCTCCAGAAGATTTTCCACCTGGGGAACGATGAATCCGCAGCAATCGAGAAGCTCCTCTCTGATCTCATTGAGTTCCTCATCCGTCGCGGCCATGGATAACCTTTTATAAGTTACAAGCCTGCCGTGCATGTCCGTAATATAGTCGTCCGGAATGAAGGCGGGGAGTCCAAGGAGGATCTCCGGCGTTATCTCCGCTTCGGGAATCTTTTCCCCCTTAAGTTCCTTAATTGTCCTTTCCATCAGCTCTGTATAAAGCTCATAGCCCACAGCGGAGACAGGGCCCGATTGCGACGTCCCTAAGAGATTTCCCGCTCCCCTTATCTCCATGTCGTGGGAGGCAATCCTGAAACCTGAACCGGGTTCGGAAAACTCCTTGATCACATTGAGCCTCTTCCGGGCATCCTTTGAGAGCATTGCCCCCTGTGGAATCAAAAGGTATGCATATGCCTCCTCCGTCGATCTTCCCACCCTTCCTCTGAGCTGGTACAACTGGGAAAGCCCCAACCTCTCCGCATGATTTATAATTATGGTATTCGCCGTCGGGATATCGATCCCGGACCCTATAATCGTTGTGCAGACGAGGACATTGTATTCTCTGCGGAGATATTTGACCATGACATTCTCAAGTTCCCTGCTTTTCATCCGACCATGAGCCACACCAACCCCGGCCTCAGGAACCAGCCCTTCCACAAATCGTGCCATGGTGTATATCGAGTGTACCCTGTCATGGAGAAAGAAGACCTGTCCCCCTTTCTCTATCTCCTGTCGGATTGCGTTTCTTATCGCGTCCTCATCAAATTCGAGAATGTACGTTCTTATAGAGAGTCGATCTTCCGGTGGCGTATTGATGATCGATAGATCGCGCATCCCCACAAGCGACAGATGAAGCGTCCTCGGTATGGGGGTTGCCGTCAGAGTGAGCACATCGACGAGAGCGCGCAACTTCTTCAGCTTTTCTTTGTGACCGACACCGAAACGGTGTTCCTCATCTATCACAACGAGCCCCAGGTCTTTAAAAGCAATATCTTTCTGCAAAATGCGGTGGGTGCCGATCACAATATCCACCAGTCCTCTGTTTATCGCCTCCGCAATCTCCTTTTGCTCCGCCCTGGTCTTAAACCGGTTCAGAACCTCGACGCGGATGGGATATTTTTCAAATCTCCCGGCAAAAGTCTGATAATGCTGCTCTGCCAGTATCGTCGTGGGAACCAGGATAGCTGCCTGTTTCCCGTCCATTGCAGTCCTGAAAGAGGCCCGCAGCGCCACCTCGGTCTTGCCGAATCCGGCATCTCCGCATATCAGCCTGTCCATCGGCCTGGAATCACTCATGTCAAGATTGACATCCTCGATAGCCCTTGCCTGATCCGGCGTCTCATCATACTCAAAGGAGGAAGAAAATTCATCATAATATCTACCGGTTTGAGAAAACCCATATCCCTCCATTACCTCCCTGGCAGCATAGATAGAGACAAGCTCTTCCGCAATCTCCCTCACAGATTCCTTCACCTTCTTTTTGACCCTGTCCCAGGAGGAACCGCCCAATTTATCCATTTTCGGGACATAACCGTCAGGGCCGATATATCTCTGGATCTGATTTAGGCGATTGACGGGGATATAGAGCTTATCGCCTCCCATGTACTCGATAATAAGGAAATCATTTTCGATCTTTCCAACTGACAGCTTTTCAAGCCCTATGTATTTACCTATGCCGTGATCTGTATGGATGGCGAAGTCCCCTTCCTTTAACTCGCCGAATGACTTAAGAAAATATCCCTCTCTGATCGACTTTGATCTTCTCTTTTTTCCTGCCTTTTTGCCGAAAATTTCCTCCTCGCTGATAACAACGATTCTCAGGGCTGGGAAACTAAACCCCCCGGTTATCTTACCCTCCCTTAAGACAAGCTTTCCTGTGCCATTGTGCCGGGCGAGGTCAGACAGTATGGTGGCGCTTGCGGTGGTGACGGGAAGGGAATATCCCTCGAGCAGGTGGGATATTCTTTGAATCTCTTCTCCTCCACCGCATAGAAAAGATACGAGATTTCCGTCATCCATCCACTCTTTGATCCTTTCCACAATAGGGGATAGAAGGCCATCCTCCTCGCTTCCTTCAGTTACTTCACCTCTCAAACCGGCAACGGTTTCCATATCAAACCTGACGGTGGCACAGCTCTTCTCATCATCCATACCGATATCCAGACTTTCAATATATATCTTCTGAAGATCCTTGAAGCATTTAGAGATGTCCGCCGGCGATGTGTGGAAAGATTCCCTTTCGAGATAGAATTTGCCTTCTCTTTCAGCCTTGAGCAGGAGACTGTCCAAATTATTTATTATTTTTTCTTTAGATTGCCCTATGGCGGCAAGGTCGTCGAAGATTATAACGCTGTTCCCGGAAACATAATCAAAAACAGTATCGAGAGTTTCATAGAAGAGCGGGAAAAGCAGCGGGTTGATCGATGCGGCATCGCTTTCAATCATTTCGCCGATGCGATCCCATGTCGTCGTTGGAATGCCTAATTCACCCGCCCTCTTCTTCAGGTTGGCCATGGCCTGCCGACGCGCGTCTCCCGACAGGATGATCTCTCTTGCGGGGGTGAGAATGAACTCGTCGGTTTCCACTGTGGACCTTTGCGAAACCGCATCAAAGACCCTGATCGATTCCAATTCATCCCCCATAAAGACCATCCTGTAAGGCGCCGCCGAGGTCGGGGGGAAAACATCCATTACATGACCTCTTACGCTGAACTCCCCCTTCTCTCCGATCAGGGATACCCTCCTGTAGCCCCCTTCATCTAATTTTCCGATAAGAGTATCCCTCTCCAGGATATCCCCGATGGAGATGGTCTCGATATAATCCTGGAAAATATATCTTGGAATAACCTTTTGAAGAAGGGCGCCAAGCGGGATGACAAATACGGCAGGTTTGCCCGAAACCAGCCTGAAGAGAGCGTCCGCCCTTTCCCATTCCACATCCTTCTCGCAGGAAAAGATACCGGTCGACATTATCTTCCACGGTGGATAAAGGACGGCCCCATCGCCGGGGAGGAAGAAGGAAGCGTCCCGGCATATTCTGTCTGCTTCTTTTGCGGTGGGAGCAACTACAATCAGAGGCCTCTTTATGGTTTCGGAAAGGGCTGATAAAAAGAAGGCCAGAGCTGAGCCGGAAAGGCCTCTGATATTCAATTTATCATCTCCCCGTCTGATCTTCTCGATGACTGTCTTAAAGACAGGATCAGTCAGGAACTTCGTTTCATCTGCAATCTTTCTCACTTAAAAACAGTTCAACTCCTATCCGGCTGACAGCCTTCTTATTTAGTGTCCATCCAGAAATGGTCTTTTTGCCCAATATCTGCGTTATGCTCAAAAAATAACCCTCGGAATATCAAATATATGCCTGCGGTTATTTTCTTCGCATGCCTTGATCCTGAACAAAAATCCTCATTTCTGGATGGACACTATTTAGCGCCGACAATATGACGAGTCAGTACCTTACTCCTGAACTTCTGTCACAAAAAACAAGAAGTTCATTGACTGAAAAACCTAAAACTCAAAACTGCGGCTTGCCACATTAGCATACTCTAATCCTTTGTTTTTGCTGAAACCTGTTATTTATAATATCAACAGGGATTATTCAAGGGAAAAACACCGGCCGGCAATTCTAATTGAGAGCTTTGCATAACCATGCCAAAATTGCATGAAGCTTCGGAAATATATTTTGAGCAGCGAAAGAAGACCCGATTTTGATAATGAAGAAGCTGCCGGGAAAGCCATAAGATGTCCGAGATGCGACGTTGAAATCAAGTCTCCTCAATCTTATCACAGGACAGGGATATTGCCGTCACCTCTCCTGTTCCGGAGACAACGGCAGATGTTGTGGAAAAGGCGATGGGACCTTCCCCTCTATGTGAAAAAAGAGGTTGTAAAAATCCGGAAATACTAAGGAGTGTTTGAAGGCGCCGCATGTTCGCGCGGCTGAAGCGGCGAGGTGGTAATTTTTCAACCATTGCTAAAGGAGTATCGAAGATGGCCTTGATAACGGTGACCATAGACAACAGGAGCGTGGAAATAGAAGAGGGAAGCGCCATTTTGGAAGCTGCAAAGAAAGCGGGCATTAATATACCAACTCTGTGTGCGATGTCTGAAATAGGGCATACTCCAGGCGCCTGCAGGATATGCGTGTCAGAGGTTGATGGGGTGCCCGGTCTGGTTGCATCCTGTGTTTACCCCGTCAGTGACGGCATGGTGGTTCACACGACTACCGAAAGGGTTCGCAAGGCACGGAAGATGGTCGTGGAGCTGCTTCTGGCCTCCCATCCGCCGGAATGTACTACCTGCGTGAGAAACGGCAATTGTGAACTTCAGAAGTTAGCGGAACAGCTTGGCGTAAGAGAGGTGAGATTTGAAAATACCGCTCTCCCGAAAGAGGGGCTGATAGATACGTCCAGCCCGGCTATTGTGCGTGATCCGAGAAAGTGTATCCTCTGTCAGAGATGTGTGACGGTTTGCGATGAAGTCCAGACGGTGTCCGCTCTGACCTCTGCATGGAGGGGAAGTGACACACAGATAGTCCCGAGTTTAGCTTTGCCCATTGACGAGACAAACTGCACAAACTGCGGCCAGTGTGTCATGGTATGCCCGGTGGGCGCTATATATGAGAAAGACCAGGTGGATGACGTCTGGAAAGTTCTCGATGATCCGGCCAAACACGTGGTGGCGCAGGAGGCTCCCGCCATCCGCGCGGCATTGGGCGAAGAATTTGGAATGCCTCCGGGCTCTCTCGTGACGGGAAAGATGATAGCGGCGCTTCGAAGACTGGGTTTTGACCAGGTTTTTGATACCAATTTTACCGCCGACCTGACCATTATGGAGGAGGGGCATGAGCTTCTGAAGAGGGTCAAGGAGGGCGGCGCGCTTCCCCTGATAACCTCGTGTTCCCCGGGATGGATAAAATTCTGCGAGCATTTCTACCCTGATCTGCTTGACAATGTTTCAACCTGTAAATCGCCGCAGCAGATGTTCGGCCCGCTGGCAAAGACCTACTATGCCGAATCGACAGGGGTTGACCCCAAGGATATTATTGTGGTCTCCATTATGCCATGCACAGCTAAGAAGTTTGAGGCGCAGAGGTCTGAAATGGCAGACAGCGGCTATAGAGATGTGGATATTGTGCTTACCACGAGAGAACTTGCCAGGATGATCAAAGAGGCGGGCATCGACTTTGTGAATCTGCAGGATGAAGAACCAGATCCTCCTATGGGCGAATACACCGGTGCCGCGACCATCTTCGGCGCCACAGGCGGCGTTATGGAGGCGGCCCTTCGGACCGCCTATGTGGTGGTTACGGGAGAGAATCTGCCGAACCTGGATATTATGCCGGTTCGAGGACTGGACGGGGTCAAGGAGGCCTCTGTGGATGTCCCCGGTCTGGGAGAGGTGAATGTGGCGGTGGCCCATGGCCTGGGAAATGCCAGGAAGGTGCTGGATAAAGTCCGGGCCGGCGAGGCTGATTATCACTTCATTGAAATTATGGCCTGTCCCGGCGGGTGCGTGGGCGGCGGCGGCCAGCCCATTCCCACAAATAACGAGATAAGGAATCTGAGGAGCAGGGCTCTCTATCAGGATGACAGCTCCGTACAGGAATACCGCCAGTCCCATGAGAATCCTTCCGTCAAGAAGGTGTACGAAAAGTTTCTTGAAGAGCCGCTGGGCCACAAATCACACCATCTGCTTCATACCAAGTACACAGAGAGGGGAACGGATGTGCCGCACAAAGGGCGGTAATCCACCGACAAGTAATCGATTAACGTAAAAATAACTGACCTGCGGCAAGGATTTCCTCTGAAACCAAGGGCTGGGAAAGAATAGAAAAACCCGGTCTTATTACGCAGGCCGGGTTTTTCTTTTGGGGGAGAGAATGGACAAAAAAAGGGTGGGTGTCGTCGGAATAATAATCGAAAGCAGGAAAAAACTTGCGCCCAGGGTAAATGAACTGCTCACGGAGTACGGAAATATTATAGTGGGAAGGATGGGGATCCCCTACCATGAGCGGGGATTTAATGTGATCACTCTCATTGTGGATGGAACGACCGATGAGGTAGGGGCCATGACCGGCAAATTAGGCATGATCGAAGGAGTGACGGTCAAATCGGCGATGGCGAAGGAACATGACTGAGACACGCATCGAGCATGATCTTCTGGGAAGCATGGACCTGCCTTATGATGTTTACTGGGGCATCCATACGGAGAGGGCGCGCCGCAACTTTCGAATAAGCGGCTACAGGGTAAATCCGTCTCTGATCAAGACGATGGCGATGGTAAAGAGGGCCTGCTGTATGGCAAATTTTGAGCTGGGATACCTGCGGGAGGAAAAAGCAGAGGCGGTAACGCTTGCCTGCGACGAGATTATCGACGGTAAATTTCAGGACCAGTTTCCCGTAGATGCCATGCAGGGAGGCGCCGGGACATCGACAAATATGAACATGAATGAGGTTGTCGCCAACAGGGCAATAGAGATATTGGGGAAAGAAAAGGGCGACTACTCCGTCGTTCATCCCCTGGAGGATGTAAACCTTCACCAGTCGACAAATGACACATACCCCACGGCGATAAAGACAGCCTGCATATATTCTCTGAGAGATCTGAATCAAAAAATTGCCCATCTGCAGGGCGCCTTTCAGGAAAAGGAAAAGGAATTTGGGGAAACGGTGAAGATTGGAAGAACAGAGCTTCAGGAGGCCGTTCCCATCACCCTTGGGGCGGAATTCGCCGCGTTTGCCGAGGCCGTCTCCAGAGACAGATGGAGGACATTCAAGTGTGAGGAGCGGCTGCGGGTGGTGAATATAGGCGGAACAGCGGTGGGAACAGGAATCACCTCACCTCGGGACTATATCTTTCTTGTCATAGAGAAACTGCGGGATGTTACCGGACTGGGTCTCTCCCGGGGAGAAAACGTAATGGGGGAAACCGCCAATGCCGATTCCTTCGTCGAGGTTTCCGGTATCCTGAAGGCACATGCCGCAAACCTGATAAAGATATGCAATGACTTGAGGCTGCTGAATCTTTTGGGTGAGATAAAACTGCCTGAGCTCCAGGCGGGCTCATCCATAATGCCGGGAAAAGTAAACCCTGTGATGTTAGAGGCGGCGATACAGACAGGAATAAAGGTAACCGCGAACGACCACATAATAACAGATGTGGTGAGCAGGGGAACATTGCAGATAAACGAATTCCTTCCCCTCCTTGCCCACGCGGTCATGGAGTCCCTAAATATACTTGCAAACATAAATGATCTTTTGGCAGGGTATGTAAAAGAAACAGGCTCTGACGAAGAAAAGTGCGGAGAATACTTCGATAAAAGCCCCATGATCATTACTGCCCTTTTGCCGGTCATAGGATATGAGAAGGCGGCGGAGTTGACAGGCGAGTTTTTCTCAGGTGATGAAAAGAGCATGAGAAGGTTTTTAGAAAAGAAATTAGGGGAAGAACCGGTTGAAAAGACATTTTCTCCGCACAGAATAACAGCCCTCGGATATACCAAATTATGAACAAGACGCCAAAGGGAAACAGACTGCAGATTGCCCTCTTCGGCAGGACAAATGTGGGCAAATCGAGCCTGCTCAATCTTATCACAGGGCAGGATACCGCAATCACCTCCCCCATTGCCGGGACAACCACGGATGTCGTCGAAAAGGCGATGGAACTCCTCCCCCTTGGCCCCGTGCTTTTTCTTGATACGGGAGGGCTGGATGACACATCCTCTCTTTCCGCGTTGAGACTGAAGAGGGCTCATAATATCTTTGACAGGGCGGATATCGTCCTGCTCGTCGCGGAACCCGATATATGGACGGATTTTGAAGAGGAGGCGCTGCGCGAAACAGAGAAGAGAAAGATTCCAGCAATCGCGGTTATAAACAAGACAGATATAAAAACCCCGGCGCCTGAGTTTATAGCGCTGATCTCGGAAAAAATTGAACGTGTGGTTCTCGCGTCCAGCATAGACCGGGATAAGAGAGATGACTATATCGAGCCCCTGAAGAGACACCTGATTGAAGTCTGCCCTGATGATTTCGTGCTGCCGCCTCCAATAATCGGAGACCTTCTTCCTCATGGAGGACTGGCCGTTCTTGTTGTTCCCATAGACCTGGAGGCGCCAAAGGGGAGACTCATCCTGCCGCAGGTTCAGACGATAAGGGACGCTCTGGACAGCGACGCGGCGGCGCTGATAGTCAAGGAAAGAGAACTCGCCCATACATTGAACATATTGAACAGGCCGCCCGATATCGTTGTCTGCGATTCTCAGGTTGTTTTGAAGATGTGCGCGGACACGCCGAAAAATATCCCTTCCACCACATTTTCCATCCTCTTCGCCAGGCACAAAGGTGATCTGGCAGAGGCGGCAAAAGGCGCGGCCGGTATAGAGAAGTTAATGCCGGGCGACAAGGTGTTGATCGCGGAGGCATGTTCCCATCATCCTGTCCAGGACGATATCGGGAGAGTAAAGATACCAAGGTGGCTGCGGCAATATACCGGATTTGAACTCGATATAGATGTTTTTGCAGGTCGTGATTACCCTGAAAACTTAAAAGAGTACAGCCTCATTATTCACTGCGGAGCCTGCATGCTTACGAGAAGGGAGATGCTGAACAGGATTCAAAAGGCGCGTGAGGCAAAAGCGCCCATCACAAATTACGGCGTGGCCATCTCCTTCCTGCAGGGCGTGCTGAGGAGGACGCTTACCCCCTTCCCCTCGGCGCTTGCCGCTTTTGATAATGAAACAAAGGAAATAAAAAAGGAGTTTAATAATGAGCGCAAAGCTTTCTTATGATTCATCCGAGATAAACTGGATGAAAAATGTCATCAAAGAAGATGAAATCACAAAGTACATGGTAAATGGAAAGGATTTCATAGATGAGGAGGAGATCTGGAAAAAGCTTGAAGAAAACAGGAATCCGGAACCTCAAAAGATCAGGGACATCCTTCAAAAATCCCTTGCCGTGGAAACACTGGAGCCGGCGGAAACCGCGGCGCTTCTGAATGTGGAGGATGAAGGATTATGGGAGGAGATGTTTGATGTGTCGGCCAGGATAAAAAAGAAAGTTTACGACAACCGCATCGTTACGTTTGCCCCGCTGTATCTCAGCAACTACTGCGTAAATAACTGCCTCTACTGCTCCTTCAGGAGAGAAAACAGCGTTCAAAAGAGAAGAAAGCTGACACTGGAAGAGGTAAAGGATGAAACCCTGGCTCTCGCGGGCAAAATCGGGCATAAACGTCTCATCGCCGTTTATGGAGAACATCCTGCCTCGGATGCGAACTACATTGCGGATACGATAAGATCCATATACGATGTGAAGGTAAAGACACAAAACGGATACGGTCAGATCAGACGGGTCAATGTAAATGCCTCACCCATGTCTGTTCCCGACCTGGAAATGTTGAGAGAAGTAGGCATCGGGACCTACCAGGTGTTTCAGGAAACATACCATCACGAGACCTACCGGCAAGTTCATCCCGCGGGAACACTTAAGTCAAATTACCGGTGGAGACTCTATGCCCTGCACAGAGCAATCGAAGCGGGCGTTGATGATGTGGCGATTGGTGTCTTATTCGGCCTTTACGACTGGAGATTCGAGGTAATGGGCCTTCTCCGCCATGCAATAGATATGGAAAGACAGTTTGACGGTATAGGACCTCATACAATTTCATTTCCCCGCCTTGAACCGGCGGCAAACACACCTTTTACCCATGAATCAAAATACAAGGTCTCCGACAGAGATTTCAAAAGGCTTGTCTCCGTAATCAGGCTTTCCGTTCCCTATACCGGCATGATCATTACCGCGAGAGAACGCGCGGAGATCAAAAGAGATATAATACCCGTCGGCTGCACACAGACGGATGCCTCCACCAGGATAGGAATCGGCGCCTATTCCGACAGATACGTCAAGCAGGAGGCGGAAAGACAGCAATTCATCCTGGGCGACACGAGAAGTCTGGATGAAATAATAAGAGAACTCGCCGAAATGGGACATATTACCTCCTTCTGCACGGCGGGTTACCGGTGCGGAAGAACAGGCACACATATTATGAGCCTTCTCAGATGCGGACAGGAGGGCAGATTCTGCAAGCTCAACGCGGTTCTCACATTCAGGGAATGGCTGGATGATTTTGCGAGTGAGGAAACGAAGAAAGCAGGGGAGAAAATCATAAAAAAAGAGCTGGGCGAAATTAAAGAAGAAATGCCTTCTGCATATACGCAATTGACAGAATACTACAAGAGGATTGAAGATGGAGAAAGGGACCTCTACTTCTAAGAAAAATTTAATAGAAAAACTTCATTACGCCGCAAAACTCGTTAAAGAAAAGTACGGTGTCAGTATATGGTTTGCCGAAATTATGGGGAAAAGATGGTCATATCTTGCGGGACAAACCGAAGGGGAAACATCACCCCTTCCCCCGGAGCGCATTGAACTTAATAATCGATTCGGGGTTGTATCAGATAGATGGGAGGACATTCCCGTCAATGAAAGAGAACGGATCGTATCATCACTTAAAGATATAATTGGTTAAATAGTCGAGTCGGCAGACTGTTGAATTGTCGAGAAAATCCCCCGTTTAACTACTCAACTATTCAACCGCTCAACTGGTCCTGATATGGACAGGGATGAAATCTTATACTGTTTGAAAACCCCGGGCACAGATGAAGAACTGTTCCGGAAGGCCGATGAAGCAAGAAAAAAATACTGCGGTGATGAAGCGCACATAAGGGGCATCATCGAATTTTCCAGCCATTGCTGCCGTAACTGCCTCTATTGCGGACTTCGAAGTGGAAATAAAAATTTAACAAGATACAGAATGGAAGAGGAAGAAATTGTAAGTCTTGCCTTACATATCGCATCCCTGGGTGTAAAGACGATTGTTCTTCAATCGGGTGATGATTTTCATTTCACCCAATCCATGCTCTGCCGGATCATAGAGCGCGTAAAAAAACATGCTGATGCTGCGATTACCCTGAGTGTTGGAGAAAGACCACTTGAGGACTACAGAGCGTTTAAACTCGCGGGAGCAGACCGCTGCCTGCTCAAGCATGAAACAGCCAATGAAGAGCTGTACAATAAGCTTCACCCCAACCAGTCGCTGAAACACAGGATACGCATCCTGGAATATTTACGGGAAACAGGATACCAGACCGGAGCCGGAAACATCGTCGGCCTGCCCGGGCAAAGCATGGAAGATATATGCGCGGATATCCTGCTGCTGAAGGAACTGGATACTGATATGTTATCAGTCGGTCTTTTTATTCCTCAGCATGATACACCGTTGTCACAGGCTCCGCGAGGAGATTTATCATTAACGCTGAGAACTCTTGCACTGGCGCGAATCGCGACCAGGAACTCTCATATGCCCGTGACTACGGCAATCGCAACCGCCGCTCCTGAAAGGGGGCTTTTTCGTGGATTAAAGGCGGGAGCAAATGTCATTATGCCCGATTTCACGCCTGACCGTCACAGAAAGGATTACACAATCTACGACAATAAGACACACATAACACTGAAAAAAGCCATAGAAGCCATCAAAAAATCCGGGAGGATTATTTCATCAGGCAAGGGAAACTCTCTGAAATATTAATTTTTATACTATCTCTAACATCCTGTCCACCGCCGCTTTGGCCCTGAGACGGATATCTTCAGGAACCTTCACCCGGGGAGACATCTCCTCCAGTGCCCGGAGAATCTTCTCCAGGGTGATCAGCTTCATGTCGGGACAGATGGCCTGCTCTGTGGCGGGGATATACCTCTTTTCCGGCGCCTCTTTTCTTAACCGGTGGATCATCCCTATCTCCGTGCCCATGATGATATCTTCAGCCCTGTTCTGCCTGACGTATCTAACCATGCCTCCGGTGCTCAGCGCCTCATCGGCGAGGGCGATCACCTCGGCCCTGCACTCGGGATGAACCACCACTACTGCCCCGGGATATTCCTCTTTTGCCTTCAGGATATGTTGAGGCAGAATCCTCGCGTGGGTTGGGCAGAATCCGGGCCAGAGTATCATCTTCTTGTCGGTTTTGGTGTAGACATAATGACCGAGGTGGCGGTCGGGGACAAAGAGTATCTCCCCTGTATCCAGGCTTTCGATAACACCGACCGCATTGGCGGAGGTGCAGCAGATATCGCTTTCAGCCTTTACCTCGGCAGTGGTGTTGACATAGCTTACCACCATCGCCTGCGGATGCTCTCTCTTTTTTTCCTTTAACTGTACGGCATTTACCATATCGGCCATGGGACAGCCGGCATTCTTATCCGGAAGGAGCACAATCTTGTCGGGAGAAAGGATGAAAGCGGTCTCCGCCATAAAGTGGACGCCGCAGAAGACGATAACATCCGCATCCGTCTTTGCCGCATTCCGAGAAAGCTCAAGAGAATCGCCCACAAAGTCGGCTATGTCCTGCACCTCTCCCAACTGGTAATTATGGGCCAGTATGACGGCGTTGCGCCTCTCCTTCAATTTAAGAATCTTATCGGCCAGCTCTTCATTTATCATAACGGGCCTCCCAAATATCTGTCTCATCTCCCGGCCTTACATCGCCGATAAGCCCACAGCCTTCCTTGAGAATGCCATCGGCTATGGCCTCCTTTTTAACGCTTTTCCCCTCACTCCCGCAGACCGCAGCTATTCCAGTCATGTTATTGCTCCCTCACCCGTTCTATCGTCCCTCCGCCAACCACTGTATCATCATCATAAAAGACCACCGCCTGCCCGGGTGTGATCGCCGTCTGCGGCTCTTTGAACTTTACATGAACCTTGTCTTTGCCCAGAGGGATTGCCCGTGCCTCGGATTCTTTGTGATGATACCTGATCTTCGCCTTTACTTCAATGGGCCGTTTTAATTTTTCCATGGCTATCCAGTTCATCTCCGAGGCCGTAAGCTCATCTCCGTAAACATCCTCTTTGCCGCCCGCTATGACGGCATTCTTTTCCCTGTCAATGGCCGTCACATACAATCGCTCCTTAGATGATATTCCCAGTCCTTTGCGCTGTCCTATGGTGTAAAATGGTATCCCACGGTGCCGCCCGAGAAGATTTCCCCGCCTGTCCAGTATCGGCCCCGGCCTTGCCTCGGCCTCTACAAGGGCGGAATAGCCTCCTCCGATAAAGTCCTGGCTCTCCGGTCTATCGGCAAGGTCAAGCCCAAAAGAAACCGCCATCCTCCTTACATCTTCCTTTGCATAGCCGCCAAGCGGGAAAATCAGGCGGCCTAACTGTTCCTGGGACAGGGAGTAGAGGAAGTAAGACTGATCCTTCTTCGCATCTATGCCCTTTTTGAGCAGATAACGACGATTGACCTCATCATACTCCGTCCTGGCATAGTGGCCGGAGGCGATGTAATCAAAGGCAAGCCCCGAGTCTCTGGCCTTTTCAAGCAGGGTGCCGAATTTAACTCTCCGGTTGCACCTGACGCAGGGATTGGGCGTTCTTCCCGACAGGTACTCCCTGCGGAAGTAATCCAGCACCTCAATTCTGTATTCCTCCCTCAAATCAAAGGCATGGAAGGGAATTCCCAGGATTTGAGCAATCTTCCCGGCATTCTCTACATCCTCTTCCTCACCGGGTCCGCAGCAACTATGACGAGCGCCTTTCCCGGGAAGGGTCTCACCATCCCATATCTTCATTGTTATTCCGGTAACCTCAAACCCGGCTTCTTTCAGAAGAGCTGCGGCGACGGAGGAATCTATGCCGCCGCTCATGGCTGCTATAATCTTTGTCATTGTCAAGTGGTCGAGTAAGTAGTTGTTATTATTCAAGTAAGCCCATATCGGGCGGGGATAAACCCCGCCCCTACGAATCCGAAGGATCAGCGAAGCTAATCCGAAGAATCAGCGAAGCTAATTTTTTTAGAGTGAATGTAAGGGAGGGCTTTATGCCCTCCCGACAGAATCGATTTGACATAGAACTCTTTTAACTGTGAACCTTGAACCTGACAACCTGACAACCTGAGTAGTTACCCCAACTTAACCACTCGGCGAGGTTGCTTTCTGCTCATAATCGACTGGGCGGGGTCATGGGCGGGGTCGCAGACTCTCCGTTTTAAATCTCTTTCTCCAGTATCTTCTCTTTGAGTGTTTCCCACTGATCAGCGGTGAGGACACAGGTATTGTCCTTCTCGCCAATTTCTACTCGTGTATCCGTTATCCTGACTACGGGACAGCACGCGCCTTTGGCGCATAGACTTACTATTTTCATACTTCACACCTCCTTTCCTTCTCGAGCTTTATCGGACTTCGTTTCTTTTAAAATTCAGAACCTCTTTGACCCCGCCAGCTCGCGGTCTTACCTTCATGGCGGTGCTGATTCCTCCCGCCTGCTCCCCGATAACACCGGATTGGCCGTTAACTTGTGTCCATCCAGGAACGAGGATTTTTGTTCAAGATCAAGGCACGCGAAAAAAATAACCGCAGGCATATATTTGATATTCCGAGGATTATTTTTTGAGCATAACACAGATGTTGGGCAAAAAGACCGTTTATGGATAGACACTAACTTACCCGACAGCCATGGGTGTAAATGTTCATCCGGGAGTCCCCGACAGAGCCGACGAGGGTAACGTTCAGCCTCTCCGCCAGACCCACCGCCATATCCGTGGGAACAGAGCGGGCGGCAATCACAGGTATCCTCTGCTTTGCTGCCTTGATAAGTATCTCCGAAGACACCCTCCCAGTGGTAAGGATAATCCCGTCTTCAATGGATATCCCCTTCAGAAAGCATTCCCCGATGATCTTGTCTATAGCGTTATGCCTGCCGATATCTTCGGCAAATATCTCTATCCGCTCTCTGCCGCACAGAGCGGCGGAATGAACCCCATGGGTGTCTCTATGCAGATCGGACATCCCGAGGAATTCTTTCATCATGGAAAAAATTTTTTCCTTTGAAATTATAATATTGGATTTTAATGGGAGACAATCCTTCGCATCCACTGCCCGGTAAAAAGAGATGCTCCCGGAGCAGCCTGTGCCGATCACTCTCTTTGATGTTATCCCTTCTTCCAATAAATCATCGCCCGCAATCTCCACCCTGATATACCACCCCTTTTCATTCAGGGTGATCCCCTTTATCTCCGTCTCCTTCTTTATCAGCCCCTCGGAGAGGAGAAAG
>Ga0209121_10002655_pt1 | contig 17951 bp, 17 predicted proteins | sample Cruoilmetagenom3_FD_187292 | JGI IMG/M metagenome (GOLD analysis project Ga0209121, IMG submission 187292) | Oil polluted marine microbial communities from Coal Oil Point, Santa Barbara, California, USA - Sample 3 (SPAdes) (version 2) | ecosystem: Environmental > Aquatic > Marine > Oil seeps ... | reverse complement strand
CCAGATATGGATGGAGCGGGATAGCCCTTGCCGTGCTTATTGGAATACTTCCAGCAATAAGCAATATCAAAAGTCATGTGAATAGAAGGGGAAACTGGATAGCTCATGATTATGCGTATAACCTTCTTAGAAGTCCCCGCCCATACTCTGTTCTCTTTACTTACGGAGATAATGATACATTCCCTGTATGGTTCCTACAGCAGGTGAAAGGGTATCGGAAGTTCGATCCAGTAAAAAAGAAAGGTATTAAGATCGGCAATTTTTCCCTTATGAATACCCAGTGGTATATAAAGGAGATGATATGGGCAGGTGTTCCAATGGACTTTGCCTCACCTTTTAAAGGGACTCAATATGAAGGGAAGTACCTTCAGGAGAGGAGGATGGGTAAGACTAATAAGGACTTTCAGGAATGGGTGATAGATCATCTTTACTACCTACGGGGTGAGGATAGGAGTATAATTTACCTTAAGGATATGGCTGTGAGGAATATCATTGTCTCATCACTTGGCAGGAAACCCGCGCTTCGCGACCTTTTGATGCCCATCGATTCCTTTGTTAGTAAGTATATTACTGAAGACTTTAATCCCTCGATTAATATTTATTTTTCATTCCCGATGGAGCCAGGTGCAGCGAGAAAATATCATAAACATTTAGTTATGGAGGGATTTGCCTATCGGCTCGTTGGAAGAAAGGGTATTGATATGATGGATAAAGAAAAAATGTGGGATCTTTTCCAGAATGAATACCACTATAGCTATATTGATAACTATGGAATTTATACCGCTGAAGCTCAGAATAAGGTACTCAACAATCACAGTCTTCTTCTCCTGCTGTTTGGGAATAAAATATTATATGACTTCCCGAGAAATGAATGGAAAGAGAGAAAGTTGTATGAAGCGGAGAAGGATACGCTCAGGATGTTGGGAACTATTTTTAAGAGAGCGTTCCTCATGGCAAAGAGACCCGAAATGTCAGTGCCTATAATAAGAGGACTCCAAAATGTATATTCCATTTTAGATGAGACTGAAGAGATGGTTAAACTGAGTGATTGGCTTCTTTCTGTTAATGATACACCCCTCCTTCATTTATTCAGGGGAGAAATGCTTCTTATGGTAGCAAAACAGGAAGGAAGAACCGAAGAAGCGGAGCGGGTACTAAAAGAAGCAAAAGAGGAATTTAATGGCCTCCTTTTAAATAAGGGAATGGAACCCTTTGCCTATAAGGGTCTCTTTGATGTATATTCAATTTCTAATAATGGGGAGAAGATGGAAGAGATTGCCGATGAAATGATAGGGAAGCCTGAGGTTATGGGGAATCTCCTTTCCTATCTCATTAGATATGATACTGCAAGGGCCATATTTCTACTGGAGCACTGGAAGAATAGGTACCCCGGTGATGCACGGATAGAGATGCTATTGCGTAAGCTTAAAAAAGGAAGTGGTGGATAGAGTCAACCATTTAAGGTTTTTCTGAGTAATAATAATGAAGATAATGATAATTGGCGGGAGCGGGAGATTCGGGAAGGTACTCAACAGAATTTTGCAAGAGGAAGGCTATTCTACAATTTCCCCTGGGAGTAAGGAGCTGGATTTACGAGAAGAAGGAACTTCGGATGAGATAATAAAACATTCTCCAGATTTCATCATCCACGCAGCTGCTTTATCAAATGTTGATGAATGTGAAAGAAATTCAAAGTTAGCTTATAGCGTTAATGCATACGGAACTGAGAGGGTCGTAGTAGCAGCCGATAGATTGGATGTTCCTCTACTTTATATTAGTACGGACTATGTGTTTAATGGGAAAAACCCTCCCTACGCTGAAGATGATGAACCTGCCCCTTTGAGTGTATATGGTAAGAGTAAACTATGTGGAGAGAATTTTGTTAGAAGGATTTCATCTTCAATTATCTTGAGGGTTTCGTGGCTATTTGGCCCGGGGGGAAGAGATTTTATTGATTTTGTATTGCGGGGGGAAGGTCCAATTCCCGTAGTTTCTGATCACATAAGTAAACCCACCTGTACTGTCGACCTTTCTTATGCTGTTTTGAACCTGATAAAGAGTAAAAAATATGGAGTATATCATTTTGCTAACCCTCCTGCTGTAAGCCGTCTTGAGTGGGCAAAAACGATCTTAAAGATGAATAAAATTGATAGGATAATCGAGAAGGTGAACTGGGATGATTTAGGCCTTCCTGCCAGAAGGCCGCTGAATTCTTCTCTATCCACTCTTAAATATGAAAAAGAATTTGGGAGGATTAAGAGCTGGAAGGTGGCATTAAAAGAGTATAGTAATGAGTGATTGGGTGAAGGTACCAAGTTACGCCAAGGTTAATCTTGGGCTTATCGTACATGGTAGGAGGGACGACGGCTATCATTCAATCGAATCAATTTTTCAGACTATATCGCTCCATGATTGGCTATATTTTACAAGGGAAGGAGAGGGTATTGAGGTATCCTCTGATAATGAGAAGGTTCCTTCTGGTCACTCTAATCTTGTATATAAGGCAGCGAACATGTTTGGGGAGTGGGCAGGGGAGGAATTAGGATTAAGGATAAGAATAGAAAAGACAATTCCCATAGAGGCAGGACTTGGTGGAGGAAGTTCGAATGCAGCGGTAACTCTTATGACCTTGAATCGCCTTTTCAAATATCCCTTAAGCGAGGATAAACTTGTTAGAATCGCCAGAAAGCTTGGTTCGGATGTTCCCTTCTTTCTCCAGGGCGGTACTGCTTATGTTACCGGCAGAGGCGAAAAGATTGAATGGTGGGTGGATATTCCTGAACTATATTTTCTGCTGGTTGTTCCTCCTTTTGGAGTGCCGACAAAAAAGGCGTATAGCTTATGGGACGAAAATGTAAATAAAACCTTGACAAATAAAAAGTTAAACACTATATTGAAATTGCTAATAAATAACGAAAAAAGGGTTATAAAGGATTTAAAGAACTCTTTGGAAGAAGTAGTAATAGAGGAATATCCTCAAATTGGATATATTAAGGAGAGATTAGAGAAATTTAATCCGATAAACGTTTTGATGAGTGGTTCTGGTTCAACGGTATTTGCGATATTTGGATCGGAATCGGAGGTTAGCAATGCGTGGGAGATTTTACATGGAGGCTTTTTGGTATTGAGTAGTAAGACAATCTCCCGAGAGGAACATCTTAATTTGCTAAAAGTAAAGGAGGACTAGATGGAGATCACTGAGGTAAGAGTGACACTAAGAGAAGAACCCAGATTGAAAGCGTTTGTCAATGTAACATTTGACAATGATTTTGTTATTAGAGGAATGAAAGTGATAGAAGGAAGGAATGGTCTCTTTGTGGCAATGCCTTCGCGTAGATCCAAGGATGGAACCTTCAGAGATATAGCACATCCGATAAACAATGAAATGCGTAAACGTCTTGAGGAAGTTGTGCTGGAGGAATATTACAAGAAGTGCAAGGAAGAAGGGAAGGAACCTGCAACTTCTTCTCTCGAGCAGGAAGAATTTGAGACCCCAGAGGAGGCCGAGGATTTGGAGATAGAGGATTCTGAGGAGGAGCTCGATTTAAATGCGGCGGGTGAGGAAGCTGAAGCGGGAGAAACCGAAGAAGACATTCTCTAATTAAAGGGAAATTTTTCCTTTCATGTTGGGGCGTCGCCAAGTGGCAAGGCACGAGATTTTGGGTCTCGCATTCGTAGGTTCGAATCCTACCGCCCCAGATAGGGAGGCAATGTGGAATTAGAAGTCTTTTCAGGTAGAGCCAATCCCGAGTTGGCAAAAGGAATAGTAAATTACTTAAATATTGAACTTTCCTCAGTTCAACAGAGAGAGTTTTCTGATGGAGAGTTGTTTGTAAAGATTCTTGATGATGTGAGAGGAGGGGATATCTTCGTTGTCCAACCAACTATTCCCCCGGCAGAGAATTTAATGGAATTGCTACTCATGATAGATGCACTGAGTCGTTCTTCTGCTGAACGAATAACGGCGGTTATTCCATATTATGGCTATGGACGCCAGGATAAGAAAGATGAGCCAAGAGTTCCAATTTCGGCGAAGTTAGTAGCCAATCTACTGGTTAAAGCTGGTGCAGATAGAATTCTAACGCTCGATTTACATTCTCAACAAATTGCAGGATACTTTGATGTGCCAGTTGATCATCTATTCGCAGCCCCGGTTACGATTCAGCACATGCAATCTATAGGAATTCAGGAAGAGGACTCTGTGATAGTGTCGCCGGATGTGGGAAGGGTTGGAGTTGCTCGTGCTATTGCCAAGAGGATAAACACACACGTGCCTATCGCTATTATTGATAAAAGGAGGCCCGCGCCAAATCAGGCAGAGGTGGTACATATAATTGGAGATGTGAGAGACAAGGTCGCTGTAATCATAGATGATATTGTGGATACGGCAGGAACATTAGTAGGGGCAGCTAGTGCAATTATGGGGGCTGGAGCAAAATCAGTCTATGCCTATATTACGCACCCGGTCCTTTCAGGAGACGCACTTTCAAAGATAGAATCTTCTCTACTGACAAAACTTATGGTTACAGACTCTATACAACTTGGGGACAAGAAATCCGATAAAATAGAGGTTATTTCAGTTGCCGATCTTTTTGGAGAAGCAATATTAAGAATACATGAAAACAGGTCTATTTCATCATTATTTGTATAGGAGGAGCGGTGAAGGTAGAGGTAAAGGAAAGAAAAAAGATAGGAACAAATAAGGTTAAACATATAAGACGCGAAGGTTGGATTCCAGGTGTTATCTATGGTCATGGAGAGAAGAGTAGCCATATAAAAATAAGAGAGGAAGATATCATGAGGTTGGTTCATGAATTGCATTCAGCGGCTACTTTAATAACTCTTGATCTGGATGGTAAGGAACTCCAGGCCCTTATCAGGGAAGTTGTCCGGGACCCATTGACAGAGAAGTTAATACATATTGATTTCCAACACATCCACGAGGATGAGGAAGTTACAGTTCATGTAGTAATTGATTTTGAAGGTGAGCCAAAAGGCATAGAGGAAGGTGGGATTTTGGATATCGAGCGCCGTCACCTTACCGTGCGGTGCTTACCAAAAGCTATGCCAGAAAAAATAGTCATAGATATATCAGATTTAGGAATTGGAGATTCTTTTCATATTGGCGATCTTGAGTTATCCAAGGAAGTAAAAGTAATGGAGGATTCCTCTGCCACAATAGTGAATGTTCTCTCACCGCGGAAGGTGGTAGAAGTGGTGCCTGAAGAAGAAGAGCTTTTGATTGGAGAGGAAGGAGAAGAGCCAGAGATAATAAAAGAAGGAGAGCCAGAAGCTCCTCTGGCAAAAGAAGAAAAAGAGGAGACTAAGGAATAGGATATCACGCTGCAATTGGGCTTGGTAATCCAGGTTCTATGTATAGGAGGACCAAACATAATCTAGGTGGATGGGTTATAGAAAAGATATGTGATGGCTTTGATTTAAGGTTACGCCCAGGGAAAGGACATTATTACTATGCCGAAAAGGACGGATTGCTACTTGTTCGTCCTACTACTTTTGTAAATAATAGCGGAATTGCGGTCTATGACCTTCTCCTAGATTTTTCTCTATCTCTGGAAGAGATTTTGATAGTATTGGATGATATAGATTTGCCATTCGGGAAATTAAGGATAAGGGGTGGTGGTAGTAGTGGGGGGCATAAAGGTCTTACTTCTGTGATTTATCACTGCGATAGCGAGGAGATCCCAAGGCTTCGCATAGGAATAGGAAGACCAGAGTGTGTAGATGAGGTTGATTGGGTGCTTTCTCCCTTTCCGCGGGGAGAGGAAGAAAAATTGACAGAGGTAATTGAAAAAGCGAGAAATGCGATCTTTTTATGGGTAAATGAAGATATAAAGACCGCTATGTCAAGGATTAATTAGTGTAAAGGAGGTAAGATGAATGAGTATGAAATCACATTTATAGTAAACCCTGACAAGGAGGAAGAAACAGGAAAGGTGCTTGATTCCGTTAAGGGTTTTATCGAGAAAAAGAAAGGGAAAATAAAAGATGTTAATGAATGGGGGCTCAAGAAACTTGCATATTCTATACATGGATATGGAGAAGGTTACTATACAGTGATGAACTTTGGGCTTTCTCCCGACAAAATTGACCTACTAAGGGACTTTATACAGAAGAATGAAGATATTCTCAGGTACATTCTGGTGTCAAAGGAGGAATAAATGGCAGACTACAGAATACCCAACATTAACTCAGTTATTATTTCCGGTAGAGCCACAGCTGACTCAACGCTCAGTTATACAGAGAGTGGAAAGGCTTATCTCCGTTACAGAATAGCCTCAAATAGAAATTATCGTGATAAGAATACCGGGGATTGGAAGGAAGAAACTACATTTGTAGGTGTGACCCAGTGGGGCAAACAGGCAGAAAGGTTGAGCGAACTAATCAAAAAAGGGACCCCCGTGCTGTTGGAGGGTAGGCTCTCCAGTTTTACAAGAGAAGCAGACGGATTCAAACGGACAGATGTTAGCATTAATGCCTGGAGAACTCAGGTTTTAACAAAAGCAGAAGGCCCTTACAAGACTCCCGATGTAGAGGAGGTTGAAAAGGAGACAGAAGCAGGCGAAGAAGTTGTAGAATCTCCAGATGAGGAAGAACTCCCATTCTAATAAAGCCTGTAATCTTCGTAAACGTAAGAAGTTAAATAGTTAAGTGGCTAACAAAAGTTCAATTTCTTTTTTTATTCTCCTTTCCTCGGTCATTTCCAATCATAGACAGACAAATAGTGCGAAGTTTCAAAAGCAGATAATGCGCCAAGCTTATAGATAGGGGAGGTTCTTATGAATAGGAAATTTTTAGTTTTAGTTCTACTAATTTTAACAGGAATAAGTTTTACATATCCTCAAGTGCTGTATGGTAATGTCGATGTCAAGGGAGTCTGGCAGGGGAGCCTGAAGGTTTCCGGAACAGAGCTCCGAATTGTCTTTAAGATTTCCATGGAGGGTGACGCTCTTACTGCTACCATGGATAGCCCTGACCAGGGGGCGACTGATATACCGGTTGATGAGGTTATAGTTGAGGGGGATAATTTAACCCTTAAGGTAAAATCCATTGGTGGTGTTTATGAAGGGAAGCTCCAGGAAGACGGATCCGAAGTCGTGGGGCAATGGAAACAAAGTGGATTTTCGTTCCCGCTTGCACTTGAAAGAGTTGAAAAGGTTCCTTTAGTCAGTCGACCTCAGGAGCCGAAAAAACCCTATCCTTATGATGAAGAAGAAGTTTTCTATGAGAATGAGAACGCGGATATAAAACTTGCGGGCACTTTGACCATGCCACACACAGGAGGTTCATTCCCCGCAGTTATCCTCATCAGTGGCTCTGGACCCCAGGATCGTAACGAAACTGTGTTCGGACATCGTCCCTTTCTCATTCTTTCAGATTACCTTACGCGCCGAGGGATTGCTGTTCTCCGCGTAGATGACCGTGGCGTAGGGGAATCAACTGGTAGCTCGTCAGAATCCACAAGTGAGGATTTTGCAGATGATGTACTTGCTGGCATTGGTTATCTCAAGACCCGTAAGGAGATAGATCCAGAGAAAATTGGTCTTATTGGCCATAGTGAGGGAGGTATAATTGCTCCAATGGTGGCTTCTGAATCTCCGGATGTTGCCTTTATCCTGTTAATGGCGGGAACGGGCTTAACCGGGGAGAGAATTCTTTATTTGCAGAGTGAATTGATTGGAAAGGCCGAAGGCGCAACTGAGGAAGCAATTGAAGATAATCGGAGGGAGCAGGAACGCATTTTTTCTATTCTTAAAGAAGAAAAAGATAATACGGTGGCTGAAAAGGAGATACGTAAGATTCTGGAGGATGCACTGGCAAACCTCTCTGAAGAAGAGAAACAGAAAATGAATTTATCACCAGAGGAGCTTAAAGAAAAGATTGATACACAGGTCAAACAATTGTTATCACCATGGTTACGCTTCTTTTTAACTTATGACCCAAAAGTGGCTCTTAAGAAGGTTAAATGTCCGGTCCTTGCAATAAATGGAGAAAAAGACCTACAGGTGCCACCAAAGGAGAACCTGAGTGCTATAAGAGAAACCCTTAAGGCTGGTGGTAACAACGATTACATTGTTAAGGAATTACCAGGCCTTAATCATTTATTCCAGACTGCAGAGAGTGGAGCTATCTCCGAATATGCAAAGATAGAAGAAACTATTTCTCCTACTGCTTTAAAATTGGTAGGAGATTGGATTTTAAAGCGGACTGAGTTAAGATAAAAATCGTAGAAATATAATTTTGTTCATATAAAACCACTTTAGTACTTTAAAAAATCTATTCCATACTTTACAAACCCCCGGATTTACTATTGCTTTTTTTTTGCATTTTATTATGCTATATATATACCTTTGGAGGTATCAGGTGTGAAAGATAAAGATAAAACAAAAAAGAAGTTTGAAAAGGAACCAGAGAACTTACAGAAAAGAATTACTAAACTAAAAGCCCAAGAAACTGAACGTAAGAAAATAGAGGAAGCATTACGGGATAGCGAGGAGAAATATAGAACCCTAACGGAGAACGTCAATGTTGGGGTATACAGAAATACTGTTGGACCTAAAGGCAAATTTACCGAAGCGAACCCAGCTATTGTTAAGATGTTTGGATATAAAAGCAGGGATGAATTTCTTTCAGTAAATGTATCTGATCTATATAAAAATCCAGATGATAGGAGAATATTTAATGAGAAGATACTAAGGCTTGGGTTTGTAAAGGACGAGGAGTTGCAATTAAAGAAGAAAGACGGAACACCGTTCTTTGCATCTGTATTAGCCGTAGCAGTAAAGGATGAAAAGGGTAAAGTGAAATATTATGATGGTATTATCGAGGACATAACTGAGCGTAAAAAAGCGGAGGAAGCACTACAAGAAAGCGAAGAAAGATATAGGAATTTGTTTGAAAACGCTAGCGATATACTTTTTACAATAGATCGATGGGGAAGATTTACAAGCGGTAATAAAAAAGGAGAAGAAATATCTGGATATAAACGTGAGGAATTGATTGGTAAACCCTTTAAGAAAATAGTTCCACTAAAATATCTGCCAAATCTTATGAAACTTGTAGAAAAGGGGTTTAAGGGTGAAACAGAACACGCACAAATAGAAATTGAAATAAAAAACAGAAAAGGTCAGCTCATCCCACTTGAAATTACAGGGCGCCCCATTTGGAAAGATGGAAAAGTTATTGCTATTCAGGGTGTCGCCAGAGACATCACCGAGCGTAAGAAAGCAGAAAGGGCACTGAGAGATTCAGAAAAGTTGTTCCGTTCAGTGGTGGAACATTCACACGGCGGGATTTTTATTGTTGATAGTGACTATCGATTTATCTATGTTAATAATGAACTATGTCGAATCCTGGACTATCCCTGTAAGGAAATCATTGGCCATGATTTCAGGGGATTTATAGATGAGGAGAGCGAGAAACTTGTTTCGGATCGTTATGTCAGAAGGCAGAAAGGGGAGAAAGTGCCTGCTCGTTACGAATTTAATGTTATTCGTAAGGATGGCAAAGAGAAACGCGTGGAAATCAATTCTACGGTGATAAAGGATTCAGAAGGAAATACACAAACAATGGCTCAGATTCTGGACATCACCGAGCGGAAACAGGCTGAAGAGGCATTGCGTAGATCTGAAGAGAAATATCGTACCATGATTGAACACTCCAACGATTTGATATGGACATTGGATAAGCAGGGAAATTTTACCTTCTTTAATAAGGAAGAACTCAGCGGCTACAAACTGGCAGACTGGATGGGGAAGAGTTTTGCGCCATTAATACTGCCTGAGGATTTGCCGAAAGTGACGCAGGTTTTTCTTGAGACCCTGAGCGGTAAACCTCAGCAGTATGAGGTTAGGGTCTACAAAAAGGACGGTTCTATTTTTGTTTTATCAGTGAACACTGCTCCCATTTTTAAAAACGATGAAGTCGTCGGGACAGTAAGCTTTGGCCACGACATCACCGAGCAGAAAAAGGCAGAGGAGGCGCTGGCTTCCGAAAAAGAACGTCTTACCGTAACTCTCCATTCAATCGGGGATGGAGTTATCAGTACTAATATAGAGGGAAGAATAGTTTTAATGAACAAGGTTGCTGAAAACTTAACCGGCTGGACACAGGAAGAAACCATCGGAAAACCCATTTGCGAGGTCTTTCATATCATAAATAAAGAGACCCGCAAGCCCTGTGAAGATCCAGTTAAGAGAGTAATTGAACAGGGTGGAACTTATAGGCTTACCAATGATACTATCCTTATATCTAGGGATGGGAGGGAGAGGATTATAGCAGACAGTGGTGCACCCATACGTGATAAAGAAAGCAAAGTTATCGGTGTAGTGTTGGTGTTCCGTGATATTACTGAAAAACAGAAAATGGAAGAGGAGTTACAGAAAATAGAGAAGCTCGAATCCCTTGGTGTTCTTGCAGGAGGTATTGCCCACGATTTCAATAACATATTAACCGGTATTCTTGGTAACGTTACTTTGGCAAAACTTGATACAGACCCTGGAGATGAAATCTTTCAGATTTTGGCGGAGGCTGAGAAAGCTACGACACAGGCAAAGAATCTAACACAGCAATTACTCACCTTTTCAAGAGGCGGGGCACCCCTTAAGAAGACAGTCTATATTGGGAAAATAATTAAGGATTCAGCTAATTTTGCCCTGAGCGGTTCCAATGTTACTTGTGCATTCTCGATTCCAGAGGATCTGTTGCTTGTAAAGGTTGACGAAAGACAGATAAGTCAGGTTATAAACAACCTGATCATCAACGCCGACCAGGCTATGCCTGAGGGTGGAGTAATTAAGGTCGAACTTAATAATATTACTGTTGGAGGGAAAGAAGCTCTTCCAATCCGTGAGGGGAAATATGTGAAGATAATAATTGAAGATCATGGTGTTGGAATACCCGGGGAACATCTACAGAAGATATTTGACCCTTATTTTACAACCAAACAAAAGGGAAGTGGTCTTGGTCTTGCAACTGCTTTTTCTATAGTTAAACAACATGATGGGTATATTACAGTGGAATCCAAACAAGGAACTGGAACGACCTTTAGCATCTATCTTCCTGCCTCTGTGGAAGGGATCAAGAAAGAGAAAGAGACAAAAGAGGCTTTCATTCCTGGTAGGGGTAGGGTTCTACTGGTTGACGATGAAAAGGTTGTCAGGGATGCAACTGGCAGAATGCTAAAGAAGCTTGGATATGATGTGGAGTTTGCCAGGGAGGGTAACAGCGCATTAGAGTTATATAAAGAGGCAAAGAAAGTCGGTAATCCTTTTAATGCTGTGATTATGGATTTGACCATTCCAGGTGGTATGGGAGGAGAGGAAACCATCCAGAAACTTCTAAAAATAGACCCGAAAGTTAGGGCGATTGTATCAAGTGGTTATTCCACTGACCCTATAATGGCGAACTATAAAGATTATGGGTTCAAAGGTATCATTGTAAAGCCATATAAAACAGAAGAATTGGGTGAGATACTGCATAGAGTGATTGAAGATTGAGGTGAGTAGGTGAGCAAGGAATTGGGGGTTGGAGGATTTTTAAAATACATCCATAATTGATATGTAACATCAGGTAATTAGTATAGGAAATCGGTAAAAACTAACTTGGTTGAGAAAGGAGGTAAGAAAATGGAGAAACATGTAACGATTCTGGGAGTGCTCTACATAGTATTTAGTGCCTTAGGGATTTTAGCTGCTATCATAGTTTCTGTAGCTGTTGTTGGTGGGGGTTTTCTTTCAGGAGAACAGGGAACAATAGCTGTTACTTCAATCGTTGGCCCTATAATGGCTTTCTTCTTGATTTTAATATCTATACCTGGAATTATCGGTGGTATTGGTTTGTTGAATCGTCAGTCCTGGGCAAGGATTCTAGTTCTGGTGCTTGGTTTCTTGCATTTAATCGATATCCCATTCGGAACCATTCTGGGGATTTACACTATATGGGTTTTAATGAAGAAGGAGACGGAACAGCTGTTTGCCGTTGGGGCAAACTCATAAGCGATTTCATATAGCACTAATTTTACTCACTCCTTCGCGAAGTGGAAAAAATTAACCCAATCGCTTTTAACATCGGATGCTGTGGGATATATTGTGGGTTATGTGCCAAATACCAGTCGAAGGCACCAAGCAGGTGTATTGGTTGTCAATTGGGCGAACAACATTCATGGTGTAGTATCTGGAACTGCTGCGTAAGAAAACACGAATTTCTAACCTGCATTGAATGTGAAGAGGTTTTTCGTTGTGAGATCTTTTTAAGGAGAAAAGTTACCGAGTGGATGCCGGCTGTTTTTAATTTACGTATGATTAAAGAAGTTACATGATTACAAATTTTTTATTGCCTGGGATTATTATAGGATTAACAGCAGGGTTAGCACCTGGACCTCTTTTGGCATTAGTAATCTCAGAAACACTAAAATATGGTAGAAGGAGTGGAATTAAAGTATCTCTTGCTCCACTTTTTACGGATGCACCAATAATCATTGTTACATTTTTTATTTTTAATCAACTAAAAGATTCTAACACTATTTTAGCATTTATTTCAATGTCAGGAGGGCTTTTTCTCATATATCTTGGATATGAGAATTTGAGGGCATGTGAAAGTGGATTCTTGACAAGGAGTAGTAAAGGACGATCTCTGCAAAAAGCAATTATTACAAATGCGCTAAATCCCCATCCATATATATTCTGGTTATCCGTTGGTGGTTCCTTCATAGTTAAAGGTAATATAATGGATTGCAGCTTATTCCTGTTGGGATTCTACTCACTTTTAATTGGCTCAAAAGTTGCGGTCGCTTTTATTACCGATAAAGGCAGGAATTTGCTTAAAAGCAAGTATTTTATTTTTCTTATAAGGTTATTAGGATTCGCATTATTTGTTTATTCGGCAATACTGATAAAAAATGGAATATCTTATTTACAGAAATGACTTATATGCACTTAATCTTCGGGTAAAAAGGAGTGTGCTTAGAAAATGAATGGTTTACGAATAGGTAGAAACTATAAGAGACCGATTATTATATAGTTGAATAGTTTTTGTTAGTCCAATGTCCGATGTTCAAAGTCCAAAGTCAAACGAAACCGCAGATACACGCAGACATGTCGCTTCGCTCAAACTTAAAACTTTGAACTTGTGACTCTTTCTTATTTTACTGATAATCGATAGTCTGTAGTGGCAGAGCTTGCTCTGCATTTTCCCTTTGCGCGAAGCTCATAGAGGCAATTCATGAATTGCCCCTACTCCAATTCCTTTTTTGACACTGGACTCTGGACGCTCGACTCTCGACTAATCCCCACTTATCACATACCAGTCCCTTGTGGGAGAGGCTTTCCAGCCTCGATTTTTTTTCTTGCTCAATTATCATTCGTCCCTGATAGATTTTACTTGACAGAATTTTTATTTGGGATATACTAAATTAATATCAAGATATAAACAAGAAGGATTGTATGAGGAAGATTTTTTTATTATTGACTTTGATGATTGTTTTCAATGCAGAAAAACTCTATGCAGATAGGGGTTCTATTCCTTTTAACCCCAATGCAAAGATATTCGAGCCAACGCAACGGGCAATGATTGTCTGGAACGGTCAAGAGGAAATTCTTTTATTGTCGACCGACCTGAAGGCATCCGAACCAACAAAGGTCCTTGAGGTAATACCTTTACCATCAGAGCCAGTTGTCAAGAAAGGTGATGTTGAAGTATTCAAAAAAGCGGCTGCACTCGTCAATAGAAAACTTCGGGAACGAGATATCCTGGCTTCTGGCAAAGGCCTTACGAGAGAAGAGAAAAGACCACCTGCAGGAGAGGTAACCTTTCACAAAAAGATAGGAGCGCATGATATATCGGTTACACATGTATTGAATAGTGATGGCTTCATCCAATGGGTTGAAAAGTATCTCAAGGATGCTGGAGTGGAAAATCCAATGATTCCAGAAGCAATGAAAACCGTAATTAGCGAGTATCTTAAAGAGGAATTCTCATGGTTTGTGTTCGATGTTGTTGAATTAGACGAAGAACCGAAGACAAACGAAGCAATTCAATATAGATTCAAAACAGACTTCCTGTTCTACCCTGTTAAGATAACACGGACTGAAGAGGGCTATACTTCAATTGATTTACTAGTGCTGACACCCAGGCTCCTGAGTAATTTTCCCGGTATTCCTATCAATGAAGTGAGGTTGCGTCATGAGCCTGTTTCTGTTAGTTCACAGGAATTACGCACTTTAAACGAAGAGATGGATGAGCTTCTGGGTCACCGGGAAGATATGAAACTTCGCATCTGGCAAATTCAGGGAGAACTTTCATCATTCAAGAAAGATTTAATAGCAAAATAGTTATTATGTAGGCATACCTGTACTAAAAATCTGGCATCGCCACCTTCAAGCTCGGAATTTGCCAGTATGATATCTTCGCCTTTCTTACAATACAACTGTCATTGTTCACCGCTGGGATAGAAGCACTTCAAGTAATCTCTCCTATTCCACGGGGCAGGCTTTTCTTCCTGCCTGACCCAAGTGAAGCAATCTCCGGTGTGGGGCCTGGGCTTTCGACACTCGACTCACGACTCCTGACATTGGACATTTGACTAATCTTGTGGGAGAGGCTTCTGGTCTCGAACTCGAACCTTATGAACCCCATGAACTCCACAAACTCAACGAACCCAACACATAATATCTTGTCTGTCTGCCCCCGAGCGTATGAACTACAGAAATTACACTATATCAACCAACCTTGGGACAGTGCCAATTATTAGGATGAAATGTATGGAAAATGGGGATAGCAGGAGGAAAATACTCTTGACTTATTTCTGTTAATAGATAAATTTGAATATATGGATAGAGATAGAAAGAAACTCTTAGATTACTGGTTAATTACCGCCAGAGAGGATTTGAAAGTTATGGATTCCTTCTATGAAAAAAAACACTATCCATATTCCTTATATTTTGGACATCTTATATTAGAAAAGGCTTTAAAAGGCTATTATGTAAAAACTATTAACAAATCAACACCCTTCACACATAATCTTACATATCTGGCAGACAAATGCAGGCTAACATTGAATACAGAACAAAAAGAATTATTGGAAACAGTAACAAGATTTAATGTTGAGGTGCGATACCCTGATGTAGGATTCAAATTTCATAAGTTATGCACAAGAAAGTTCACACAGGAACACATACAGGAAATCAAGGAGTTTTATAATTGGTTGATAAAACAAATTTAATAATAAAGAAAATAAGGAATTTTTTAAAAGTTTTACAAAGCAATAATTACCGAATAAAAAAAACATATCTATACGGATCATACGCCAAAGGCAACTACCACAAGGATAGTGACATTGATGTTTTAATTATCTCAGATAATTTCACAGGTAACAGATTTAAAGATAGCCTAAAGATTGTAAAATTTTGCCGCGATATAGACTTAAGAATCGAACCAATGCCTTACCGCCCCGAAGATTTCAACGACTCCGATCCGCTGGTCATAGAGGTTAAAGCAACAGGAAAAGAGATAAAGATTTAAGGACATAACTAAAATCCGAGAACCCGCAAGCTCATAGGGCGTTCAAGATGCACGGTTAAAACCGTGCCTACGTAGGTAGGGGCGACTCGATGAGTCGCCCAAATTGGAGTAACGCAAGAAGTTTGCGCGTAAAAAAGGTAGAGTGAAACCAACCCCATCCTTGACTTTTGACTATTTAACTAATATTCTATTCAAACGAGATTAAAGGATGAGGGAAAAATAAAACAGAGAAAGGGAAACAAATATCATATACCAACCCCGAACATTAAAATTTCTTTCACGAGAAAAGTAAAATGTCTAAAATCGAATACTTACCTGAAGAAATAGAAATTGATTTTAATAAAGACCATACCAGTATATGGTTGCTCGTTGGTCTTGTAGGGGCGGGAAAAACGACATTTGCCCAAAAACTATGGTCTATTTCCCCGAAGAGAACCATAAGGTCATCCCTTGATGAGATTATCCAGATGATGAGCTTCTATGACTATGAACCTAAGATGAGTAGCTTCTATTCCGGGGTTGAGAGGACCTCTATCATTGATGGACTTATCAATGGTTATAAAGTAATTGTTGATAGAACGAATATTACCAGGAAGGTAAGGAGCCGATTTATCTCTCTTATAGTGAAGATAAAAAAAATATCAGAAGAGTATTTGCATCTTTATGATACCTTAGAAGAAGATGTTTTTATTGAAAGATGTGAAAAAAATTTAATTAAAAGTATCCTTCTTGAAGAAGGTAGAAACATTGATATCTATTCTTCTTTTCTGAAACTCATAAGAGACTGGGAAACAAAGAGGAAAGAGCCAGAACTTTTCCCGCAGGAATCCTCTTTTATAAGGAAAAGCTTAGAAGATATAACAGAGATGGAGATAATCTCTGTATATTTTGACATTCCTCTGAAGATATGTATAAGGAGAAGAATGGATGACCCCCTTAATATCTTAAGGGATAAGGTTCAAGAAATCGATTGGGGAGCGGTTATAAGAAAGATGCAGGGGCAATTACAGCCACCTGATATAAACGAGGGTTTCAACAGGATATATATAATTGATCATACCGGTAAAGTTAGAAGTAAGATTTGATAAATTATCAAGTTTATGATATGGAAGGAGGATAAAATGAAAGCAATGGTTCTAAAACGCATAGGAGAACCACTTCGGTTACTCGATATTCCAGTTCCTGAAGTCGGTGTCGGGCAGATTCTTATCAAAGTTAACGCCTGTGGAATCTGCAGAACCGACTTGCACGTATACGATGGCGATCTCAAGGAGCCGAAACTACCGCTCATCTTAGGTCATGAAATCGTAGGAACTATAACCGAGATTGGAGAGGGAGTCGATGGGCTTTTCATTGGGCAACGCATCGGGGTTCCGTGGTTAGGTAAGACCTGCGGTTCGTGTTCCTACTGTTTATCAGGTCGTGAGAACCTATGCGATAAGGCTATGTTTACAGGTTATCAGATTGACGGTGGATTCGCAGAGTACACGGTAGCTGACCAACGCTATTGTTTCCCTATCCCAGAAGGTTATTCTAATGCCCATGCGGCACCTTTGCTATGTGCGGGCCTCATTGGATATCGGTCATATCGTATGGCGGGTGATTCCAGGCGAATCGGTCTTTATGGTTTTGGTGCGGCTGCTCATATCGTTGCACAGGTAGCTTGTTATGAGGGAAGAGAAGTGTATGCGTTTACTCGTCCGGGTGATCGCAAAGCTCAGGAATTTGCAAGGGAATTGGGTGCAGTTTGGGCTGGTGATTCTTTAACTTTACCTCCGAAGCTACTCGATGCGGCAATTATCTTTGCGCCCGTTGGTTCCCTTGTCCCTATGTCTCTAAGCGCAGTAGTAAAGGGAGGAATTGTGGTCTGCGCTGGTATTCATATGAGCGAGATTCCAGCATTCTCCTACGATTTACTCTGGGGGGAGCGCATAGTCAGGTCGGTTGCAAATCTTACCCGTCGGGACGGCCTGGAGTTCTTTATAGTTGCTCCCAGGGTGCCGGTTAGAACCGAGGTAACCACCTTTGCACTCGAAGAAGCAAATGAAGCACTTAAGCAATTGAGAAACGGACAGATCCAGGGTGCAGCAGTTCTCGTAATGGATGGATCCAACTAACGTATGCTTTAGATTTTGAGGTTTTAACAATATTGCAGTTCGTATATCTATTCCTTTATCACTACGATTGTTTTGTTTTCTTCTACTAATTCATACAAAATTAAGATATCTATATTATAAAATCTTATACAACCAAGACTTATATGTTTTCCTATTGATGTTGTATCATTGGTTCCATGACAGGTATAAAATGTATACTTACCATCTTTCCATAGTTCAAGTTTTCTTGCTCCAAAAGGATTAAATGGATGTCCATAAGGTACTTCGAGATTACGCTGCTTCCAGGAAGCTTCTGGT
>Ga0209121_10002654_pt1 | contig 17953 bp, 12 predicted proteins | sample Cruoilmetagenom3_FD_187292 | JGI IMG/M metagenome (GOLD analysis project Ga0209121, IMG submission 187292) | Oil polluted marine microbial communities from Coal Oil Point, Santa Barbara, California, USA - Sample 3 (SPAdes) (version 2) | ecosystem: Environmental > Aquatic > Marine > Oil seeps ... | reverse complement strand
CATGTCGGGCGAGTGCTGGGCGGAGACGACGATGGTGTCCACGCGCTTGGGCTTCCCGTACTCGTACTCGACCGTAACCTGGCTCTTGCCGTCTGGCCGCAGGTAGGGCAGGATCCGTTCTTTGCGGGTGTAGGCCAGCCGGCGGCACAGCTTCTGGGCCAGCATGATCGGCATCGGCATCAGCTCTGGCGTCTCAGTGCAGGCAAAGCCTACCATCATCCCTTGATCGCCTGCGCCGATGGCCTCGATATCTTTGTCGGTCATCTCGCCCCGCTTGGCTTCCAGCGCCTTGTCCACGCCCAGGGCGATGTCGGCGCTTTGCTCCTTGATGGACACCAGCACACCGCACGTATCGCCGTCAAAGCCGAACTTGGCCCGGGTGTAGCCGATGTCCCGTATTACGTCGCGCACCAAGGCGTTCATGTCCACGTAGGTGCTGGTGGTGATCTCGCCCATCACCAACACCAGGCCGGTGGTGGTAGCGCACTCACACGCCACACGGGCGTCGGGATCGCCGGCGATGATCGCATCCAGCACAGCATCTGAAACCTGGTCGCAGATTTTGTCGGGGTGGCCCTCGGTGACCGACTCGGAGGTGAAAAAGAACTGGGGTGATGTCATAAAGGTCGTGGTCATTGACATAATCACTCTCTCCTTCTATATCAGTTTTTGTTGCGTGATGGAAATACTATGTCCCCTCTTCCCAGGACGACAGGTACCTGGCTTGCTCCGGGGTCAATATGTCAATCTGGATGCCCAATGCTTCCAGCTTGAGCCGGGCGATCTCTTTGTCAATTGCTTCTGGTACCGGGTAGACGGCGTGCTTCAACTCGTCGGCGTGGCGGACCATGTACTCGGCGCACAGAGCCTGGTTAGCAAAGCTCATGTCCATCACCGCGGAGGGATGTCCCTCAGCGGCGGCCAGGTTGATGAGGCGGCCCTCGCCTAGCAGGGAGATGCGGCGGCCGTCGGCCAGGGTGAACTGCTCGACGAAGGGGCGGGGCTTGCACACCGAGACGGCCATCTCCTGCAACGCTGGGATGTTGATCTCGACGTTAAAGTGGCCCGAGTTGGCCACGATTGCACCATCTTTCATCACCTCAATGTGCTGCTGATCGATCACGTTCTTGTCGCCGGTGGAGGTCACAAAGATGCTGCCCACTTTGGCTGCCTCCAACATGGGCATGACGCGGTAGCCATCCATCACTGCTTCTAGCGCCCGCAGCGGGTTCACCTCGGTGGCGATGACGTTTGCCCCCATACCTCTGGCCCGCATGGCGATGCCCCGGCTACACCAACCGTAGCCCCCCACGACCACTGTCTTGCCGGCCAGCAGTGTGTTGGTGGCGCGGATAATGCCATCAATGGTGCTCTGGCCGGTGCCGTAGCGGTTGTCGAAAAAGTGCTTGGTGGTGGCGTCGTTGACGGCCACGATGGGGTAGCCGAGCACACCGTCGGCGGCCATGGCGCGCAGACGGATGACGCCAGTCGTGGTCTCCTCCGTTCCGCCGATGATGCCATCCAGCAGGTCGGTGCGCTCTTTGTGAATCACGCCTACGGTATCAGCGCCATCGTCCATCGTCAATTGTGGTTTGTGGTCAATGGCCTGGTGGATGTGGCGATAGTAGGCCTCGTGGTCTTCGCCTTTGATGGCAAAGACCGGCACGTCATAGTTGACCACCAGGGCTGCCGCCGCATCGTCCTGTGTGCTCAGCGGATTGCTGGCGCACAGGCGCACATTGGCTCCTCCTGCTTTGAAGGTGCGCATCAGGTTGGCCGTCTCGGTGGTCACGTGCAGGCAGGCAGCAACGCGGATGCCAGCCAGAGGCTTTTCCTGCTTGAAGCGCTGACGGATCAGCCGCAGCACGGGCATCTCCTGCTCGGCCCACTCGATGCGTCCTTGGCCGGCATCGGCCAGCCTCAGGTCCTTCACGTCATAGTTTTCTATCACTTTTCTGCTCCTTGTATGGTTTGTCGACCGACTGCCTGGTTCGTCAGCAAGCCTGCTAGTTCTGGCGCGTCGCCAAAGACGCGGCGGTAGCGGGCTACGAACTCGTCCAGTGAGTAACGGTGGTTTTGTGTGCCGTGCTGCTCTAGGACGTAGGTAGCGGCCAGGGCAGCGATGCGGCCTGTTATCTCCCATGGGTATCCACACAGCATCCCTTTGATGACGCCAGCGCGGTAGGCATCGCCCACGCCGGTCGGCTCGACCAGGGGGGTGGAAGGGACAACCGGGATGGATAGAACCTTGTCGTCCACATGAATGGATGAACCTTCTTCACCTCGGGTGATGATCGTGATCTGGGGCAAGGCCAGTAGCTCCTCGTCCGAGAGACCGGTCTTGTTCTTGATCATGCCAAATTCGTACTCGTTGACGATGAGCATCCGCGCCCCCTGTGTGCCCTCCAGGAGTTCTTGGCCGCTCAGGCGGACGATCTGCTGGCTGGGGTCATAGATGTAAGGGATACCCAGTTTCTGACACTCTTGGGCGTATTTGATCATGGCCGCCGGGGCGTTGGGTGAGATAATGGCGATCTCAATCGCCCTGTAGTCCAGGTCTCGGAAGGATAGAATGTCGGCTTTGCCCATCGCGCCAACGTAAAAGCTAGCAATCTGGTTGTTGTCCAGATCGGTGTTGACAAAGAAGGAAGAGGTGAACTCGTCCTCCACCTCGACGATGGCCGAGGTGTCCACGCCAGCTCCCTCCAGCCAGGTGCGGTACTCGCCAAAATCCTGACCGACCGTGGCCATGATGGTGGGCCGCTCGCCCAGCAGGGCCAGGGTGTAGGCGATGTTGGGCGCGCAGCCGCCTCGCTGCTTGCGCATCGAGTCCACCAAGAAGCTAAGACTCACTTGATGGATCTGGTCCGGCAAAATGTGCTCGCTGAAACGGCCTGGAAAAGACATCAAGTAATCGTAGGCCACGGAACCAGTGACAATGATACTCACAACAGCATCCCTTCCCTCCAAAAGGCAAAGTGCCTTGGGAGAACAATCGGTAGGCTCAATACTCTATCCTCTTCAATGTAGCGCCTTGGATACACCCCCTGCCAGCGCCAGCACCCGCTCGGCTGTCTCTACCGCCAGCGAACCGCAGCCGCAAGATGGTATGATCAGCGCCGAGGCGAGCAGGTCATCCCGGTTTAGTCCTTTGGCTGTCAGCAGGCCCAGCGCCCCGTAGAATCGATCCACCAGGCTTTCTACCGTCTGACACCATCCGCCGCAGACTGTGTTTGAATGGGGGATAGGCAATGCCGTTCTCAGTGATGACGCCGGTCACGTAGCGGTGAGGAGTCACGTCAAAGGCCAGGTTCAGCACCCGCACGCCATCGGGCGCAACTTGGCAGCCGCCCGGATGCGTCACTTCTCTGGCGTCCCGAGTCTCGATTGGGATGTCGTCACCGGTAGGCGTGGAAAGGTCTATCGTGGACGTGGGTACCACGGCGTAGAATGGCACCCCGTTCTCCCTGGCCAGCACTGCCAGATTGTAGGTGCCGATTTTGTTCACCACGTCGCCATTGGCTGCCGTCCGGTCCGATCCAACCAGCACAATATCCACCTGGCCGGTGCGCAGCAGGTGGCCGGCCACGCTGTCGGCGACGAGCGTCATGGGGATGCCTTCGTTCATCAATTCCCAGGCGGTCAGCCTGGCTCCTTGCAGGCGAGGCCGTGTTTCGTCCACCCACACGTGGATACGCTTGCCCTGCTCGCGGGCAACGCGGACGACGGCCAATGCGGTCCCGTAATCTACCGTCGCCAACGCCCCGGCGTTGCAGTGGGTCAGGATGTTGAACCCGTCTTCGATGAGGGTTGCCCCGCAAGCACCCATTCGTCGGTTCGTCTCCACATCCTCATCGGCGATGCGCTGTGCCTCGGCGACGAGCTCCTGGATCAGTTCGTCGGCCGCTGTTTGTTCCGATGCCCGCGCTTTCTGCAGCATCCGATCCGCAGCCCAAAAGAGGTTCACGGCTGTGGGGCGTGTGGCGCGGAGCAGGTCGGCAGCCGCCTCAAGGTCGGTCAGCAGTCCCTCGTGGGTGGTCGCCGGGCTCTGCTTTGCGGCCAGCGCCAACCCAAAAGCCGCCGCCGCACCGATGGCTGGTGCCCCCCGGATGTACATCTCTTTGATCGCCCGCGCTACGTCCCGGTAATCGTCGAATTCGACCACCACGTACTCCAAGGGAAGTTTGCGTTGGTCAATCATCTTGACAGTACCCTTGGCATTCCACTCGATTGTTCGCATCGTATCTCGCCCCTACACACAAAAAAGCTCTCTAGATGAGAGCCTTTGGTCAGAGACAACCTCTCATCTTTCAGGTTGCTCCTGGCGATTTCCCCGCGAGCCAGTGCACCTGCCGGAATTGGCACCGGGTTGTTTGTCCGATGTCGAACCTTGAGCATCGAACGCCCAACTGGTTGCCGGGGTTTCGCTGGGCCGGTCCCTCCACCCCTCTGGATGAGTTCCCAGTTCGGTTATACGGGGGCAATGGTAGCACACCTGGGCTCTTTTGTCAAGAACGCGATGGCTTGTGATGTTCGGTGGTTGGTGGAAATTGAGGTCGGAATGGGGTATAATGGGCAGGCACTTGATGGAGAGGTGAGCGTACAATGCGCCTGCAACTGATTCTACCCTAGGTGGAACCAACGGAATTCAAGAAGCCCTTGGTTTGCAAGGCAAGCATTTCGAGCACCACCAAGAGGTTGACAAGCCGTTGAAAGACAGAGTACGAAGCGGTGTCTGCACATCGCCATCGCTGTTTGCGATGCAGGCGGACCTTCCGCATCTATCCTCAGGGCGTGACTCGGGCACAGACCTCCCAGCGGGTGAAAGGCTTGGGCGTGACGTTGTACCTGTTGGGGCTGAGCTATGGGGCCACGTCTGACGCGCTATCGTCAATGGCAGGCGCCCAAGGGAGAAACGGTAGATGGCACCAATAACGGCTGTGAGCGGGCCATCAGCTGGTAGGTCAAGGAGCGCTACCGCTACACCCATGCTTGTTCCACACTTTTACCAAACTCCGAACCGTCACGGCTCAGGTGGTTGGTGGGGGGATGAGCTGCTCCCAAGACCCGGAACGCAGGTGCAGGTCCAGTTGGCGGTAGGGCATCTCCAGGTTGTGCTGCCTGAAGGTTTCCACCACGGCGTGGTGTAGATCGCTCTTGGTGCGAGCGACCTTGGCACGGTCGCCTACAAAGCAGTATAAACTGAAATCCAAGGTGCTTTCCCCCAGATTGGTGAAAAAGACCGATGGTGGTGGATCGTCCAGCACGTCGGGGTGAGCGGCAGCGATCTCCAACAATAGTCGCTCGGCCAGGCGGGGGGGGGCCTGGCACGACACGCCAACGTTGATCTGTACGCGGCGCGAATCGGTCAGATCGATGATCTTCTCTGCGATGAGAGCAGCGTTGGGGACGATCACCTGCGCCCCGTCCCAAGCACGGATGGTCGTCGAGCGAATACCGATCCGCTCGATCACACCACTTTCGTCCCCGATCTTGAACACCTCGTTGGGCCTGACGTGTCCTTCGCCCAAGAGGATCACGCCGCCGACGACGTTTTTGATCACGTCTTGCAGGCCAAAGCCGATGCCCACCGTCAATGCGCTGACGAGTAGCGTCAGGCTCGAGAACTGCACTCCCAAGGTGGCCACCGCGATCCAACAACCGGCGACGATGATCGCAAACTGGAGGAAACCGGCCACCGAGCGGGCCACTTCGGGATCGGTCTCTGTGCGGGGCAGGACCGTTTTCAAGAACACAGCCTTTCCACCTCTCGCGGCGATCCAGGAACCAACAACGATCGCCAAAGCCAGCCAGATGCTTGCCAGCGTGATTTTCTCCGACGCGAAGGTGATGACCGGCTGGCTGGCCCACTTCCCCAGGGCAGCCAGCAAGCCTGTAAGATGCAGAATGCCTACTATGGTCAGCAGTGGCAACAGGGCCCGGCGGACGATGCGGTGCGCGTCAGAGACCGGCAGCAACACAACCACCGCTTTGGCCAGCAGTGCGTAGGCGGCAATAAACCAGAAGAGCATCACCAACTGGCGCAGGCTGTAGGTTGGGCTGCCGGTAGCAGAACAGATGGATAGGGCCAAGTTGCCCAATACCAACACCAAAAGGGGGAATTTGGCCGCCCAGAGGATGGTCCGCATCTTGTAGCGGACAGGCGGGGGCTCGCCCAGCCAGCGCGTTCTGTACCGTTCGAGTATACGATCGAGGATCAGGGCCAGGGCCAGGGCCGCACCCAGGACGGTTAGCTGGTACTGCACTGCCGACGAACTCAACCTCGTCCACTCAAGGGTCAGATCCTCCCACCATTCGAGCCAGGGGTTGGTCATAGGTTCACTCCTTGTCGTTCTTACACCCGCCAGCCGGTGCGCGATGAGTAGGCGATCCGGCCTTGGACGTTCAATGGGCTGGTTATTCTCTCTGGATCCACCTGGTCAGCCACGTCAATAGCCCGATGACGAGTATGAATAGCAGGTCGGTGGCCAGCGTCAATCCGAAGGCGGAAGCCAGGTACCCGGCAATCGCGTTCGCCCACTCCACAACCTGTACAGGGATCGTGGGCACTCCACCGACTACTACGAGCACCAAAGCCGCGATCCCTAAGAAGGTGAGCACCGGCCGCACCGCAGCCATGTCGGACCCGCTGGGGAGCATAGCGTTGGACACAGCAAAGATCAAGTAGAGCCACAACCAAAAGTCAGCCACCCGCACCAGTTGGTCCAATCCGGCCAGGACCCCTGCCGCGCCCTGGCCACTCATCGTTGCTGCCAATTCGCCCACGCCCAGCACCAGGTTGCCGATGAGAAGGATCACTGCCGAACCGCCCAGCAGCGGGGCTAGCCCGATGAGGCTGGCCCGCACAGGGTCAACGTGGCCCACCCGGATGGAACCCAAAGACACCCGCTTGCTTCGTCCTTTCCGCACCGGTCCGAGGGCCAGCTTGCGAACGCGCACGCCCAAGGCTGTGGCCACTAGCCAGTGGCTCAGTTCGTGGATCACCACGCCAGGCAACACGATGACAAAATAAAGGACCAGCGCTACGTCAGGGTCGCCGCCCCAGCGTATGCTCAACTGCTGCAAATGGTGTGTGATCCAGCGTTTGATCCAGAGCAGGGGCAGGAGCGTGGCTACCAGTGCGATGAGGGGTGTCCATAGGCCGAACATGTGTCGTCTACCTCGAAAATAAACATCGGCGTAAGGCGGGATGCCATCCCGCCCTACATTTTTGTCCTTCGTGGTGCCCACAGGGACATGGTGACTACTCCCCTTTACCCTCGCCGTAGAGCGTGACCAGCACCACCTCGGGCGGGCAGAAAGAGCGGGCACGGAGGGTGCCAAAACCTTCCATCCCCAGGCCCCGGCTGACGTAGAGGTTGGTGTCGCTCTCACGATAGTGGCCCGCCTCGTAACGTTTCCGGTAGTGAGAGCTGGTGAGGAACCGTTTGCCTTCGAACCATCTCATGGGAGCGCATTATACCATCGCTTCCGAGTGGAGACAACTGCCACATCCCAACGCACCAGGGCAATCGCCTCCAAATCCGTAGTCTGTCACCCTGAGCGAAGCGAAGGGTCTCGTTCTTTGCATGACGAGGGTTCGTTTGCCGGATTAGAGGCGATTGCCCCGCCCAAGGGGCGTGTGTTCTTGGCGTTCCGCCCAACTTCAAGTATAATGTTTTGTCGAAGCTTTGGGGGGGGGACAGACAACACGTGTTCAGAGGATCGAAAAAGATCAGGGACAGCCTGACCAAGACACGGCATTCGTTCTTTGGACAGATCACTGGCCTGCTCAGCGGAGGCCAGATCACTGAGGAAACGTGGGAGGATCTGGAAGCCCTTCTTGTTCAGGCCGACGTGGGTGTGAACACCACCATGATGCTGGTGGACCTCCTGCGGGATCGGGTTGCCAGAGGCAAGGCTCGAAGCCCCCAGGACGTACAGGACGCTCTCAAAGAGGAGTTGTTGGCGCTGCTGGGCAGCCCGCCGCCGATGAGGGTTGACGAGTCCCGGTTGCTGACCGTGGTGCTCATCGTGGGCGTGAACGGCTCTGGCAAGACGACGACCATTGCCAAGCTGGCCAAGTACTACCAGGACCGGGGACGCAAGGTGATGCTGGCCGCCGCTGACACTTTTCGCGCAGCAGCCATTGACCAACTCAAGATCTGGGGGGAGCGGGTCAACGTGCCAGTCATTGCCCACCAGTCTGGGGCCGACCCTGGCGCCGTGGTCTACGATGCGATCCGCGCCAGCCAGAGCCGGGGGGCCGACCTGCTCATTGTGGACACGGCGGGGCGGCTCCACACCAAGTACAACCTGATGGAAGAGTTGCGCAAGGTGCGGGGTGTGGCCAACAAGCGAGTCCACCAGGCCCCCCACGAGACGCTCCTGGTGCTGGACGCAACCACGGGACAGAACGCTCTGGCACAGGCCCGGCGCTTCAGGGATGTTGTTGAAGTGACGGGGGTCATCGTGGCCAAACTGGACGGCACGGCCAAGGGAGGCGTCGTGTTCGCCGTAGCCCAGGAGTTGGCACTGCCGGTACGTTTTATCGGTACGGGCGAGACGATGGACGACCTGGCCGAGTTTGACGCCGAGGCTTTTGTGGAGGGACTGTTCGAATAGAAAGTAACGCGGAATTGCTCTGTGTACCATATTGGGAGGTGATGAGATGGAAGAGTTGAGGAGCAAATTGGCCGAGTTGGACGAGCAGATCAAAGAAATGCAGGTGCGTCTTTGACCTGGCCGCCAAAGAGCGCCAGATCGAAGAATTAGAACGGGATGCTGCCGCGCCGGATTTCTGGGACGATCCCAGTACTGCGCAGGCGGCCATGCAGGATCTTTCTAACCTGAAGGCCGAGGCCGAGCGTTGGCAGGCGTTGCACAGGCGGGTCACCGACGCTCTGGAACTTTTGGGCTTGGCCGAGGCCGATGAGGACCAGGCCCTGGCAGCCGGGATCGAAGCCGAGGCCGGCAGCGTTGAAGCGGAGTTAAGCCGGTTGGAGTTTGAACTTGTCCTCTCTGGCCCTCACGACCGCGATCCCGCCATCTTGGCTCTCCACGCAGGGGCTGGCGGCACCGATGCCCAGGACTTTGCTCAGATGCTGATGCGCATGTACCTGCGTTGGGCAGAGCAACGGGGTTATCAAACTGAAATCTTGGATTCGCTGCGGGGCCAGGAAGCAGGCTTCAAGAATGTGACCATCAGCGTGACAGGCCCTTATGCCTACGGCTACCTCAGAGCGGAGCGTGGCGTTCACCGACTGGTGCGCCTATCCCCGTTTGATGAAGCTCATCGCCGCCACACTTCTTTCGTCTTGGTCGAGGTGATGCCCGAGATCTCAGAGGACATTGAGGTCAAGATTAACCCCGACGATCTCCGGATTGACGTGTATAAAGCTTCTGGGGCCGGAGGGCAGCACGTGCAAAAGAATGCCACGGCGGTGCGCATCACCCACCTCCCCACCGGCGTTGTAGTTTCTTGCCAGAACGAGCGTTCGCAAGTGCAGAACAAAATGGTAGCACTCAAGATCCTGCGTAGCAGACTCTACGATCTGGAGCGGCAAAAGCTTACCGAGCGGCAGGCCCGCTTGAAAGGTGGGCACGTATCGGCTGGGTGGGGCAACCAGATTCGTTCCTATGTGCTGCATCCTTACCACATGATCAAAGACCTGCGCACCGGTTACGAAACTGGCAATTCTACTGCTGTGCTGGATGGGGACATCCAGAGGTTTATCGAAACCTACCTGCAATCTACTATCGGTCCATAACAAAGCTCTAGACTGAACAACAGTAACTCAAAATAGCCGTGCTCAGCCTCAAGCGCCCGCTTTTCGCTCGTGAGGTGAGCACCACATCCGTATTTGACAGCCATTCCAAAATGGATATAATGTTAGCTTGCGTATTCGAATTGGAGTGGGTACAATCAATAGCAGCCGATTACTGGAACGGTTTAAGGCGTATCTGTCAAACGCAGCCCTCGCACAGACCACCGTAGTAAACTACCTGGCCGACTTGAGGGCCTTCTTGCGATGGAGCGAGGGGACAAAAGGCACTGCATGTTCGCCCCTCAGTCTGGACACATCGGACATCCAGGCTTACTGTTTCTATCTTCAAGAGACTAGAAACCACGCACCGGCGACCGTTAATCGCCGGCTTCAGACATTGCGCAAGTTCTACGACTTGGCCGTCGCCCAGGGGTGGACCCTCCACAATCCTGCAGAGCACGTCTCGCTGTTGAGTGAAACCGCGTCTGCGCGGTCTCGCTCTCTGACATCGGACGACGTCGCCCGTCTGTTGGCCGCCGTGCGAAGTGGTCGCCACCGTTGGGCAACCCGGGATTGGGCCATTATTCAGATTCTCCTGGGGGCTGGATTGAAACTGGGCGAGTTGACTGAATTGCGATTGGCCGATGTTCACCTGGACGTCAACCAGCCTTGTCTCGAGGTCGGTGCTGTCTCCAGCAATTCAGGCCGTACCATCCCCCTGGAGGCCGAGGTTTGCGAGGCACTACGTAGTTACTTGGTCGCCAGACAGGCCGCTCAGGGAGTGGACCATCTCTTTGTGAACCGAGACGGTAACCCGCTTTCCACCCGATCGGTCCAGCGGTTGCTCTATCGCTACGCCCAGGCAGCGGGGCTGGATAGCCTGACGACCCAGGCCTTGCGCTATATGTACGCCAGAAGAATTTACGAACGCAGCGGTGACCTGAGGACAGTAGCCCATCGGTTGGGTCACCGTCATCTGGCGACTACCATCCGCTACCTGCGCCCCAGTTCAAATGAATAGCTCTGCTCGATGATGGCGCAGCCGTCGAATGCCGAACATCGAACACTTAACTCCAGGAGGGAAAGACTTGAGTCTCAAAGATTTCAAGGCCTTGCGAATCAGCCTGGCCTCACCGGAACAGATTAGAGCTTGGTCGTATGGTGAGGTCACCAAGCCAGAGACCATTAACTACCGCCGCCTTCGACCGGAACGGGATGGCCTCTTTTGTGAGGCGATCTTTGGACCGACGAAGGACTGGCAGTGTGCCTGTGGCAAATACAAACACATTCGTTTTCGAGGCGTCACCTGCGAGCGCTGCGGCGTTGAGGTGACCCGCTCGTCAGTTCGGCGCGAGCGGATGGGCCATATCGAACTGGCTGCACCGGTGGCTCATATCTGGTACACGCGCCGTGTGCCTAGCTATCTGGGCCTCCTGCTGGATGTCTCTCGCCGGAACATGGATCGGGTTCTGTACTTTGCCCAGTACGTGATCACGTACATAGACGAAGAGGCGCGACTCAAGGCTCTGCGCCGCCTGGACGACGAACTGGTGCGGGAAAAGACTCGCCTGGAGCGGGCGACGCACGAAAAGATCGCCGAGATCGGCCTGCGGCTCCAGGAGGCCCTTGATAATCTGCAACATCGGCGGGAACAGCGCGAAGAAGAACTGGAGGAGAAAGAGACCTCTTTGACCGACGCGGTGACCAGCGAGGTGCGGGGTATGCAGGCTCGGCTGGAGGCCTTGTCGGGTCAAAAGGCTCCGGAAGCGCTGACCCTCAGTTATTACGAAACCCCGGTGGTGGCTGCCGGAGAGACGGTCGAACGCGCCCATCTATCCCGCCCGCAGGAACTGGCAGCTGCCCGGCTGGATGAGATCAAAGACCAAATCCGGCAGGAGATGGAGGACGTCGCACTGCTCATCTCCGCGGAAGGGGAACAGTTGAGCTACGAGGCAGGCCAGGCCACCGAAATCCTCAATGAGCGCCTGGCACAGCAGATAATGGAGCTTGAAGCCGAATTAGACGAGGAAAAGCAGGAGCTTCGTGGCTTGGAAAAGATGACTTTCCTGACGGAGAGCCGGTATCACGAGTTGCAAGATCGGTGGGGCCATGTCTTCCAGGCCAAGATGGGGGCGGAAGCGTTTTACGACATCTGCAAGCAGATCGACCTGGGGGCTTTGAGTAAGGAATTGCGGGCGACGATGTGCACCACCCGCTCGAAGCAGTCGAAGAAGAAGGCGATCAAGCGGCTGCGCGTGGTCGAGGCGCTGCGCAAGAGCAGCAACCGCCCAGAATGGATGATCCTGAGCGTTTTGCCGGTCATCCCCCCCGAGCTTCGGCCGATGATCCAGCTCGACGGCGGGCGGTTTGCTACCTCGGACCTGAACGACCTGTATCGCCGGGTGGTGAACCGCAACAATCGCCTCAAGCGCTTGTTGGATCTGGGCGCGCCCGACGTTATCATCCGCAACGAGAAGCGGATGCTGCAAGAAGCGGTGGACTCGCTGATTGACAACAGCCGCCGGGGCAAAGCGGTCTCTGCCCGGGGACGCCGGCCTTTGAAATCTCTGTCGGACTATTTGAAGGGCAAGCAAGGTCGCTTCCGCCGCAACCTGTTGGGCAAGCGCGTGGACTATTCGGGCCGGTCGGTCATTGTGATCGGTCCGGAACTCGGGCTACACCAGTGCGGCCTGCCCAAGAGCATGGCCCTTGAGCTTTTCCAGCCCTTTGTGATCAACCGCCTGGTAGAGTACAACTATGCGATCAATGTCAAGGGGGCCAAACGGATCATCGAACAGCAACGGCCTGAAGTGTGGGAGGTGCTGGAAGAGGTGGCCCAGGAGCGGCTAGTGCTCCTGAACCGGGCCCCCACGCTGCACCGTTTGGGTATCCAGGCGTTCGAACCGGTGCTGGTAGATGGCGATGCGATTCAGATCCACCCCTTGGTATGCGCGGCCTTTAACGCCGACTTTGACGGAGACCAAATGGCCGTCCATGTGCCCCTCTCCAAGAAGGCAGTGATTGAGGCACGGGAGTTGATGCTCGCCACCCGCAACTTGCTCAAGCCGGCCAGCGGCGAACCGATCGTGGGGCCGACGAAGGACATGGTGCTTGGCTGTTACTACATGACCATGGAACGCGAGGCGCCCACCCCTGCGGACAACCGTCCCACCTTTGCCAATATGGAAGAGGCGCGGATAGCTTACGAGTTGGGCAACATCGGCTTGCACACCCCTATCCGGCTGCGGTATCGGAGTTGGGTGGACGACGAGTCACTGGACTACCTGGATCTGAGCGAAGAGGTTTACGATGCCCTGACGCAAGCTTCGCTGCGCACCATTGGCCAGATCCTCGATCTGCAGGCAGCCGGCCGACTGCGGGCAGCCAGCGGATTGGACGAGAGTGATGAACAGGAATTCCTCGACATGCTGGGGGCAGTAGGCTTTCGGCCTGGGGATCGTAGCAGTTCACCCTATATCGAAACGACGGCCGGCCGGGTCATTTTCAACTTGCACCTGCCGGGACAGCTCCGTTTCGTCAACGAGACGATGGACAAGGGCAAGCTTCAGGGTCTGGTGGGCGAGTGCTACCATCGTTTGGGGATGAGTGCTACGACTATATTGGTGGACGAGATCAAGACCATTGGCTTCCACTATGCCACCAAATCGGGCGTCAGCATCGCCGTGAGTGACATCACCGTGCCTCCCGAAAAGGAGGCGATCATCAAACTCGTCTCGGAAGAGGTCAAACGGGTGGAGCACCAATACCGCCGGGGTCTCATCACCGAAGATGAGCAGTATATGCGTACGGTGGAACTATGGACGAAAGCGACGGACGACATTACGGCCGCAGTGGCGAGAAGCCTGGATCCAGATGGCCCCATCCGCATAATGGCTGTTTCGGGGGCGACGAAAGGTGGCTTCACGCCCATTCGCCAGTTGGCCGGTATGCGGGGTCTGATGGCCGACCCGGCAGGTCGGATCATCGCCTTGCCGATCCGCTCCAACTTCCGGGAGGGCCTCACCGCTCTGGAGTACTTTATCTCCACCCACGGCGCGCGCAAGGGCCTGGCCGATACAGCCCTACGAACAGCCGATGCTGGCTACTTGACCCGACGCTTGGTGGATGTAGCTCAGGCCGTGATCATTGACGCTGAGGACTGTGGTACCCGTTCTGGCATCTGGATCACGCAGGCAGATACTCAAGGGATGAGCCAGACGATGGTTGAACGCATTTTGGGTCGCATAGCGGCCGGTCCGGTGGTCAACCCGGAAACTGGCGAGATCATCGTAGCTAGGGGGGAGATGGTTGACGAAAAGCAGGCCTGGACCATTCAGGATCTAGGGATCGAAAAGGTGTACGTTCGTTCCCCATTGACCTGTGCCCTCCGCCACGGTATGTGTGCAGCCTGCTACGGCCGCGACTTGGCGCGAGGCGGGATGATCCAGATAGGCGAAGCGGTGGGGATCATCGCTGCTCAATCGATCGGCGAGCCAGGTACTCAGCTCACACTGAGAACCTTCCACACCGGCGGGGTGGCCGGTGCGTCGGACATCACCCACGGCCTGCCTCGTGTGCAAGAGCTTTTTGAGGCCCGCATCCCCAAGGGGGAAGCGGTCATTTCGGACATAGATGGACGGGTCGAGCTACACCAGCAAGATGGGATTCGCGTGATCAAGGTGGTCCACCACGAGGTCTTTACCGACGAGTACCAGATCCCGAGGAACTATCGTGTCTTGGTGGAAGACGAGCAATCGGTCACCGAGGGGGAGGTGATCGCCCAGTATGGGGAAAGGACCATCAAGGTCAATCACCCTGGGCGGGTTTTTGTCGAAGTACCCGCCGTGCTTGTGACACCGCCTGGCTCAGCCTATCCAGTAGAGCAGCCCGTTCCTGCCAACTATCGCCTTATCGTCGAAGAGGGCCAGCGAGTGATCGAGGGCGATCCGGTGGCCCAATATGGGGCCCGGCAGATCACGACAGCGGTAGCCGGTGTTGTGTCTGTGCGCCCGCGGACTATGATCTATATCCGGCGCGAGCAACGCGACGAGCGAGAATACGAGATGACCACCACCGCCCGGCTGCGGGTGGAACCTGGTACGTTAGTGAAGGCAGGTCAACAGTTGACTGGGGGTTCCATTAATCCCACCCGCCTGCTCCGCATTTTGGGCCGCGAGGCGGCACAGCTTTACCTTTTGACTGAAATCCAGCGGGTGTACCGCAGCCAGGGGGTGAACATCAACAATAAGCACATCGAGGTGATCATCCGCCAGATGACCAACAAGGTCCATATCACCCAATCGGGCGATACTTCCCTGTTGCCTGGAGAGATGGTAAACCGTTTGGTCTTTCAAGACATCAACGAGGAGATCGTCCGGGTCGGCGGGCAAAGGGCGACGGCGCAGCCGGTGTTGTTGGGCATTACCAAAGCGGCACTCAACACAGAGAGCTTCCTGTCGGGCGCATCGTTCCAGCACACGATCAATGTGCTTGCCGGGGCTGCCATCGAGGGCAAGGTAGATGGTCTGTACGGTTTGAAAGAGAACGTCATCATCGGCAAGTTGATCCCGGCTGGAACGGGATACCGGCACTCACGGGAGCAAGGCAGCCTGGAAGATACCCCCCTGCGCGATTCTCTCATTTCGTCAAACCTTAGCACTGCTGACGAGTGAAAACACGGAGCACAAAAAGTTCAACGGCGCGGATCTCTGAAGCCGCGCCGTTGAACTATGGGTGGTAGAGCCCATCAGCCAGCCCGTCCGGTGATATAGTCCTCCGTCTGCTTTTGGGTCGGCGCAGTAAAGATCCGCTCTGTGGGGCCGTATTCGACCAGTTCACCTAGCCAGAAAAAGCCCGTCCAGTCGGAGGCGCGGGCGGCCTGCTGCATGTTGTGGGTGACAATGACGATGGTGTACTCTTTCTCCAGCCGCCACATCAGATCCTCGATAGCCAGGGTGGCCCCGGGATCCAGCGCAGAGCAGGGCTCATCCATCAGAATAACCTCCGGCTCTACGGCCAGTACGCGGGCGATGCACAGCCGCTGCTGTTGGCCCGCATTCAGGTCCAGCGCCGACTGCTTCAAGTTCCCTCCGACCTCTTCCCAAAGGGCTGCGCTTTGCAAGCTGTGCCGCACGATTCCGTCCAGGCTGCGCGTTTTGTGCATACCCAGCACGCGAGGGCCAAAGGCCACGTTGTCAAAGATTGTTTTGGGGAAGGGATTGGGTCGCTGAAAGACCATGCCCACCTGCTGGCGGAGGCTCACCACGTCAAAGGCTGGTGCATAGATGTCCTGACCATCCAGCATCACCTGGCCGCTCATGCGCACGCCGGGAATAGTGTCGTTCATGCGATTGAGGCAGCGTAGAAAAGTGCTCTTGCCGCAGCCCGAAGGCCCGATGAGGGCGGTAATCTGCCGCTCCTTGATCGAGAGCGAAATCCCATTTAGGCTCTGAAAATCACCATAGAACAGTTGTAGGTCACGCACACTCATCTTTTCCGGATATTCCACGCCGATGCCTCCTCGTGGAGCAAAATATGATCCCGCCCTGCGCCAGCGGCCATTGTAACAAAAGAGAAGGCGAAAGTCAAAGGACCGTTTTGACGTGTGGGATGGTAGGTGTTATAATCGCGACGGCGTTTTGGGATTCTGCGGGGGTGGGACAGAAGGTGAATAGAAGATGGGGAGAGACGATGGTTGGAGCCTTGCTGGCGCTGGCCCTGCTGGTCGGTCTGGTGGCATGCGGCCCAAAAGCCGAGAGCGCAGCCGCAGCGATCCCGGGGATGGCAACCAGCATTCAGAACAAAGGTTCCGACACGATGGTCAATGTGGCGCTGGCCTGGGCGGAGGCCTACGGACAGATTCACCCGGACGTGCAGGTCGCCGTCACCGGTGGGGGATCGGGCACCGGCATAGCCTCTCTCATCAATGGCACAGTGGACATGGCCAACGCCTCTCGCCGCATGAAGAGCGAGGAGCGCGCCCAGGCCGAGGCCAACGGCATCGAGCCGGTGGAACACGTGGTGGCCGGCGACGCCATCGCCGTCGTCATCCACCCTGGCAACCCCGCGGACGGCCTGACCATCTCTCAGCTTTCCGCCATCTTTTCCGCCAAGATCACCAACTGGCGCGAGGTGGGTGGCGAGGATCGGCCCATTGTCCTCCTTTCCCGCGAGTCGAACAGCGGCACCCACGTCTTTTTTCTGGAGCAGGTGCTGCGCCAAGGCCGGCAAGATGACCATACCCTCTTTTCCGCGGATACACTGCTCCTGCCCTCCTCAGAGGGCATCTCCACCGAGGTGCGCCAGAACCCCAATGCCATCGGCTACGATGGTTTGGGTTACGTCACTGACGACCAGAAAGTGATCGCCGTAGCCCGCGCCGAAGGCGAACCCTACGTCCTGCCCACACTGGAGACGATCAAGAATGGGAGCTATCCTATTACCCGCGGTTTATACATCTACACTGCCGGCGAGCCGCAGGGAGCTGTCCACAACTATCTGGACTGGATTCTGGGGCCAGCGGGCCAGGCAATTGTGAGGGAGTTGGGTTTTGTGCCATTGCGATGAGTGGACAGTGGGCGGTGAGGAGTTGAATCGTGAAGAGCAGTGACACACGGCACACGCGGCGGCGGGAGTTTGTCGTCGAGACCGCGATCCGGGTGGCGGGGGTTTCGGCGGTTTTTTTTGTGGCGCTCATTTTTCTGTTTCTGCTCAAAGAAGGGGCGCCGGCATTCTGGGAGACGTCGCCGGGGAACCTCTTCGGCCGGCGATGGTATCCCAATGAGGAACTGTTCGGCACTTGGCCGCTGATCCTGGGCTCGCTGCTGGTGACAGCTGGCGCACTGGTCATCGCCCTGCCACTGGGCTTGGCGACGGCGGTCTTTGTCCGCGAGTTGGCCCCCGACTGGCTGCGGGAGATCCTCAAGCCGCTCATCGAGGTACTGGCCGGCATCCCCTCGGTGGTGCTGGGCTTTCTGGGGATGGTGACCGTGGCTCCGCTGGTACGCGGGAGGCTGAACGTACCCACTGGACTGACCGCCTTTACCGGCTCGCTGATGCTGGCTTACATGGCTCTGCCAACCATCATCAGCGTGGCAGAGGATGCCATTGACACCGTGCCCAAGACCTACCGTGACGGGGCACTGGCCCTGGGGGCCACCCACTGGCAGACCATCTGGCGGGTGGTG
>Ga0209121_10002653_pt1 | contig 17955 bp, 13 predicted proteins | sample Cruoilmetagenom3_FD_187292 | JGI IMG/M metagenome (GOLD analysis project Ga0209121, IMG submission 187292) | Oil polluted marine microbial communities from Coal Oil Point, Santa Barbara, California, USA - Sample 3 (SPAdes) (version 2) | ecosystem: Environmental > Aquatic > Marine > Oil seeps ... | reverse complement strand
AGTAACTATTGTTAAACCTAATAAGGAGGTATATATGAGAAAAGGATTCACATTGATCGAACTTATGGTTGTTGTCGTTATTATCGGTATACTTGCAGCTATAGCAATTCCTAACTTTGTTAAAACAATCGACAAAGCGAAAATAGCATCCGTTAAAGCAAATATGCACACAATGCAGGTAACAATAGAGGGTATTTCCGTTGATAGTATGGGTGTATATTGTCGAACATCTACTGTAATTGCAGGGGATGTACCTTCAAATATGAAAAATCCATATACTCAAAACATTGGAGAAGGTGCCGGAGTAGGTTTCGCATGGGTATTTAATTCAGTGGCTGATGCTCCAGGTAAAGTAGGATATGAAGTTACAGCTACAGGTGATTTCTATACAATAACAGGATACGGAAAAGCTGATACGAATAGTGTTAATTTAATTCTTATACCTGGGACATAGAATCATAAGTTAAGTAATAAAAAGGGAGAGCTTTGCTCTCCTTTTTTTTATTTTTGTCATTGCGAACTATTCTCCTCACTTCCTCTTTCGTGAAGCAATCCCATATTTCTAATCATATATATATTACAAAGATTGCTTCGCCTGCCTGTGAGTGTTCGCACGCAGACAGGTCGTTTTACTCCTCGCAATGACGAATATGTTAAATTTCTATCCCATATTTCTTAATCTTTCTATACAAAGTAGAATAATCAATCCCCAGTATCTCGGCTGTCTTTTTCTTATTCCTTCCTGTCCTTTCAAGTGTTTGCTTTATAAGTTCTATTTCCTGCTCCTTAATCCCTTTGATATTCCCCTCTTTTGTTGCTTCTTCAATAAGGGGTAATGTTCCCGCCTCTACTCCCATAATAATCATTCTTTCTATTATATTTTCAAGCTCTCTTATATTGCCCGGCCAATTGTATTTCTTGAATTTCTTTATAGCTCTTTCATCAATATTTGGTTTGGTCATATTATACTTCTTCGAATATTTTTCGGTAAAATACTCTACAAGTATCTGTATATCTCTTTCTCTCTCTCTAAGTGGTGGGATATTAATAGGGATAACATTTAATCTGTAATATAGATCTTCCCTGAATAGATTTTTATCAACCATTATTTTTAGATTTTTATTTGTAGCAACAATTATCCTTACATCAATCTTTTCCGGAAGATGCCCGCCTATGGGTGTTATCTCCTTCTCCTGAAGTACCCTTAATAGCTTAGCCTGTAAACTCATAGGCATTTCACTGATTTCATCCATAAAAAATGTCCCACCGTTTGCAACCTTCAGTAATCCGACCTTATCCTTATATGCTCCCGTAAATGCACCTTTTTTATACCCGAACAATTCACTTTCAAGTAAATTTTCAGGCAAAGCGGCACAATTAACGGTTAAAAATTTTCCTTTCGATCTATGACTTAATCTATGAATTCTTTTTGCAATAAGCTCTTTCCCCGTTCCCGTTTCACCGTAAATAATCACCGTTGTATCCGTACGAGCAATATTATCGACTAAATCAAGGACATTTTTCATCTCATCACTTGCGAATATGATTTCTTCTCCTTCGGATTCCACACTCGTAATTGGTTTCGATTCCACTCTTTTAATTCGTTCATACAATTCATCAAGAGAAAACGGTTTAATAAGGAAATCCGCTGCCCCCTCTCTGAAACCCTCTATTACTCCTTCTATAGAACCGAATGCTGTCATTAGAATACCTTTTATATCCGGATTTATTTTTTTTGCCTTTTGCAAAAAATCGATTCCGTCCATCATGGGCATTTTCACATCACTTATAAATAAATCTATTTTTTCATTTTTTATTTTTTTAAGGGCTTCTTCCGGTTCTGTATATGTGAATATCGAATATCCCTTTCTCTTTAATCCCGCTTCTAACCAAATATTCATACTTTCTTCGTCATCAAGTATAAGAATCTTCATTTTCTAACCTCAGTGTTAATGTCACCACAGTTCCCTCTTCAGGAATACTAACAATATCTATTTTACCTCCGATTTCATCCATAATCTGCTTTGAAATTGTAAGTCCGAGACCTAATCCCCCCTTTTTCATCGAAAAATAAGGTTTAAATATATCTTCGACCATTTTATTGTTTATCCCTTTACCATTATCTTTAATACTTATCATAACAGTATTCCTCTCCTCTTTACATTGAATATTTATATCACCGGTATAATCCATAGATTGAGCGGCATTATGTATTATATTAGTAAACACCTCTTTTAACTCATCTGCTCCTTTTACTATTATAGAATTATACTTACAATTAAAATCAATATTTATATTCCTAAACAATTTGTTATGTTCCAGAATATCTATTATATATTTCAAGCTGTCTATTAATTCAACGGGTTTAACCTCTTCAACCCAATTCTCTCTTGATATATGTCTGAATTTGTTTACTATATCATTAAGTCTGCCTGACTCCTTTAGTATTAACCCTAACAACTCTCTTCTTTCATCATCTTTACCCATATCGGAAAGAACTACCTCCGTTGCGCCTTTAATAGAGGCAAGCGGATTCCCAATTTCATGGGTTATGGCGGCAGAAAGATGTGAAATTATTTGTAATCGTTCAAACTCTTTCTCTTTAGCTATATTTCTTTTTTTATCGGTTATATCAAATATAATTAAATTATATCCGAGAATTTCATTATTCCCATCCTGTATCGTATTGATATTTACATCATAGAATTGTTCTTTAACCTCCATTTCGAAGTTTCTATCCTGTGAAATCGAATCATTGATTTCCCCGATCTTACTTAGTAAATCAGGTTTAAGTATTTCATTATATTTTCTATTTAATATTTCCCCGTCCTTTATAAAATCTCCGGCAAATCTATTGACATACTTGATATAACCGTTTTTATCCATAGTAATAATAGCATTTTTAATGCCACTTATAATATCATTTAATGTAATCTTTATCTCCTGTAAATTCCTTTTCCCCTGTATAAATCTTTCTGAAACATAGGCACTTAAAGCCCCAACCATAAAAAAAGACAAAGAATATGTATATGCTCTAATAAATATAACTTCACTGGGAATAGAGGATGAAAATATTAAAAAAGATTCAGGAACAAACATTCTGAATTTCGATCTTAGGAATACAGTTGTCATAAATAATCCGATGCTAATCGCCGAAACTATAAAACTACCTTTGGCAAATAAAAATATAGAACTAACAATTATATTGATAAAATAGAGGATAAAATACGGACTCTCAATACCTCCTGTGAGGTAAAGAATTACTGACGATAATATTACATCAAGAGCAAATTGCGTATATAGAGAAATTCCCTCTTTTACTTTAAGCAAAATATAACCGATTATGGAAATTAATATAGCCGATAGTATTACAGATATAAGAATTAAGACATCACTGCTTTTTAAATTCCCGAGAAAAATAAATTCAATTCCCACAAGTAACATAATAGCCATCGGTCTATTCAGCAAAAGGTATAGATAACTTCTTTTCATTGTAATAGTTTATTCCTTTTTTATAAAATTCCTGTTGAATAATTTAAATTAAAAAATTAAAAAATCGACAAACTCCATTCACATCAATAATTGTTTATATTTCAATATATAGTCCATTTTCCAATATCTCCCCTTGATACTAATTCAGAATAAAAACGATAAAACTCAGAGTTACATAATATGCTGAATCATCTGGAATTGAGGCATATACATAGCTATAACGATATAACCGACGGTAATGCCCATAACAATCATAATTATAGGTTCGAGGGCAGTAGTAAGATTGTTCACAGCAGTATCCACTTCTTCATCATAAAAATCCGCAACCCTGTTTAACATATCATCAAGCTGTCCTGTTTTTTCCCCTATCCTGATCATTTGAGTAACCATTGGAGGAAAAAGATTACTTTTTTCCAGTGGCTCCGAAATCGATTCACCCTCCTTTATACTGTTCTTTGCATCTAAAATCGCATCTTCAAGTATTTTGTTTCCCGATGTATTCGCAGTTACCGTAAGAGCATCGATGATCGGTACACCCGATGCTTGTAAAGTGGCAAGTGTTCTTGTAAATCTTGCGATTGCTTGTTTAAGCATAAGATCCCCGAATACGGGATATTTTAGAGCCATTTTGTCAAAGAAATATAATCCCGGTTTTGTCTTCTTCGCAAATCTTATCCCTTGCCAGATACCTACTCCGATAATGATAAGTAACCACCAAAAATGTTGAATGAATTTACTCAACATTAATACCGATCTTGTTATTGCCGGAAGTTCAGCTCCGAATCCCTTAAATAATTGCTCGAATATAGGTATAACAAAAAGCATTAAAATAACAATAGCTATAACAAGAACAATTGCTATTACAAGAGGATATATCATTGCACCCTTTATCTTTGCCTTTAGAGCCATATCCTTTTCAAGATAAGTGGCTAATCTCGGTAGAGTCGTATCAAGCGCACCACCTTTTTCTCCAGCCTTTACCATATTAACATATAATTCTCCGAATATATTCTTTTTATGTGCCATTGCCTCTCCGAGCTGGGAACCACCTTCCATATCGCTGATAATATCTGTTAACAAATTCTTCATCCCCTTGCTAGTCACCTGTTTTTTCTGAATTTTCAATCCCTCCATCATATTAAGTCCTGCGGACAACATTGTAGAGAATTGCCTTGTAAACAATGCTAAATCTCTCATCGTTACCTTTGGCTTTCCAAATGATATTTCACCTGAAAAAAAGCTTTTGGGTTTTTCTTTCAGAGAAAGAGGAATCAAATCCATTGCTCTAACTTTTACGGATGCTTCCGTTTCGTTCACTGCCTCTATTTCCCCGGAATTAATTTGCCCATCCCTTGTTCTTGCTTTCCATACATAAGTAGCCATTATGACCCCCTTCCTATGCTCTGGAATGATCGGATATCATATGTTCAAGTTCTTCAACATTTCTTGAAAATGACAATGCATTTTCAAGTGATATCTGTCTTGTAGTATAAAGATCATATAGTGATTGATTCAATGTTTGCATACCAAATTTCCTTCCTGCCTGAATTAAGCTATATATCTGATGTATTTTGTCATCTCTTATCAAAGCTTTTATAGCTGGTGTTGCTGTCATAATCTCAACAGCTAATGCTCGTCCTCCTCTTATTTTCGGTATTAATGACTGTGTTACTACTGCAATCAAAACAAATGCCAATTGTGCTCTTACCTGAGATTGCCTGTTTGCTGGATGCGCATCGACTATACGGACAATTGCTTCGGCAGCTGAATTAGTATGCAATGTTGCAAATGTTAAATGTCCTGTTTCCGCAATAGTAAGTGCTGCATCGATTGTCTCCAGATCTCTCATCTCTCCTATCAATACAATATCAGGATCCTGCCTCAATACATATTTAAGAGCATTATTGAAACTTTTTGTGTCACTCCCAACCTGTCTTTGATTAACAATACACTTTTTGTGTCTATATAAATACTCTATAGGATCTTCCACCGTAACGATATGAGAACGTCTATCCCCATTCAACTTGTCGATCATAGTAGCCAGTGTTGTCGATTTACCACTCCCCGTAGGTCCTGTTACCAGTACTAAGCCCTTTGGCGTTTTGCATAAATCATCAATAATTTGTGGCAAGCCCAATTCTTTAAATGTTCTAATTTCATATGGAATAACTCTTATTGCCATTGCAACAGCTCCTCTCTGCATAAAAACATTCCCTCTGAATCGAGAAAGTTTTGGAATCCCAAATGACAAATCAAGTTCATGCTCGATTTCAAAATGCTTTTTTTGCTGATCATTAAGTACACTATATGCTAATTTCTTTGTAAGCTCTGCCGTCATTCTTTGATAATTAGTAGCAGCTAAAAGATCCCCGTCAATTCTAAACATAGGATATGAACCTGTCGTAATATGTAAATCTGATCCACCTCTTGCAATAAGCTCGGATAATAAGCTATTTATTGTTAACTTATCCTCTTCCTTTTCTGAAATATTATAATTAGAATCATCTACACCCATTATTCCTCCTATAATTATGATTCTTCTATGCCTGTTTCTCTTATTATTTCATCAATCGTTGTTAACCCATTTATAATTTTCACTAATCCATCTTCTTTTAATGTTTTAAAACCGTTCTTCCTCGCTTCTTTTTTAATATCTTCGGTAGAGGCATTTTTTAAAATCAATTCTCTTATTTTTGCATCTATTTCCAATACCTCTGTAATAGCTACTCTTCCTTTATAGCCCGTACCTCCGCAAACAGCACAGCCAGCTCCTTTGTAGACAGGTTTATCCTTAAACACTTCAGGATCTATTTTTGCTTCCTTTAATAAATCTTTATCAATCTTTACCTCCACCTTACAATTCGAACAGATTCTTCTTATAAGTCTTTGTGCCTGTATAAGGTTAAGTGCCGCTGCCAATAAGAACGATTGGATCCCCATATCGGTTAATCTGTTTATCGTACTTGGGGCATCATTGGTATGTATCGTACTAAGCACAAGATGCCCTGTTAATGCAGCTCTAATAGCTGTTTGAACAGTTTCTGAATCACGAATTTCTCCAACCATTACTATATCAGGTCCCTGTCGCAAAAAAGCTTTCATCGCTTCGGCAAAAGTAAATCCTATTTCCGGATTTACCTGAACTTGATTAATCCCATATAAATTATACTCCACAGGGTCCTCTGCTGTCAATATCTGTACATCAGGTGTATTTAATCTACTCATTGCAGAATAAAGTGTTGTTGATTTACCGCTTCCCGTAGGTCCTGTTACCAATACTATACCATAAGGTTTCTCAATTGCATTATTAAATTTCTTCAGATTATCAGGTTCGAAACCAAGAGATGTCATATCGAGCATAAGACTCGACTGATCAAGAATACGAAGGACAATTTTTTCGCCATTGATAACAGGAATAGAAGATACACGCAAATCTATAAGGTTTTTATCGACACTTACCCTAATTCTTCCGTCTTGTGTATGTCTTCTATCAGTAATGTCAAGTGCAGCCATCGTTTTTATCCTTGTAATTATAGAATATTTTTTTGTTGAATCAGGTTTTAAAACCTCTCTTAAAACACCATCGATTCTATATCTAATCCTAAATAAATTTTCATATATTTCAATATGAATATCACTTGCTCCTTTTCTAACGGCATCTGCAATTACAAAATTAACATAATTAACAATAGGTTTACTATTGGAATCGATTCTGCCAATATCAACATCCTGTTCAGCGGATATTAATTGCAAATCCCCCTCTTCGAACCCCTCACCAAGAAGATCATCTCCAATATCAATATCTTCTTCATCTATTGTCTGGATATCCGTTACGATCTCTTCATAATAATCCATTATAGATCGTTCAATATCATCAGCAGTTGCAATTACCGGATTTACCTGACATCCCGTAGCGAACTTCACCTCTTCTATAGCATCTATATCTTCAGGATTAGACATCGCCAGTGTTAAAACCTTCCCAATCTTTTTGATTGGGAATATCTGGTGTCTATATACCAATTCCTTAGGTAATATCTTTAAAATATTGCTATCAACAGCAATTGCCCTGAGATCAACAGATGCAATATGGAATTGATTACTGAGAAAATCTAAAAGTTCTGATCTCGTTATATAACCAAGCCCTGCAAGGATCCCGCCTAATTTTCTACCTGTTTCCTCTTGTATTTCGAGAGATTTTTTTAACTGTTCATCATTTATCAATCCTGCTTTTAACAGTAATAAACCTATTTTAGCCTTTTTCATTATCTTATAGTTGTTTCCTTTAAAACATTTTCCAAATCGGTAACACCTTCTTTCAATAAATCAAGTGCGGCATCTCTGAGAGTAATCATTCCCTCTTTAATAGCTAATTTATTTAACTCATCCGTTGATATTCTATCAAGTATCCCATGTCTAATTTTTGGTGTAATACTAATCATTTCAAATGCCCCCACCATTCCTTTATAACCGGTATTCATACACACTTTGCATCCTGATCCTTTATATAGTTTTGAATTTTTCAATAGATTAGGATCAATCATCGCTGATTTTAAAATACTTACATCCGGCTCCACTTCATATCTGCAATTCTTACATACTTTCTTCATAAGCCGTTGCGATATAATGAGATTTAATGTCGAAGCAACAAGAAAAGGTTCAACGCCCATATTTACAATTCTCGTTATAGTTGAGGAAGCACTATTCGTATGCATTGTGCTTAAGACAAGATGCCCTGTTAATGATGCTCTAATTGCTATTTCCGCTGTTTCTTTATCGCGAATTTCTCCGACCATTATTACATTCGGATCCTGTCTTAAATAAGATCTTAGAGCTTTGGCAAATGTCAATCCAATTGCTTCGTTTACCTGTAATTGATTAATGCCTTCTATTGTATACTCTACCGGGTCTTCAGCTGTTGTGATATTTATTCCAATATCATTTATTTCATTTAACATTGCATAAAGAGTTGTTGTTTTACCTGATCCCGTAGGACCCGTGACAAGAATTATACCATGAGGATTATGAATATTTTTTTTTGTAATTTTTATCATACTCTTACTAAATCCCAACTTGCTTAGATCAAATGAAACCGCTTGTCTATCGAGTATACGTATAGCTACTTTTTCGCCATACATTGTCGGGACTACCGAAACACGAAAATCAATAGGTCTTCCCTTGAAATTCAAACGGATTCTCCCATCCTGAGGTCTTCTTTTTTCCGTTATATCCATCACTGATAATATTTTAATCCTTTGTACAACACCTTTGTGTAAACTTTTTCTCGGTTTATCGATTTCATGCAAAATACCATCTATCCTATACCTTATTCTCATTTCCTTTTCATAAGGTTCGATATGTATATCAGCCGCTGACTTCTCAATGGCAGTCATTAAAATTTTATTAACAAGTTTAACCACAGGAGCAGATTCACTTGCGGCAGTTAATTCAAATTCACTTTCTTCTTCACCTTCTTCAATAACCTGAACATCCTCTTCCCCAATATCAATGTCATCTTCATCAGAAATCTGAGCAATCATACTTGCACTTTTATAATAAGTATTTACTTTTTCTTCAAGATCCGATTCAATTGCAACAAGTGGTTCGATTTCAAAACTTGTAGTAAATTTCAAATTATCCATCAAACTGAAGTTTAGCGGATCCAACATAGCTACGCTTAGAAAATTACCCCTCCTTCTTACAGGTATAACAATATATTTAAGTGCGATATCTGGAGGAACCAAATTCAATACCGAATCATCTATATCAGCGGTTGTAATATCAATAAATTTTACATTCATTACTTTGCTCAGATATATTCCTAATGTTTTTCTATCAGCATACCCCAAATTAAGAAGTATACTTGCAAGCATTCCTCCTTTCTCTTTCTGAATCTGAAGAGCCTCATCAATTTGACCTTTAGTAATCAGGCCTTTATCAACTAACAATTCTCCTAATCTTTTAGTCATAATCTCACTTTTAATTCTAACAGAATTAAAAATCACTGTCAAGATTTTGTTTTATTTATTTAACAAATGAATATATATATAATTTCAACTCTTGACACATAATTTATAAAATAATATAATTTATTAAATGGAGGTAGCAATGTCATTATTAAAGATCAGATATTATCCTGATCCAATCTTAAAAGAGAAAATTCCACCCACGGATATAGATAAGCCGGAAATCAGCAATTATCTGAAAATGATAAGCAAGATAATGTATGTGAATAATGGTGTGGGACTCGCAGCACCTCAGGTTGGTTTAAAAGAAAGAATTATTGCAATGGATATTGGAGATGGTCTTATTTATATAATAAATCCGGAAATTATATTAATTTCCAAAGATAAGAATGAAGACGAAGAGGGTTGTCTTAGCTTACCCGGTGTATATCTTGGAATAGAAAGGAGTGATAAAATTACTTTAAAATATCACAATGAATATAAGAAAGAAGTTAAAAAAGTATTTAAGGATTTGGCAGCCCGAGCTGTTCAACATGAGATTGATCATCTTGATGGAATGTTGATCATTGATAAAATAGACAGGAAGCAACGATTAAAAACTGAAATGAATTATATGAATAATCTCAGAAAGAGATACTGATGAGGGGAAAATATATTCTAATAAATCAAAAATGCTATTTTCGCAATTGATACAATAGCAATGAAAACATTTATTAAATTCACAAAAATATCTGCTCTTGGGAATGATTTTATTTTAATTAATGACATAAATAACACAATAAAAAAACATTTGAATTCATCAATGATTTACAACTTATGTTCATTTCATACGGGAATTGGAGCGGATGGATTAATAACCATTTCACCTGATAATGAGTATGATTTCAGAATGTTCTATTTTAATTCCGATGGGAATGAAGCTATGATGTGTGGTAACGGGGCTAGATCCGCAGCTTATTTCGCTTATCTTGAACATATTTCATTGGTATCCGGAAGATTTAGAGCGTCCGATGGTCTGCATCAATTCACTATAAGTGATAGTGTCATTAATGTAAGTTTAAATGTAGTTGATGCCCACTCTATTATAGATAAAGAAATAGATAATAAAAAGGTATATTTTATAAATACCGGAGTACCACACGGTATATTATTTGTTGAAGATATTAAAAATATTGAAGTGGATATAATTGGAAAAAAATTAAGAGATTATAGAGGTTTTGATAAAAAGGGTGCAAATATCAATTTTGTGCAGATTATAGATAGGCATAACATACTGATTAGAACATTTGAAAAAGGCATTGAAGGGGAAACGCTTTCCTGCGGAACAGGTTCAACCGCTGCTGCAATTGTATCACACTATAAATCCTTTACAAATCCACCGATAAATGCTATAAATAAATCAAATGAAATTCTAAAGATAGACTTTAAATATATTAACAATGATGTGAAGGATGTGACACTAGAGGGTAATGTAAAAGTAACATTTAAAGGAATTTTTGATTTATATGAATACTAAAATAAACACATATATTATATTTCTTTTAATTATATTTATGTCTTTCCCCTTATTCTCTGATAAATTGTTAATCAATGATTATATTAAATCAACAATGTTAAAAGAAAAGGCATTTTATGCTGATTCTTCATTTTTTAATGTTTTAAATGGAGAAAAATATTTTTCTCTTATTGATTCGTCATTAGTAGAATATAACATAAGAAATTTTATTTATCAAAATTACGGAAACCCATTTGGATATTATATACTTGGTGAATTCTTTAGAATTTCAGGATCAAACAAATTATTCAGTATATATTATGATTCATCTCTGATGCTTGCTGCTAAATCATATGGGGCAAATTTGATCCTTTACAGGTATTTTAAAATTAGGGGGAATTCATTATATGCATTGAAAACACTAAATTCCATATATGATGTAAGTTTGAATAAAGGGATAATTGCACATCCCCTATTATGTGCTTATTTTAAGTATAAATCAATTGAAAGTATAAAATCAGGCAATTTGATAGAAGCAACGCATTATGATAACATTGCTATAAAGTTAAATTCATCAGATTTGGAGTCATATTCGATTCAAAGCATTATTCATCAAAAAACAGATCCGCTAAATAGCCTTAAAGACATAGCTCTATTTATAATAAATGCTTTTTCTGATTTCAGAAATAAAATTTTTGTATATTCATCCCTTCTAAGAATAGCCTATCTTGGGTTATTTTATGCATCATTTTTCTTTCTTACAATTCTTTATATTACAAATTTGGATTTTCTCACAAAAAAGATATCAAAATTAATAAAAAGCGAAAACAGATTTTTCTATGTAATTCTGTATATATTACTATTAATTTCTCCTTTCATATGGTTTGATAATATTGTTTACATTTACATTATTTTTCTTGTTTATAATACATATATCTGTCTTGCAAAAAGAAAAAGAGAATTTATTTTTATCGCTTTAGTCCTGATTATAATGATAATACCGACGATAGGAGATTCTGTTAATTTTAAAATATATTCTCCCGATTCCGAGATTAGTGCTGTGCTAAATTTAAATGTTAATCCGGGTGATAGTAATGCAAGAGAATATATCAATAATTTAAGGGTCGAAGACAAGAATAATACATTTATATACAATTATCTTTTAGGATTTACATTTAAGAAAAATGGTATTTTGGATTCTGCAAAAACATATTATAAAACAGCATTTGAATATAAACCATTGGATGTTTCTCTGATGAATAATATTGGAAATATTTTCTTTTTAGAGAAACAGTATGACAGCGCATTTATATATTATACTAAAGGAATTAAGTTAGATTCGACTAATGCGGCACTACATTATAATTTAGCTCAATATTATCAAATAAAATTACAGTTAAATAAATCATCCGAAGAAATTGAAGAAGCGTATTCATTGGATTTTGACAAAATTAGCAATTTTTCAAAAAACAGTACAAATCATTATAACAGAATTCTAATAGATGACAATATTCCGGAATACTATATAAACAAATTACTTAGTAAATATGTTTTTAAAGATATTCATTTATACAACTATTTCTTAAAAGTTAATGTTTTACCAATTGCTATAATTGCTCTTTTATATATTATTATACTTTCTATTCTGGCAAATAAACAAAAGAAATTATTCCCATATAAAAGATGTTCCGTATGTGGTCATTGGGAATATGAAAAGGAATTGGATTATTTCGAAAATACCCAATTATGCAGAGAATGCAATTCAAGGGTAGTAAATGTATCGAATGATACGGTAAAAGCTAAAATAATCGAGAGTTTAAAAACTAAATATTTTATCCGAAGAAAAACAATCGGATTTTTTATAAATCTTATTATTCCGGGAGGTGGTCTAATTTATTTAGAGAAACAGGGTAGAGGATTAATATATTTGTTTCAATTTATTATTTATTTTATGATTGCAACAAGTTCGAATTATCTAATAACGAATACATTTACCATCCCCCTTATGCTAAAGGGGATTATTCATTATATATTTATCGGGTTAACTGTTTTTATATATGTTCTTATACAATTAATTTATTTATCACTAAAAGAATCGGAGTTCCATCATGCTTAAAGGAAGTTTAAGAGAATTTAAAACACCTGACATTCTTCAGCTTATAGCCTCACAAGCAAAAACCGGTGTTTTGACAATTGAACATTTCAATGAAACGATTTCAATAGGATTTAAAAAGGGATTTATAGTAGCTGCTCTTAAAAACAAAAATAATGAAGCCGAAAAAATAAATTCATACATTTTAGCTTCTCAAAAAATAGACAGAAAAACATATGATAATATAATAGAAGAACACAAAGCAAGTGGTATAGATATATATGAACTTTTAATAAAAGAAAAAATTTTATCTGAAAATGATATAAGAGACATTATACAATTTAAAATTCAGGAAATAATGGACAATTCAATGCAATGGGAAGAAGGTACATACAACTTCCAACCTCATGTTGCCATTTACACCGATAGCAAAATAAAGGTTTCTATCAATACGCAGGGATTAATTCTTGAAAGTACTCGTCGTATCGATGAATGGCCTCGAATAAATAAGGAATTCCCTGATTCAAGAATCGTATTGAAAAGGATAGTCGATACGATCAACACTGATGAGGTAGGCCCGGAAGAAAATATTATTTTCGATCTGATAGATAATAACCGTTGTATCGAGGACTTGATAAGATTAAGCGGTTTAGGTAAGTTTAAAACATTTAGTTCTATCTATAACCTTTATTTTATGAATTTAATTGATAAATTACCAAGGATAAAGAAAAGAAATAAATCAAAATTATCTTTTGATTTTTCTATTTTACTCAATATTATAAAAGCATCTATTATTATCCTTATTGTTATTCTTGTTGATCTTGGTATCAGATCCGTAACATCATCTTCAATAAAAAGTATCTCCCTATATGATTCTCCTCATACTTATTCTTATAGAAAAAGAATTATCGAAAATTCCTTGAATATATATTTCATTGATCATGAAGAATACCCCCCTAATTTGGGAAAGCTCGTCAAATCCAATCTTCTTGATAAAACAATCATCAAAGGATTTATTTATAAGCTTAATAAAACAGATTATATATTAGAATAATTAATCTTTTTTTATCTCTTCATTTATTAAAAATTCAGCTTCTTTCAGTGATTTCTCAGGATCTATATTGCCTCTCATCGCCGGTTCCAAACCATTCCTATTGAGAATAGTCCTGCCAATAAACCATGACGGAGATTTTGGTTCTATATCCGCATTTTCAATTTGCATGAATGTTTTATATAATCCCGGGAACTTTTTGAATTTTTCAACCATTATACTGTCTTTAAAGCTACTCCTTCTTATTGGAAGATAATTTGTTCCATTAGACCATATGGCTTGAACCTCCGATGACATAAAATATTTAATGAATTTCCACGCAGCTTTTTTCTTCCCTTCGGAAACATCATTAAAAATTGCAATATTTGTTCCCGATACAATCACCTTTTCTGTCTTCCCATGAGGAATAGGATTTATCCTTAATGTAAATGATGGATTTGCAATAAACATGAATGGTAATGATACTATAGATCCTGAAACAGTAAGAACCCTTCCCGTAAGGAAATCATCCTGATTCTGAAAACCTGTTGTCAGATATGCTACTTTATACTTCTTTATAAGGTCTACCCAATACCTGAGTGCATCAATACTTTCCTTGCTCCCAACAAAACATTTAGTACCATCATCAGAAAATATCTTCCCCCCGTTTTGCACCAACATACACTCATAAAGCCACATATTTATTGAAAATGCAGTTCCCCAAACATCGGGATAATTATCTCCTGTTGTATCCTTTGTGGCTTTTTTCAATAAAATGAGTAATGAATCCCATGTTTTAGGAAATTCATTATAACCAAGTTTATGTAATTTCTCTTCATTATAGTAATATGCCGGAACACTTTTATTAAAAGGGAGGGTGACCAGTTGCCCATTAAATGTATTATCATATATTAGTATCGGGAAAATATCATTTACTTCTGCTGCATCTATACCTATCTCCGGATCATCAATGTATTGTTGAATCGGTACGATTGCTCCTACTTCCAAAAATTGAGATGTCCATGATTCATATACTTGGGCAATAACAGGGGGTTTTTTCCCTGTTATCGATGCCATTAATTTTTGAGAAAGAGCACTATAACTACCTACTGAAATTGGAATAATTTTTATATCAGTGTTTTGCTTATTAAAATCATTAACTATATTATCAAGCGTTTTTTTAAGAGGTCCCCCCATAACATGCCAGAATGTCACATTCGTAACATTGCCTTTATCTGCTGATTTTTTACCTTTCTTGCAGGAAGAAAAAAATATAATAATAGCAAGCAAAACAAATATTACCTTCTTCATAGAGGGATTATATCATTTTACAAACATTTTTTCAAGACAAATATAAATTCAACTTGAATTTTTAAATAAAACAAGTATAATGCAAATATGTTTATTATTAGAGTTGAAACACACTTTTCCGGAGCTCATTTTCTTAATGGATATATTGGTAAATGCTCGGATATGCATGGGCACAATTGGAAAGTTATTGTTTAGATAAAAGGCAATGAATTAAATAAATCCGGTATGCTTATTGATTTTAAAAAATTAAAGAATATCGCGAATGAGATTTCAAACAAATTTGACCATAAAGTTTTAAATGAAATAGATTATTTCAATGAAATAAATCCTACCGCAGAAAATATTGCAATATACTTTTCATTCGAACTTAAAAAAAGATTACCTGAATTGGAAATTAATCTTATACAGGTGTTTGAAACAAACGATTATGCAGCAACATATGTTCCTGCACGAAATTCTATTTTTTTATCAATTGCTGCAGCCTGGGCGGAAGTACAAAATATTGAAGATATATTTATTGGTGTTAATATGCTTGATTATAGCGGATATCCCGATTGTAGGAACACATTTATTAAATCTATGGAAAAGTCTTTGACACTTGGAACAAAATTAGCTGATTTAAATAGAAAATTCAAGATTCATACACCCCTTTCCGATTTAAAAAAATTTGAAATTATTCGACTTGGTATTAATCTTGATGTTGACTATTCTCTCACTTCAAGCTGTTATAATCCTGACAAAAAAGGGAGAGCTTGTGGAAAATGTGATAGTTGTAAACTTAGATTGCAAGGATTTAAAGCGATAGGTATTTCTGATCCGATTTCATATATAATATAATATATTTAATATTCTACATATAAAGGAAGACAGGATAGTAATTTATCCTGTCTCTATTCCATATAAAACTATAATTTAGCAATATTTTGAGCGGCAGTAATAATCGGATAAATTGTTGGTGCAGCAGTTAACTTCGGATGAGTAGCAATTTGAAGCATTGCTATTTCATTTGCAGTCATTCTTTTCTGAATAGCAACAGCTATCACATTAATTAGTTCTCCTACTGAGATTCCACCTCTCAACTGTCCACCAAGTAGAACTTTTGTATCTTTGCTAAATATAAGTTTAACAACAATTTTTTCTGTTCCCTTAATTGTCCCCGGATGTTTATCGGGTGCTTCGGAAGTTGCAACAACAATATCGAATTTTTCATCCTTTGCAGTATTTTCGGTAAGACCTGCTGATCCTAATGCTAACCTGTTTATATATGTTGAAAATGCCGCAATTGTTCCGGGATTTATTCTTATTGCTTTAACGCCATATAAATTTGCTCCGGCTATTCTTGCTTCTGCTGTTGCCGTTGAAGCAAGCATTACGGGTGAATGATCCCTTGTAAAGAAATCCCTTTTCTCGGCACAATCACCTACGGCAAAAATATTTCTATCTATTGTTCTCATATAATCATTAACCCAAATACCACCACCTCTTCCAATCCGAAGATCACATTTTTTAATACATTCTATATTTTGTCTTGCTCCAATACCGAGAATTACCATGTCAGCCGGCAATTCAGTGCCATCTTCCAATTTTACCGCTGTGGCTTTATCTGCTCCGACAATTTCAACAACTTTACTATTCAGATGAAGTTTAATACCTTTTTCTATTAATTTATCTGCTGCTGCTTCACAAAATTCATCATCAAAGGCATTAAGTAAAATATTAGGAAGCATTTCGACTATTGCAACATTTTTATCTTCAAGAGAAGCAACCTCATCAGCCATTTCGATACCAATAAATCCACCACCAATAACAACAATATTTTTTGCAGATTTTGCTATTTCTACCATTTTCTTTAGGTAAACTAAATCCTTTTTAATCGAATATACCCCGATTTTATCAATCCCCTCTATTGGTGGTATAATGGGTTTCGAACCGGTAGCGAGTACAAGTTTTTCATATTGATATTCATTTCCGGATTTTGTTTTTACAACCCTATCTATTTTATCTACATCTATTGCCTCATCAACAACCACTTTAATGCCCTTTGATTCAATACCTGTTGTTTTTAATGCGTTTTTATCCGGGTCATCAAGTGTAGCAAACATATAAGGAATGCCACATGGTATTACACCTGCATCCACGCTTTTCATAACTGTAATATCTTTCTCCGGATAATATCCTTTAGCTGTCATAGCTGTAATAATCCCTGCCGGACCTCCACCAAGTACTAAAATGTCTGTTTTATTCATCCTCATACCTCCTTTTATATGTGATTGAAATATATCACTATCTTCTCTTTTGTCAAGCAAAATACTGGAAAAGAAGGTAGATAGGCAAGTGGTATAGACATATTAACCAGTTTAAGGAGAGAGAAAAGGATTAAATCCTTTCCTCTCCGCTTTAATTATTCCCCCTCCTTTCAGTTCCCTCCCACCTGTGGAGGGAAAGCTACTTATGGCAATATTTCCCAGTTTTACTTCCTCGCCCTTGATCACCTCCTTTTTCTGTCATGCTGGACTTGATTCAGCATCTCATACCAGATCCTGAAATAAATTCAGGATGACACATTCGCAAT
>Ga0209121_10002652_pt1 | contig 17955 bp, 18 predicted proteins | sample Cruoilmetagenom3_FD_187292 | JGI IMG/M metagenome (GOLD analysis project Ga0209121, IMG submission 187292) | Oil polluted marine microbial communities from Coal Oil Point, Santa Barbara, California, USA - Sample 3 (SPAdes) (version 2) | ecosystem: Environmental > Aquatic > Marine > Oil seeps ... | reverse complement strand
AAAGTTCTACTCTCACAATGCATATATGTCCTGACTTGGAGAGGGTATTTCTAAACTCTTTAATAAAGAACCTAAGTCTAAAAGCTTTTCTACAATCGGTTGCAAAACTATCTCACCCTCCTCAGAGATTTTAGAAAGATTTCCCAAGTGACTATATCGAAGTATTGGATTGCTCATAATCCTATAATATAATCGATTTAATATATTGAGTATATATTTTTATTCTGATATTATTTTAATATGGTAGAAGATTCTAACAACCTAGAGCCTTTTGAAACTAAAGAGATAAGTTTGTGTGCTAATCAACCTAAAAAACATGTAGAAATAGTTGAAGAAATAGGTCCATTGAATGGTCTTGATTTAAAAAAATATTTTACAGCTTATGCTGTTGAAATATGTGGAGATAGTCTTAATCGTTTCTATGGAGGTGTTGTTAAGTTTAATAAAAAGTATAATCCATATTTCGATGATAAGGAATCTGCAGAATGTAAGGATTCAGTGATAGACAGATTAAGTTGGATATCTAATTTTGAATATACTCCTAAAGAGATAAAAGAAAAAACAAAGGAATTTCTAGAGCGTTTTCAAGAGATAAAAAAGGATCTTAATGATGCAGAGAGTTGGACAGAAATAAACAACGAATGGCTTACTATTAAAAAGGGTTTAGTAAATGATGCTTACAATAATGATGAGTATAAAGAAGCTATTGAGTATTATAAAATTACAGGGCGTGCTTTTGTGAATAAAAGTACACAAGGAGGATTGAAGGTGAAAAGGGATTTGAGTTAACAATTTCTTAATTAATATTTTCTTCAGGAACAGTTCAGATCTAGTTTCTTTTTAAGACTCCCTCTCCAACCCATACCCTAAATCCAATATCTTCTGTTCTTCTAAGTGATTACTAATGAACTGTATACCTGTAGGCATACCATTCTCTAAACCATTAGGAATACTAATACCAGGAAGTCCTACCTCTGAACTACCCTCAGATAAGATATCTGCTATCTCTCCAAACAATGGATTATCTGCATCCCTATCACTCAATGCTGTAGATGGAGTAGAAGGAGCTACAATTGCATCATACTTCTTAAATACCTTATTAAAATCCTCTCTGATTAATTCTCTAACCTGTTCTGATTTCTTAAAATACTCATCAGCATAACCAGCGGATAGGGAGAAAGTACCAGTCATAATTCTACGCTTTGGTTCTTCTCCAAAACCCTCACCCCTTGTTGATTCAAAAAACTCTTTAATATTACTATTCTTCTTCCCCTCTAAACCATACCTAGTACCATCATACCTAGCCAGATTAGAAGACACCTCACTCCTACATGTAATTGTATAAACTGCCATAGAGAACTTAGGGTCCATAATACTAATCTCCTCTATCTGTGCACCAAGAGACTTTAAAATCTCAATTGATTTGTTAAAGTTCTCTCTTACACCATCTGTGAGATCTACCTCTAGATATTCTTTTGGTATGGCTAATCTCATACCCTTTATCTTCCCTCTATCCAAATTCTTGTAGTAATTAGGTACCTCTTCTTTGTATGTAGTAAAATCATGAGTATCATACCCTGCCATTATCTCCAACATATATGCAGCATCCTCTACACTCTTGGTAAGAGGACCTGGGCTATCCAATGAGGAACCCATTGCAAGTACACCATACCTTGAAACTCTCCCATATGTTGGTTTAAAACCAACTACACCACACCAACTTGCTGGTAATCTAATTGAACCTGCTGTTTCTGTACCCAATGCACCTGCACACATATCAGCAGAAACTGCTGCACTACTACCACCACTACTACCACCAGGTAGTTTACTTAAATCATGTGGATTTCTAGTAGGACCGTAGTAAGAGGTTATTGTAGAAGAACCATGACAAAATTGATCAAGATTAGATTTCCCCAATATTATCATCCCTTCCTTCTTTAATCTTTCAGTTACAGTAGAATCATATACAGGTTTGTAACCATCTAGGATATGTGATGCACATGTAGTTAGTATATTCTTTGTACTAAATACATCCTTAACTGCAATTGGTATACCCCCCATTTTCTTTTTACTTTCCACTTCGAAATTCTCATCAAACTGTTTAGCTTGTTCTAGAGCTTCATCTTTACATATGGTTATAAAGGCATTAATATCATTTTCCTTCTCTTCAATTTGATTAAGGTAGTACCATACAACCTCTGTTGCACTTACTTCCTTACTAAGTAATCTCTTTCTAATTTGTACAATACCTGAATTTTCCATATATCTATTTTATCAAATCTCTAAAGAATTGTGAAAACAAAGAAAGCTAGAAGTGAGGTTACTAATGTTCCTGCGATAACCTGAGGCCATGTATGATGTTTGTCATGTACTCTAGACCAACCTACCCATGGTATGAGAAGTATGTAGCCAATTAGTAGGATAGGTATGTATAGATTGGGGAAGAAGTAGGCTAGGGTTGTGATAAGGAGAACCGTTTGTGTCATATGACCACTTATCTTCCAGAAAAGAGAGACAATGGCGAAAACAAGAAAAGAGATTAATATGAGTAGAGCTATCTCTTTAACAATGGGTATGTTATACATATGGATTAATATGTAGTTTGTGGTAAAACCAAGTAGTACAATGATATTGTATGGAGTTCTTTCCTCTCGTTTTCTAATATTGAAATCATATTTTTTATCTGTAATCAGACCTATCTTTTTAAGATGTAAGTAAGTGAGAATTGGCATGAGGATGTAAAAAAAGATTGAGGAAAGAATTAAACCTAGATATTCTGTTCTTGATATTAGCAATACAGTACAGATTGTTGTTACAATGGGAGAGCTTAAGGTGGTTGATCCCATTAGGGAAAAAAGATCAAGGAATTTTTCTTTTGTTAATTTCATACTGGTTACAGTGTATCAGAAATATCATACATCTAACAATGAAGAGTTTTTCTTATTCCTGTTTGTTATAATTATTAATCTATGTAAGGTTCGTGTTATAGCGACGTAGAGTAGTCTTGTATTAAATTCTGTATCTGGATATCTTTCTTCATTTAAATCTAAAAGTATTACACTATCAAACTCTAAACCTTTAGCTTGGGATACTGGAAGTACTAGTAATCCACTACGGTAATCGTTTTCAGAAAAATCTGTTACCTCTCTCTCTAATATATCTTCAAACGGTTTAATTTTGTCATATACTTCTTTTGCATGTTGTTTATCTTTACATATTAACGCACAAGTGGTTGCACCTTTATTAAATTCCTGTTTGAAAATGGTAACGAAATCTTTAAGTTCTTTACCTGTAATATATTTTACCTCTTTACTTAATACAATATGTTTGATTGGCTCTCCATGTCTTAGTACAGCTTCGGGGAGTTTGTAACTTTTTGTGAATCTATCTCTGAAAATCTTATTTGCAAAATCTGTAATTTCAATTGTGGTACGGTAACATCTATTAAGTTGATGGTAGCTGATGTTTTTATATCCAATATCTTTGATGAGGTTTTTAACTGTATCCCAATCTTTTATATAGAAGGGTGGGATAATGGATTGAGCTAGGTCTCCTGCCAATGTAATATTTCCATTCTTTGCAGTACTAGCTAATGTAGCTATCTCTATATGAGATAAATCTTGACTTTCATCTACTACAATATACTCCTGTTCAAAATCTTTAGTTCCTTTGATTTTGAATTGAAGGTAAACAATTGGAGCTAAATCTTCCATTCTAAAGTATCTATGAGCATTGTGATATTTAAGTCCTTTGAGGGAGTATTTACACATGGTTTTATCAACAAGCTTTTTCTTAAATATCTCTTGGTATATTCTATATGGGTTAAGATTTCTGTTTATATATGAAAGAATCTTTTTCTTTCTCTCATTTTGTATCTTGAAGCTGTCATCGTATGTGCCAGTTTGCTTACTTTTAAACTGTTTCTGGGCAAAGGTGTAGTCTATTGCAAGTTTAAGACGTTCTTCCATTGAAATTTGAGGGAAACTCTTTTTTAGTTCGTAATATCTATTTAGTATTATATCTGCTCTGGAGTAGGGGATATTTTCTAAGAGAGTTTTCTCGAAGTTATTAAAATACTGATCAAGAAATCTGAGGAATACAAGAGATCCTTTATATTCTTTATACTCTAGATTCTCTTTTTGAGTAGATACTGTAAATCTGTAATCCCAATTTAAAACCTTTTTTGCCCAGAAAAGATAGGTTAGTGTATTAACACCACTTACACCTAAATTAGGTAGGACATCTGAAATGTAGTCTAAGAATATTCTATTTGGAGCTATGATTAATGACCTTTCTGGTCTTATTTCATCTTTGTAATTAAAAAAGAGGTATGCAAGTCTGTGAAGGAGTATTGTGGTTTTACCACTACCAGCAACTCCTTGGATGATTACGGGCTTGTTTATCTCTTCTCTAATTATTTCATTCTGTTGAGTTTGTATTGTAGATACAATATCTGCTAACTTCTTTCCAATTCGATTACTAAGTTGACTTAGTAGGAATGCATCAGCTGCAATATTTCCAGTTTTTGCATCGTATATATTTTGAATTCTTGCTCTAGATATTTCAAATTGTCTTTTCTGTTCCAGTTCTCCAATCCTCTTACCTGCAGGAGCTATAAATTCAACATTTTTTGTGGGACCACTATTTTGGTAGTAAATATTTGCAATTGGTGCTCTCCAATCTACAATTAATGGTAAATGAGATTTTTTATCAACTACTGCGAATTTACCGATATAGATGCACATTTTTCTATTACTTTTACTATCTTTTGGAGAAAATACAATCTTTCCAAAGTATGGAGAGTCTACTTTTATTAAATCCTGATTTATTCTATCAACTGTAGTTTGTATTTCTGCTAATATTTGATTGTAAACACTTTTAGCATCCTTTTTATCATCTCCTGTTTCTTGTTCTATGATTCTTATTTGATCCTCTAACTCTTCTGTAAGTTTGTCTAGTCTAGGCAAAAGCCATTCAATGCTATGTGCATTTATCTTTGTAATCTTTTTTAAGTAAGGGTATTCAGATTCTTCAACCTTATTTTTATATTTGACATCTGAGAAATCCTGTACTTGACGTATATCCTTGTAAAACGGATTAAGATATTTCTTAAACTCTTGCATGAATATGTTTTTTAAGTTTAGGGCAGAGCATTATATCATCTTAAAAAGATTACTGTCGAATGTATTTAATTATACCTCCTCCTATACATTCATCTTTCTTATACAACACCAAACTTTGTCCAATAGAGGGTGTCCAGACTTTTTTGTTTAGTAGTATTGTATTACTACTCCAGTCTGGTCTACATTTAATTTCTTTTGCTCTGTACCTAACTGTAGCAGTTAATCCTTTCGTTATGCCAATATTTTTCTTGTTTATAAAATTGAAATCTTCTAGTACAAAAGTATCTTTCCAAAGGTGTTTGTTGTACTTACCTTTTGCTACAAATATTTTGTTTGTTGTGATTTCTTTTTTAGCAACAAAGTATGGCTCATCTACACCACCGATTAGAACCCCCTTTCTTTGACCAAGTGTTACTGAGTGTATTCCATTATGTTGTCCAACAATTTTGTTAGTATCAATATCAACAATATCTCCTTTTTCACTATTAATATTTTTATTTAAATATTCATTTAGTGATGTATCAATGAAACAGATCTCTTGACTATCTCTTTTACTACTGTTGGGCAATCCAATTTTCTTTGCAATATTCCTTACCTTCTTTTTAGTCATATGACCGATGGGAAATATGGTTTTTCTAAGAATGCCTTCGGATATTCCATTTAAGAAATATGATTGATCTTTCTTTCTATCTTTTCCTTTATACAGTTTTCCATCTTTACTTTTGCAGTAATGTCCGGTTGCTATTAGATCTGCTCCATTTTTAAAACACCAATCTGCAAAATATCCAAATTTAAATTGGGTGTTACAAAGAACACAAGGGTTTGGGGTTTTTCCATTCTTGTAGGATTTTAGGAATGGATCTATTACCATATTTTTAAATTCTTTTTGAATATTTATGATTTTGAATGGAATACCGATATATTCAGCAACTGTTTTTGCATCTTTTTCTGATATTTTGTTGCATTCCTGGTTTGTGGTGTTTATAAACATTACTGCTGTAACATTGTATTTCTTTTTTAGAAGATATGCAGAAACTGCACTATCTATCCCCCCAGAGAATCCTGTAAAGACTTTCTTTTTCATATGTTTCAGTATATCATGAATAGATGAATAATCATTTGAAATTATTAATTTATATTGGAACAATTGTAGGTATATTTCTGTTGGTACAGGAGAAGTTTAATTTGTTTGATGTAAAGTTGATCGACAAGGATGGTAAGAGTGAGCGACTTATGGATTCGATTTTAGGTGAAGAGAGTAGTGGAGAGAGTAATGAGCAGGAGGGTAATGATTATGTAGAGATATATATTCCTAATGGTTTGAAGATAAAGGTAATGGTAGAGGTTGCCGATAGTGAAGAGGAAAGATCTGAAGGGTTATCATCCAGAAGATATTTAGGAGATTATGATGGGATGTTATTTATCTTCGATGGGAATGTGAATCATCCATTTTGGATGAAGGATATGTTTCTCTCTTTGGATATAATGTTTATTGATGCTCAGGGGTTTATTGTGGATATTAAGTCTGATCAACAACCGTGTGATGAAGTATACTGTTCGCAGATATATTCTAGGGATTCTTATCGATATGTGTTGGAGGTTAATTCTGGTTTTTGCGAAGAGAATGAGATAGAGGTTGGTTATAGTGTGGTACAATATCTTCAGTAAATTAAAAGGTATATTCATGATCGAAAATATTATCAATTGGCTTACAAACCTTATCGAATCAACTGGTTATTTAGGAGTGGGTATAGCTATGTTTATTGAAAGTTTCTTTGCTCCGATCCCTAGTGAGTTAATACTTCCCTTTGCAGGATTTGTTGCTTTTAGGACGGATCAGATACTAATTGTTTCAATTCTTGTTGCATCCGTTTGTGCATATCTTGGTTCCCTTCCGTTTTACTTCCTTGGTATTTGGGGGGAGGAATTTGTAAATAAGTTTTTGAAGAAGTATGGAAAATATCTTTTTATTGAAGAAAGAGATGTTAAGAAGGGTTTTGAGGTATTTGATAAGTATGGGAGTGGTATATTGTTTTTTGGAAGGTTGATTCCTATAATTAGGACAGTAATCTCATTTCCAGCTGGTGTTGCTAAAACATCGTTTATTAAATTTTCAATCTATACATTCCTGGGAAGTACTATTTGGTCATCTTTACTTGCTATTAGTGGGTATTTTTTAGGAGAACAATGGGAATTAGTTGGAGTATGGTTGTCTGAGTATGAGAAGTTTGTAATTATTGCTAGTGTTATGGTTGTAATTGGATATATTTTGTATAAAATTGTACAGAAGAAAAGAGATGTCTTAGTTTAGAATGCGTTATAGTTTCCTATTAGACTTTTTCCTGTCATCTCTATCGGTTGTGCTATACCCATTAGTTGTAGAATGGTGGGTGCTACATCTCTTAGGGAACCATATGGTAGTACATGTGGTGATATCTTTGTACCAACAAGTATGAGAGGGACAGGGTTAAGTGAATGTTCAGTATCTACTTTTCCAGTATCAAGATTTATTAATTCTTCAGCATTTCCATGGTCTGCAGTTACAATTACGCATCCTCCTCTACTTGTAAATGTACGTACTAAATCCATAACATATTTATCAACTACTTGTATTGCTTTAATGGATGCATCAAGGTTACCTGTGTGTGCTACCATATCTGGATTTGCGAAATTAACAAGTATAAAATCGTATAAATCAGCATTAATTCGGTTTAGTAATATATCTGTTACCTTATCTGCAGACATTTCTGGTTTTTCGTCGTAAAGAGATACTGAAGGAGAGGGTATCTCTATCCTATCTTCATCATCGTATCTGACGGAGACTCCTCCGTTAAAGAAGTATGTTACATGAGGGAATTTCTCAGATTCTGATATTCGTAGTTGTTTAAGTCCGTTACTGCTTATGATTCTTCCTATCGGTAAGGATATATACTGTTTAGGTACTAATATATTAGCAGGAAAACCTTTTCTATATTCAACCATTGCTGCAAAATATATATTGGGTATAAGATCTCTTTGGAAATCTTTGAAATTTGCATCAAGAAATGCTTGAGAAAGTTGTAAAGCTCTATCTGCCCTGAAGTTCATATGGAATATAGCATCGCCCGGTTTAACTTTTGTTTTAACAATCACACTGGGCTGTATGAATTCATCTGAAGTACCTTGAGCATATGAGGAGTTAATAGCTTCTGTATAGTTATTAAAATTTTCCCCAACACCATTAACAATTAGATCATATGCAAGTTTAGTTCTATCCCATGTCCTGTTCCTATCCATTCCGAATCTTCTACCACATATAGTTGCTATTTCGCCTAATCCTTTCTCATTAATATGAAACTGTAATTTATCCAAAAAGACTTTTGCCTTGTCTGTAGGTGTATCTCTGCCATCTGTAAATATATGAAAGAATACTTTGTTTTTAAAATTGTACTGACTGAAATACTTTAGAGTGGCAATGAAATGGTTAATATGGCTATGAACAGAACCATCACTTAGTAACCCAATTATATGAATATTCCCATTATGACGTAGAGCATGAGTTAAACCATTAAAGAGTGATGTGCTGTGAAAGAATGCTCCGCTTTGGATAGATTTATTTATTCTTAGTAGATTTTGGTTTACAATTTGTCCAGAGCCGAGATTTTGATGTCCGACCTCACTATTCCCTTTTACGTTTTTTGGTAGGCCTACTGCTTGACCAGAGGCTAGAAGGTATGTGTGTGGATTGGTGTTCCAAAGGGAGGAGAGATTAGTTGGATTGGCTAATACTACAGCATTTCCTTTACTTTTTGGGGCAACTCCTAGTCCATCTAGAACTACAAGGAGTACTTTTTGTTTTATGATCATATATACATTGTGGCATATTTTCCATTTTTATTCTATAATTGCATCGCTAAGTGACAGATTTCACTTGATATATTAAATAAATAGAAGAGAGTAATGGATAGCACAATGTTAAAAACTGTTGAAGAAAGTCAATTTAGGAAGAGACCTGATGTAAGAGTTGGTGATACTGTTAAATTGCATATGAAGATTAAGGAAGGTAGTAAGGAGAGGATACAGGTTTTTGAGGGGGTAGTGATATCTAAGAAGGGTTCTGGTGTTGGTAAGAATATAACGGTAAGGAAGGTTTCTTACGGTATTGGTGTTGAGAAGATTGTTCCTTTACATACTCCAACATTAGAGAAGATTGAGGTAGTAAAAAGGGGTAGTGTAAGAAGAGCTAAGCTTTACTATTTAAGGAATAGGGTGGGTAAGAAGGCTTTGAAGGTTGGAGATACTACAGACCTATATCTTACGGATGAGGTTGAGAAAGAGGTGCCTGTTACTAAGAAGGAACTTAAAGAAAAGGTTGTATCTAAGTAGTTCTTAATATTTATTGATATACTAATGCGAGAGTAGTTCAATTGGTTAGAATATCTGTTTTCCAAACAGAGGGTTGCGGGTTCGAGTCCCGTCTCTCGCTCCAAGTTTTCATCTGCCTAATCTATTTAAGTTTGATTAATATTTTAGATATGGGTGAAAAAGAAGCAAAGGGTGAATTTGTTCTCAAAACTTCAGATATAGAAGGGAGAGATAATAAAAGACTGCCACGTTTCTATATGTTAGGTGTTTTACAAGGATTTGTTATTGATGAAGCTGAAACAAAGAGATTGAGAGGCCTATTCAGAAATAACGATTTAATAATTTTGAAGATAAAGAAAGGGATAGATCCACATGAAGGTCCAACGGATCATGTTATGGCATTAAGACAACTATATCATTATAAGGATTTGTATCCAGGATTGGGATATAAGCCAAACTCAAATAAAAATGCAGCCGAAATATGTGAAGAAAGGTTTACAGATAAGTATGGTCCTGTCGTTTTCACAATTGGTACCGATGTAGCAAAATGTGAGCGTTTTTTCCCAACTTTAGCCAGTGATTTGGCAAGGGCAGAAGGGGATTTTGATTCTAAAGTTTTTAGACAAGAGTTCTGGGAGACATCAGATATGGATAGATCTAATATGAAAATACAAGCTTTTATAATAGTTACTGGAGAATAGACCTTCTTTAAATTAGTAAAATAGTTTAATATGGGCTAAAACCCTTTCTCATGGTATAATTAGGTTATGAGAATAAAAGATTTAGATATTAGTAAAAAAGATTTTACTTCCCCTAAAGATCGTCTCCCAATGATTAAAGAAGCCTTTAAGCTTGTAATGAATAGAGAGCCAAGTTCTAGAGAACTCTCATTTTATAAATATGGTGTTCAAACCAAACAAGAAATTATTGAAAAACTTCTTACTAATGATGAACATAAGGATGCTTTTAAGAAAGCTAAAGATTTCCCTAAGATTGAAGAAAGAAGTAAAGATGCTGAACTTAAAGTTTCTAAACTTAAACAGAAGATAGAGGATAGTAAACAGGAAGAATTATGTTTAAAAACTTTATTGGGTGAAAAGAACAGAGAGATAGCTATATTGAGAAAAGAAAAAGAAGATCCTTATAACTTTACTCATTCTCATGCGCTAAAGTATATAAAGGGTTTAACTGAGAACGGAAGAGATAATATAAATAACTCAACACAAAAAAGTACATCTACTCAGGTAGGTGGTAAACATTTTTCATCAATATCATCTACTCCTATTAAAAGTAAGGAAACTTTTATTGATAAAATATACAGATTGCTTAAGTTCTAAGTTGGTGGAGTTATCCATTTCTTAAAAGATTTTAAACCTTTTTTGCTTAGAACAACCATTCCCCAGATACTTAACCCTGAGAGAGATACAATGATTAATATCTTTGCAATATTCCCGTAGGTATAGCTAGGCTCTATTGGTTGAGCTAATAGATTACTATCAAATGTAATGATATCACTTACGCTATTTATATAATTCGTATCATGTTGCCAAGCAATTAAGTTCACACTCAACTCATAACTTCCTTCCTGTTTAGCTTTAATGGTTGTACTGAATGAATATGTTTTTCCATTATACAAATCAATAAACTCTTTATGTTTAGGATTAATCTCAATCGAGGTAGGGGCATCCCAAATAATTTGTGTTCGTGGTGAATCTATCTTAGGAGTAACATATATTGTATATGTTACAGCCTTGTTCCATGCTGATTGACTAACTCTTTCCATTGATATTTCAAAATACTGTGTATCAGTTGTTAAGCTACTCTCTTGTGCGTAGAGAGGGATAGTGTTAGTTATAAGTAGGGAGAGAAGAATTACTGTAGTAAGTAGTATCTTTTTCATTTTAATATTCTTGTTATACACAGTTTATATACATGATATGCTCTTTTCGATTCTTCTAGAGTAACTAATTGATTTCTATGTACTATTTCATTTCTTAATTTATGTACATTCCAAAGATTTTGGTAGGTATCTTTTCTAAAAAGGTTCTTAGCATTCTTAAGATTCTCTCCACAATTACTTACATTCTTATATTTATAGTTTAATGCTTTACTTAAAATATTATCAAGTCTAATTATTGCATCTTTCCTTTCATATCCATTGTCACTCTCTGCATGAGGTTTTAGATCATTTAATCTTTTAAGTATGGAAGATTTCTTTCGTACAATACTCTTTGAGGTATTTAATCTAGAGAAAAGGACTAGGAGGCCAATCATACTCAAGATTATAGTTGTGAGAATTAATGGGTCACTCATTTTTTATATACTACTTTATTTATTATTAAATATACAGCTCCCAGAAAGATTAGGAAAATAGTGGCAGAAAGTGCCTTTACAACAGTTTCATAGCCGGTGTGTTTAGCTATTGAGTAATTTGTTGAGAGTAATTCTGATTGAACTGTTTTAATACCGTTTTTAATATTAGCTGATGTAAATATCATATCCTCTTCTAGGTTGTTGAAAGGAATGTGAAAATTAATTCTTTTGTTCATATGAGGGAGAAGTATGGCGTTTGTAGAATTGCTAACGTAGTCAATGTATTGATTAATGTCTAGATTTGAATCTAAGAATTCAACTCCTGTTAATACTGTATTGCCTGTATTTTCTAAATATATACTTCCGTGTAAATACTTATTTAAAATTGAATACGGTTCGAGGGAGAGAGAAAGATTACCTTGTGGGGAGTATATGGTATTACTATCCGAAATATATTCAAAACGGATATCATTATCCGAGTAATATGGTAGTGTCGGGGATATTGGTTCATATATCCGATTAAGAATTGAGATATGATCAAACTGTTCTCTTCCGAACAGAGATACTTTAGAGTAGTCTTCAAGATATGGATCTAAGATTAACCATTCCTCTCCATCATATGCCTGTATCCAGTAATGAAACATTCCGTTTTCTTGATAGTTTGATATATCTGATATGTACCCAATGGTATATATACTTGGGATACCGTAGTAGTTAAGTATTGTTTTAAGTACATCTGCATAGTCTTCTGGTGTGCAATTAATAGGATCTCTTAGAATCTCAATACTTCCCTCTCTTGTTCCTCCGGAGAGTGTTGTTGAGGAAGCTGATGGTGTGAGGGTATCAATGGTATATGTGTATAGGTATTTTAGTAGTTTATCTGTATCAACTGCATTGTCTACAATTCTCTTACTTTCTAAATATTCATCTACCTTCTCAATTTGCTTATTCTCTATACTCCAATATATATTACGATTATCGTAGTGTGGAGTTTCAAACGAAGGGTAGTATTTATGATATTCCATTACTACATATCCAGAAATCTTTACATCCATTTGAGTCTGTGGATCTACTGTAAATATTAGTAGATAATTAAGATTATTATCAAGAATAGCCTGTGTTGGTTGTGTGCTAATATTTTCGATGATAATTTTTTGAAATTCAGAATCTTGTGGTATTAAAAGTTCGTACTGTGTAGCAATATCACTTTGGTTATTAAATGATTTTGAAATATCGAATTTATATACAATTCCTTGATCAAATATTAACTTTACAGAAGTAGAGTCTGGAAAATGAATATTTAATATATAGTTATTGTCATCCTGTTTTTCACTTTCTGTTTGATCAGATATCCAGTTTACTTCACCAAAACTTTTGGGATATGTAATAGATACCTGTGTTGTATCAGTATCTGTAATTTTGGAGATTAGATTTAGAATAGTTTGATCATCATATGTGTAGGAATAAGTAATACGTATCTTTTGTGGGTTTGTATCAGATACTATTGAATTTTCTAAATCAATCAGTATATCTGTAGCATTATTTCGATTGTATACAGTTGCCTCTAATGGCTTATTCCCTGTTATTGAAAATATATCTGGGGTAATATCTGTTTGTGGGATTGTAATGGTGTAGTAGGTAAGGACAGTTCTTTCAAGAGAAGATATTGTAAGAGTACAGGTTGTATCTATATATCCATTGTTTTTAACTATATGAGAGAATATTGAACTAGTAGATATATTTTGTTGTGCAGAAAGGGGAGAGCTGTTAAATTGAACTAAAAAAAACAAGATACTAGAAATCCATATCGCTTTCTTTAAAAATCGAATCAAACTTTTCATAGTTTCTTAATATTTGTTTAATTATTGGTGTCTTCTTAGTTATATTCTTTTCGTTAAGAATCTTTTTTATATCAAGATCTTCGATATTATTAATTATTTTGTAGGCAGGATTTCTTACTATCTCTACTTTAGCGTTTTTCCTGATAATATAATAGGACATGCCACGTTTATCTTCAAGCACTACACGGGTTCTAGAATTTCTAGGAGATATTTCTAAAGCTATTAATGTTGAGGCCTGTCTTGTATTTATTAAACAAATAGAGTATCCAGGTGGAACCAAAAGCTTACTCCCTTTTTTAATTTGAAGTCTATATATTCTGTTTTCAATAGGGCTTACATATTTTTGTAGTAATACATTACCTCCGCCGTATATAATTTCGAATAATCTTGGATACTTACTGCATTTGGTAGCTTTTGATTTTACAAACTCTATTCCAGCTAAGTTAGGTTTCATTAGGTATAGATTTACTCGTAAACCCATGTTTTTTAAATCCCCAAGTTGATTGTCAATATCCTTATATTTCACATAGAAAGTTTCTGGGCAATCTAAATCTAGATTTAGAAGTTGGGGTTTAATATCTTCAATAGTTATAATAGAAATATCTTTTGGTTGATATTCTTCGGATTGTATCTCTTCTCCATTAAAAAAAAGGGGTAGGCCACTACTCTGTTTTAAGTTTGTCTTTGCCATAGGGGTAATTATACCATATTTTTGTCAAAAATGACGGTTTAATCATGCCTAAAGGCTTTTAATAACTCCGAGAGAACAAAACCAATGATTGCAAAAAAGATTAAAGCAATTATTGGTGTTATCATTATTTCAAAATTATCAATTACTAATGTAGAAGCAGTAATACCGCTAAATGGGGTTATGAATATATCAGACATTGAAAATATCCATTGTACATATAAGTTTAATTGATTAGCAGAGAAAAGGGATAGTAGTAATCTGATAATTATAAGGGTCTCGATGAAAGTGTCTGCAATGTAAGCAATTCTGAGTAGTAGTCTGATCATCTCTATATATTTTCTAAGTTATTTAAATAATATTCTAGTTCATTCATATATCGGGTTACACCATTAGCCCAAGGGTGAGCAGGATTTCTTGCACATGGAGGACAGTATGTTGATTCTATATCAAAAGGTGTAAGTGATATCCCATATCCCAGGGCTAATCTTTGGGTAACATGTTCTATACCATCACCGAAGTTTTCAAATACACTGTACGCTCCTGCTGGACCACCTCTCCATCCCCACCCATTGTTATATCCAGTATGTGGTATTAGGTTTCCAAAAGCAGATTCTACTCCAGATATACTTGCTACCAATCTCCAATCAAGTCCGTAAATATCAGATTCAACAACGAATACTTCCGCATACGGTTGCATAGGAGAGTTGTAATCGCCTAGGAATTCTGACATTGCTAATACTCTTGGATCCTTAATGTAATATTTCGTTTTCGAACTTACCATATCTAGAGGATTCTCTTCTCCTATCACAGAAAGTGAATATGAATATCCAAGATTAGAAGTCGCATATACTGGAGTTAGAAAATTAAATTTTTCAGATTTTGAATTTCGTACAACAGAAAATAGAATATTTTCTATACTAGGTTCAACAATTGGTGAGAGAAAAATCATATATATTCCAAGAAAGAGTGGAATAAGAAAAAACTTCCACTTTTTCTGTGGCTTACTATTAGTGTTTCTAATATATGGCTGTAACTTTTGGACAGTGTTTGACATAATTTAGTATATCAGAAATAATCTATCTAAGAAAACAATGTTTACACACTTACATCTACATACAGAATTCTCACTATTGGATGCAACTACTAAAATTGATGATTTAATAGAGAAGCTTAAAGAGAGTAATATGTTATCCTGTGCTATTACTGATCACGGGAATATGTATGCAGCTTATAAGTTTAAGAGCCATATGGAAAATGCTGGTCTTAAACCAATTCTTGGTTGTGAAATATATATTGCACCAAGAAGTATGGCTGATAGGGAATTTGGTATTGATAATAAGTATTTTCATTTAATACTGCTAGCAAAGAATAAACAAGGTTACAAAAATCTTGTGAAGATAGTATCTCTTGCCCATATGGAAGGATTTTACTACAAACCTCGTATTGATTTTAAAACCTTATCTAAATATACAGAGGGTCTTATAGCACTCTCTGCATGTTTAGCTGGTCCAATATCAAGACCTTTACTTAATAACCAGTATGAAAAAGCTTTAGAAGCTGCAAAAAAGTATTCATCAATATTTAAAGACAATTTCTATATCGAAATCATGCGTAACGGTATGGAAGAACAGGAGGTTGTTAATCAAGGTTTACTTAAGATAGCGAAGAAGTTAGATCTATCAATAGTGGCTACATGTGATAGTCATTACCTTGATAAGGATGGTGCTCAGATTCAAGAAATTCTCTGGTGTATCAATGATGGAAAAACATGGGATGATCTTGATAGGCGTACAATGCCAACTAATGAGTTTTATGTTAAAACACCCGAGGAGATGGAAGAGCTTTTTAAAGACCTTCCGGAAGCTATAAAGAATACTCAGAAGATAGCAAATAGTATTAAACAGTATGATATTACATGGGGAAGAGTTGAGACTCCTTTTTTAGATCTTCCAAAAGGTGAAACCCCGAAATCCTTTCTTAGAAAACTTACATTAAAGAATGTTAAAAAGAAGTATAAGAAAGTGGATAAGGATTTACGAGAGCGTATTAATTATGAATTAGATATCATTGACAAAAAAGGATATGATAGCTATTTCCTAGTTGTTCGTGATTTTGTAACATATTGTCGTGAACATGATATTGTTGTTGGAATGAGAGGTTCTGGTTGTGGTTCTGTAGTTGCATACTGTGTTGATATTACTAATATTGAACCAATTGGTTGGGAGCTATATTTTGAGAGATTTCTTAATCCAGAGAGAGACTCTCCTCCAGATTTTGATATCGATATTGCAGATAAAGGGCGTGATAAGTTAATACAGTACACGATAGAGAAGTATGGAATAGATAATGTTAAACAGATAGTAACCTTTGGGAAACTACAAACAAGACAGGCGATTCGTGATGTATCTAGAGTTATAGGGATTGATTTAAGTATTGCTGATCAACTATCAAAAATGGTTGATGTGGTTTTTGGGAAAGCGAGAAGTTTTGATTATATGATGGAGCATAATCCAGAATTTGCAGAGATAATTCATTCTTCTTCGGAAACCCAAAGACTTGGGGAGATTGTTAGGGAGGTATCTGGTTTACATAGAAATGTTAGTACACATGCTTGTGGAATCATTATCACTCCTACTCCTGTTGTTGATTACTGTCCAATACAGAAAGATGCCCATGGTGGTGGTATTGGTATGACCCAATTTGAGATGAAGGATATTGAACCAATAGGTTTAATGAAATTTGATTTCCTAGGTTTACGAAACCTTAATGTTATTGGTGCCGCTATAAAAAAGATTGAAGCTAATTGTAATACAAAAATTGATCTTAGGAAGCTTGATGCACATGATAAAGCAACTTTCGATGTAATTAGGAGTGGACATACAGTAGGAATATTTCAAATGGAGGGTAGTGGTATGAGGCGTACGATTAAAGCTCTAAAACCAGAGACTCAGGAAGATCTTTGCTATATCCTGGCCGCATATCGTCCTGGACCTATGAAATATATTCCTGAATATGTTGCAGTAAAAGAGGGTAAGCAGGATCCTGATTATATCTTTAAGGAATTAGAACCTGTACTAAATATTACTAATGGAGTTATTACTTACCAAGAACAAGTTATGAAAATCGCTCAGATTATAGGTGGGTACACTCTTGGAGGTGCAGATATTTTACGTAGAGCAATGGGTAAAAAGCAGGTTGAGATCATGAAGGCAGAGAAACCAGTATTTATGAAGGGTGCAGAAAAGAACGGATATGACCTTCAAGAGGTTGAGAGATTGTGGGGAAAGCTTTTACAGTTTGCAAATTATGGATTTAATAAAGCACATAGTGCATCTTACGCCACAATATCCTACTGGACTGCATATTTAAAAGCGCACTATCCATTAGAATTTATGGCCGCACTTTTAGAAGGTGATTTAGATAACTTTGATAGAATTATATTAGATCTTAATGAGTGCGAGAGACTTGGTATTGATGTTTTACCTCCGACAATTAACAAGAGTAACTTTTACTTTACAATCGAAGATAATCATAATATTAGGTTTGGTTTAGGTGCGGTCAAGAATGTTGGTGGGGATGTTGTTAAAGAAATCATAAAAGAACGAGAGGAGAATGGAGAATATACCAGTCTTGATGATTTAGT
>Ga0209121_10002650_pt1 | contig 17970 bp, 20 predicted proteins | sample Cruoilmetagenom3_FD_187292 | JGI IMG/M metagenome (GOLD analysis project Ga0209121, IMG submission 187292) | Oil polluted marine microbial communities from Coal Oil Point, Santa Barbara, California, USA - Sample 3 (SPAdes) (version 2) | ecosystem: Environmental > Aquatic > Marine > Oil seeps ... | reverse complement strand
ACGGCTTCAGTCGTGGGAGTATGTCAGCCACTTAGTGACTTTTAAATAAAGCCATCGGAGGTTCTGACTCTGAGAAAAAGACCACCTAGAAAGCATAAACAGTTTGTTCTTTATTCAATGATCATATCTTTTCCGTACTTGTCGTAGGTTGCGAACAAAAACTCTTCTCTCATCGACAATGCATTTGTTGGACAGATATCAACACATTGAGCACAGGCAATGCATCTTGCAGCGTAGATCCTAAAATCGCAACCTGATTCTGTCCTCCCCACATCAATGGCATGCGCAGGACAGACTCTTTGACACAGCTTGCAGCAGGTGCATTTTTCTTTGTCATACCCAATTCGGCCCCTAAATTTAGGCGGCACCGGCACAGGAGGATTTATCTTTTCCTTCCCAGCATCAATGGATTTCAGAAGCTTGTTCATCGACTTTGGAGCATATTTTTTGGGAAAAGGATTTGTTCCTGGCTTTTTGAATATTTGTGCGAGCAGCTGAAGAAACATCGTAAATTTCATATTTTAACCTCCGAGAATTCCTAACACTGGCGAAAGCCATGGATCGACCCACACCAACAAGAGTCCCATGATGCATATCAGGCTGAAGGTAAACCACTGGACATCGACCACCTGATTGATCTTTAGTCTTGCGACACCAACTCTGATCAACATCAGTGAGAAGAAGAGGACTATTATTATCTTTACAAAGAAGAAAAGCAGGTCTACCGCGTTCGCCTGCAAGCCGGAGATGCTCAGGAGTGGCGAGAGGTTAAACGGAAAGAATATTGCTACTATGATTCCACCCATTGCAACGGCCTTTATGCAGTCTCCGAGGTAGAAAAGGGCAAGGTTTCTGCCCGAGTATTCTGCCAGCAGCCCTCCTGCAATCTCTGTTTCGGCCTCTCCAACATCAAAAGGCACTTTTGCCAGCTCTCCTGTGGTCACGAGAAGAAAAACGAAGAGGATGAGTGCCAGTCCTACCCAGCCAAACAGACCGACCTCGGCCCACACCAGATGGGCAGAAAAGGCTGAAAGGGAGAAGGCGTACAGATTTGGATCAAACGGGAAAAGCATGGTCATCTGCCATGCAAGAGCGACCACTCCAATGATTATTGGAAATTCATAGCTTACCATCGTGACCATTTCTCTCTGTGCGCCGACTGTGGCATAGGGCGAACCAGAAGCGAAACCACCGAGAGTGAGTGCGAGGCTTGGCAACAAAAGCAGGTATGTCAAGAGAACAAGGTCTCCTCTTCCAGCCAGCACCGAATCTAGAGAGCCGAGGGGGATATAGAACAACAGAGTTGCTGCCGAGGCAAAACAAGCGATCGGCGCAAGGTTGTAGAGCCACGGTATGGAGTTTTCCGGAATGATCGTGTCTTTCCCAAACAGCTTTCCTATGTCCAGGAAAGGCTGCCTCAACGGGGGACCTATCCTGGCCTGCATGTGAGCGGTGAGCTTTCGATCGATGCCTCTGATAAACAGAGCGACGACAAGTCCCAACCCCATTGTGAGGAACACAAACAAGATTGAAAAGAGAAAAAATTCTAGCCCCATTTTTTCAGCCTCCTTGTCTTTTCTAAACTCAACCTGTGAAGTTCTTCGCCTGTTATTATCTCGCTTTTCCCGTTTTTTGTGACCACAGCTCTATCAAGACAGGAGAAGCAAGGATCGGTCGAAGCGGCGACGATTGGAATGTCTGCGATCTGCTCTCCAATCAGCATGGGCTGCCAGGGCAGGACATTATTGTAGGTGGGAGACCTCGCTTTCCAGGCCCGCAGATTTGTGCTCTCCTGCAACCTAACCCAATGAACCAGCTCTCCTCTTGGCGCCTCGACCCTCCCCAAACCCTCGTTGTTCACCTTCTTGAGCGTTGCCAGTATCTTGACAAGCTTTGGTTCTGCAAGCAGGTCTCCGGAGGGCAGTGAGTCCACACACTGCTTGATGATACCTATAGACTGCTTTACCTCGAGCAACCTGACCAGTGTCTTGTCATAAACGTCTCCGACCGTTTCTTTGTCAAAGTTTTCTGGAGTGATGGCTCTTATCTCCAGATCGGCATAGGCACAGTAGGGTTGATCCTGTCGAACATCCTTTCTAACTCCGCTAGCTCTTGCCGTCGGTCCAAGAGCGCAGAGCTTGATCGCATCGTTGAAAGACAAAATTCCGACGTCTTGCGTTCTCAGTTTGACGGTCTTGTCTTCCAAAAAAAGATAAATCAGCTTATCGGCGACCGGATCAAACCTGTCCATTGCATCCTTGATCTTGGAGAGAGTCTCATCAGAAAGGTCTCTGCGCACCCCACCGATCATGAGCATGCCATAGTTCACTCGATTTCCTGAGATGAGCTCCAGCAGATCCATGACTCCCTCCCTGGCTCTCCATGTGTAGTAGAGAAGAGAGTCGAATCCGATCTCGTGTGCTGCCACGCCGGCCCAGAGCAGGTGCGAGTGCATCCTCTCCAGTTCTGCGATGATCGCCCTTATGTATTGTGCTCTCTCGGGAACATCAATGTCAGCGGCGTCTTCGACGGCCCGGCAGTAGGTGAAGGCATGCGAACACGAGCAGATTCCGCATATCCTCTCAGCGACATAGATAACCTGAATTGGATTCCTTCTCATTCCCATCCATTCGATTCCTCGATGGACCTTTCCGCCGATCAGATCGACTTTCTTGATCCTCTCTCCATCGATCTGAAATTGGAACAGGAAGGGCTCGTGCAGGGCCGGGTGAATCGGACCAATTGGAAGTGAGTACGTGCAAGATTTCTCTGCCATCTACTTCGCCTCCCACAGTTTTTTGATCATGCTTTCTGGGACGCCGCTCTCATCCTTCCTCCATGGATAAACACCCTCTGGAAAGTCATCTGGCAAAAAGAATCTTCTAGGGTCTGGGGTCCCCTCGACCCTCACTCCCAGCATTTCCTGCTTCTCCCTCTCTCCGATCTGGGCGCCAGGAATTATGTCGCATATAGTTTCTATCTTCAGGGAATCCTTTGGCAGGCCAACCCTGAGGGTCAGCGCCAATCCCTTCCCCAGAACACCTCCATTCAGCTGGAACTCATAGAGGAGTTCGACTCGGTCTCCAGCGTCCCAGCCAGAGATGACAGAAAGAAGAGGGTATTGCACGTCAGCCAACCACCTCACAACATCCTTAAACGATTCTCTGTCTACCGTAACAGAGAGGTGAAGATTTTCCCTTTTTTGCTTACCCTCTACCCTCTTAGTGATCTTTGAATCTGTTATCCTGTCTCCGAATTCCTTCGTCATTAGCTCCAGCAACTCTTCCGCTTTTATTGGCCTCATTTTTTTCCCCTCAAACTCTCCAGTTTCTCCCAAGCCTTGGTGACACCCTGGATGATTGCTTCTGGCCTCGCCGGACAGCCCGGAACCCAGACGTCGACAGGGATGATCTCGCTCAGCGGACCGACAAGGTTGTAGGACTCGTAAAACACGCACCCTGACATCCCGCACACGCCAACGCCAATAACAACCTTAGGGTCAGGAGTCTGTTCGTATACCCTGCGCACCTCTTTAGCCATCTTTCTTGTGACAGGCCCTGTAACCAGCAGAACGTCCGCATGCCTCGGAGAACCGACGAGCTTGATTCCAAACCTCTCAACATCATACCTGGGTGTCAGGGCTGCCACTATTTCTATGTCGCATCCGTTGCAGCTGCCGCTATTTATGTGGAATGCCCAGAGGGCACGGTGGAAAGATTTGGTGAGTTTAGCCATTAGATCACTCCTGCTAGTACAATTATTAGAAACATTACTGCAATTACAAACACCAAGAGGAGTACATAATCATTCACATTGCCAGTATGGAATCTCATGATCTTGGAGTAATAGGATTTCAGGGATTCCATAAAGCCCCAGTAGAGATTAGAAGCCTTGACGTGGCTTTCGGATTTTGATACCTCAGGATTTCCAGAAATGAAAGGCTTTGTTTGATCTGTTTCTTTGTTGTAACTCTTTTGACCCAGCGAACGTATGAAGAGTGCAAATCCTATAGCCACCGCTAATCCGAACAACCACATCAGTGGGTCCCAATATCCCGAGGGTGTAGTGAGTATAGATTGCATCTTTTAACCTCCCAACAGAGAAATAATGTAAGACGGCCGACTGATCAGCGCTCTAACGGCCGGCTCAACCAGATTGTCAACTATCAGAGACGGGAACAGGCCGAAGAATACCACTATTGAGGCAAGTATCACCATTCCAAGTATCATGCTCTTTGGAACCTCTCTTACCTCTTTGAACTCTGGTAGGGACGGCCCCATGAACGCTGCGCTGAACGCCCTGAACATTGCTGCCAAGGTCAGGACGGACACCAGCATCGCAACAATCGATATTATCGGGTTGAATCGATAAACGGTCTCGTAGATCATGAACTTTGATGCAAATCCGTTAAACGGCGGAATTCCTGCAATTGCCAAACTCCCTATCAAGAAGCAGATTGAGGTTACCTTCATGGGTCTTGCTAATCCTCCCATGCTGTCCAAATTCCTTGTGCCGATCCGGTAGTAAAGAGCCCCAGAAACGAGAAACAGCAGGCCCATGTACATCGAATCGTTGATGAGCTGGAATATTCCTCCCTCTATTGCTCTGAATCCATAGATCTCGAATTCTACAGGATTTGCGAACAGAGAGAAGCCCACCCCAACTGCGATCAGCATATAGCCTATTTGAGAAACTCCAAGATATGATATTAACCTCTTTATGTCTTTCTGGGGGATGGCCATCGTGACTCCAATGAACAGGGTCGACAAACCCAAAACAATCAGGTACCATCCGACCACCACCACGTTTGAGCTGATTCCGTAAAGCGTGAAAACAACTCTGAATAGTGCGTAGAGTGATACCTGTGTCGAGACAACAAGGAGAATTGAGATAGGGGCGGGAGCGACAGAATATGTATCGGGGACCCATTGATGCATGGGGAAAGAGCCGCATTTCATGGCGAATGCTCCAAGCAGAAGGACGAGAGCGATCTTGTCTATGAAATTAAATTGGAGCTCTTTTGCGAGCTGAGCGATGTTGAGTGCGTCGTATTGCCCATACAAGAACCCGGTAGCCAAAAGAACCATCAAGGCTCCAATAGAAGATATCACCATGAATTTGAGCGCTCCTTCCGGAGCATCTGCGAGGTGAATTCTGTACGCGACCAAACCACAGGAAGCGATAGAGAGGACTTCCAGGAACACGAACATGTTGAACAGGTCCGCGGTAAATTCCATCCCGAACATTCCTACCATCATCAGAAGGAGCAGGAGATAGTATCTGTCAAGAGCGGTCTCCTTCTCCATGAATTTCAGTGAATAAATCACAGCGACCAGGGCGATGGTAGCAGAAATTATGGCCATGAAGGCGCTCATGCCATCAACGTGAAACAGTATTCTTATGGGAACGATATAACCAGAAGGTAGCGTGAGGCCTGGCTCGGCGCCAAAAACATAGGATCTGGCTCCACTGGCAAACACGTCTTTCGCGAGCATAATCACCAAGATCTCGATCAGCAGGACGGTGGCGAACGCGACACCATTTCTCGTCTTGTTTCCCAGCTTCTTGATCAGAGGCATGGTAAAGGCCGCAAAGAGGGGTATCGCTATTATGAGTGCGGGTGAATGAATCAGCAACCAGTCGATGCTCATTTCTTTAACACCCCCTTTCTGGTGTCCAGAGTTCCCTGCTTTTTATAGATTTGAACTGCGAGAGAAAGCATCAGAGCCAGGACAGCAACTCCAATGACTATCGAAGTCAGAGTCAGAGCCTGTGGAACGGGCAGGACCATCTGACCCGAAGGAGCGTGCGTGTAGATAGGAGCATAAGCGCCGCTTCTGTAGCCCAGAGCAACCAGGAAGAAATTCACTCCACTCTCGATGATCGCTATTCCGATTATCACCTTGATGAGGTTCTTTCTGAAGATCATGGCCCAGAACCCTATCGCCACCAAAGCCACAACCGCCAGATAGGGAATGTTATGTATCATTCTCCCCTCCTTGTTTGAAATAATGAGATGCGAGACCCATAACCAGGACAATGGATGCCAGTCCTGCGATGACTTTCAACCCAACAGCAAGGTTCATGAGGGGCAGCGTTCCCGCGGTGTTCAGAGCTCCGGGATTTGATCCTTCAGGAGGAATGTCACCAAATAGACCTCCTTTTCCTGCCAGAAAGTTGTAAAAGAAGGCTGTTGAAAGCCCAAGAAACGCCAGAGAGATAAAACCAAGAGCGCCGATCGACTCGAGGACTGAGAGATGTTTCTCCTTTACCCAGCTCGCAAACCTCTCAGATCCGTAGGCAACCAAAACCATAACGAGACCCGAGGCGACCACAGCACCTCCCTGGAAACCTCCGCCTGGCGTCAGGTGGCCGTGGAGGATGATGTAGAATCCGTAGATCAAAATAAATGGCAACAAGAGGTTTGAGATAGACCGCACTATCTTAGACATCTCACTCATGGACTTCCCTCCTGAATATCACTATCACACCCACAACAGCCGCAAACAAGATGGTCGCCTCACCTAGGGTATCGAAACCTCTGTAATCAAACACCACCGAGGTCACGGCGTTGTTTGCACCAACCTCGTCTTGCGAATGACTGATGATGTAATCGTCCATGTATGCCCTATCCACCACTCCAAACTCTCTCATGGAAGCGGCGCCTAACCCCAGAAAACCAATCAATATCAACAGGGAGATCACCCCGACCAGATCTCTCTTGCTCATCTTTCATCCTCCTCTCGTTTTGTCATGCTTATCGCCAGAATTATGATCGCCGTTGTGATGCATGCCCCCACCCCCGCCTCAGCGATTGCCACATCAGGAGCATGAAGAATATAAAATTCTAATGACAGCAGAAGGCTCATCGCGGCAAGCGCAATGGTGCAGGAAATTAGATCCCTCAATAAAACCGCGAAGCCGGCGGCCACGACTATAAGGAGGGGCAATATTATGTGCACCAGGCTGAGCAAGTCCATCTCACTTCCCCTCCTTTTTTTCCAGTTCATCGATGACTGCTCGAGCTGGTTTCACTCCAGAACGATGCGCGGCTCTCGCTATCGCATGCGCTCCGGTGGGATTCGTGAGCAACACGCAAACCAATGCGATGAAGGTGTGAATTGTGAGAATTGAATACGCATCAGACTCGTAGATCCAGAGCCTCACTCCAAAGAGGATAACTGCCAGGCAAACGAATATCGTCCCAAATGTTGTGCACTTGGTGCCGGCGTGCAGCCTCGTATAAACGTCAGGGAATCTCAGCAAACCGACAGCTGCAAGGGCATTGAAAAAAGCGCCGATTGAAAGGAATACCATCATCGCCACGTCCCACCAATCCATCTAAAATTCACCCCCTTCCAGATACTTTGCTATGAACAGAGTGGCAATAAAAGAAAGCAAGGCATAGACTATTCCCACATCTATGTAAATCACTTCCTTGGTGTATGCGCCAAACAGGATCATTGAAGCGATTACTACTGTGTTTAGGGTGTCGAGACCGACGACCCGATCTGGCGCTGTGGGGCCCTTGAAGATTCGTATTGCGATAAGCGCCGAGACAACCGAAAGAATAAAAAGCACTGTCAAAAAGGGATTCATTCTGCGATCCTCTTCACCCATTTCTCGAAAGACCCCGCGACCTGTTGGGAGGTTGGGTGCAGTTCTTTGACATTTATCCAGTGAACATAAAGCTCGTTTGTCTCCTCGTCGACATCCACGGAAAGCGTTCCTGGAGTGAGAGTGATTGAGTTTGCAAACAAGGTTATTCCCAAATCCGTCTTTAGATCTGGTGATATTTTTACTATTCCTGGCTTTATTTTTCCTGTGATGACCCGATAAGCCACGTCGAGATTTGCCTTTGCCATGGAAAAGAGGAAGGGACCCAAAAAGTAAGCTAGAGCGAGAATCCACCGCAACGGATTTGCCATTCTGAGATCGCGCTTGACAAGCCTCTTGAAGGACACCAGGCCGATTATTGTTGCGAGAATGATTCCAGCTATCAGTTCATCCAGACTCCACAAGATGTAAGCTCCACTTGCCGTGGTAAACAGCAGATACACAAAAAAGCATAGGAAAACAGTCAAAGTTGCCGCGAGAACTCGGTTCATGAGCATTGAATATAGTGTTAACTTAAAAAATTTGTTGTTGATTCAAAAGTTCAACAAAGAGCTCAAGCAGAGCCTTTTAATATTGATATCACCTGCAATTTGTATGTTTTTTTAAAGGCGATTTGCAGGTTTTTTGGGAGCGTTAACCATGTTTAGGGGACGATGCTTTTGAAACTAAAGTATGCTAATTCAAATAAAAAGACGTGAATTACTTCCCCCAGCCCACGCGAGGGGACTTCTCGGCGTAGAAGTTAAATTACGACTGGGTTCCCAAGACGAATTGAAAAAATATTTTTTATCTTCTTGGTGTTATTAGATTACATCTTTGGTTTATATAAAAGTTTATATAAAAGATTACCATTCTCCTTTGGTAAATGGTGAACAAATGGCGAGAGGTTTAAACGCAGCTAGGAAGCTGAAAAAGAATCATAAACAACGCAGACGTTTGGACAGGTATTACAAGAAGCGTCAGTTGCATTTGAAAGAGAAGTTCGATCCCCTGGAAGGTTCAGCACAGGCAAGAGGAATAGTGATTGAAAAAGTTGGAATTGAGGCGAAGCAGCCAAACTCTGCAATAAGAAAATGCGTGAAGCTTCAGCTGATCAAGAATGGCAAGCAGGTTACCGCGTTTGCGCCGGGGAACCATGCCATAAAATTCATTGATGAGCACGATGAGGTTATGATTGAAGGAATCGGGGGAAGAATGGGAAGGTCTTACGGGGACATTCCTGGAGTGAGATTTAAGGTTATCAAGGTTAACGATGTTTCCCTAGATCAGCTGGTCCGGAGAAAAATCGAAAAACCGGTGAGGTAGTTAAAGGATGGTTAAAGAAAAAGCACCCCTGTTGATTTTAGAGAAGTTTGATTTGAATGAAGTGAAAGTCACTGATAAGAGTCTCGAAAGGTATATCAATCTCGATTCTAACCGTTTACACAGTTCTGCTAGGTATGCACATCAGAGATTTGGGAAATCAAAGACGTGCATCGTGGAGAGATTGATAAACAATCTAATGAGAAGTGGGAGATACACTGGAAAAAAATCTAAAACAATCCAGGTGGTAGAAAGAGCGTTCGAAATAATCTCTAAAAAGAGCAAGCAAAATCCTGCGCAGGTCTTTATTGATGCCCTGCAAAACACCGCTCCGAGAGAGGAAGCGACGAGACTGATGATTGCAGGCATTTCGATTCCGAAAGCAGTGGATGTTGCTCCACAGAGAAGAGTGGACCTTGCGCTGAGGAGCATCTGCAAGGGAGCGACCAAGGCCACTTACAAATCAAAGAAGAGTATGGAGGAATGTCTGGCTGACGAATTATTAAGAGCGAGCAAGAATGATTCTTCTTCCTTTGCAGTCTCCAAAAAAGATGAAATAGAGAGAATAGCAAAATCGGCTCGTTAGGAGAAACAAAATGGGAAGAAAGGAAGAGAACATAAAGAAGGCTTTTAACATAATGAACGAGCCGAAGAAGATAAGAAATATTGGCATTGTTGCGCACATCGACCATGGAAAGTGTGTCAGTCCCGAGGCTAGAATTTCTCTAATAAACGGAGAAAACCCAACTGCCAGAGAATTATTTGAAAGGTATCAACAAAGTGGTGAGATAATAAATGAAAGCGAACAGGAAAGAGTGATTAAGTTAGATAAACTCAATCTTTTTGTAAACAGCTTCGATAAGCGTAAAGGTAGAATCCAAAGGGGGAGGATATCCTGCTTGTGGAAGCTAAAGAAAACTGATCCGCTAATAGAGATAGAAGTTGATAACGGAAGGAGCATCAGGACGACCCCTGAGCACAAATTTTTAACACTTAACATAGAAGGAAGAATTGTGGAGAAGAGAGCAGACAAGCTACAAAAAGAAGACTTTATAGTTGCCACAAGAAAGCTGCTTCACTCTGGGATTAAGGATGGAAGTCTAAGAGAGGTAATCCTGAAGAAGTTGGGGAAAGATCAGTGCTTTTATGCGAGGGTAAACAAAGAATTAAAGCAAAAGTTGCATGAAAAGATTCTGCAAATTGGAACAAAGAAAGTTTATTCTAAATTAGATACAAAAATTAAGGGAAAGTCATTTTACCACGGAGTTTGGAGAGGCCAATACAGGCTTAATAATTTAGTAAAGATTTGCGATCTGGTAGGCATAAAATCCAACGAAGCTTATGATTCCATAGAGTGGATAAATCACAGAGGAACGAGTCCTCGGGGGATTCACTCTTCTATAGAAATAAGGTTACCCAAAAACTTTGAGGAATTTTATTACCTAGCAGGACTTTTCTTCGGCGACGGCGACTCTTGGGGCAACATCACCAATAACCATCCTTACATCCAAAGCGAGGTTAAAGAAATAGCCGAACATCTAGGGACCAGCTGCATAGTCAGAAGATTCAGGCAAAGGGCAACAAGGATAGAAGTTGGCGGCATAACCCTAAAGAAAATGCTGGAGGTCTTGTTCGAATATCCGACCAAAAGGAAGTCAAACAACCTGAAGATTTCTCCTTTTCTGGAACGCTCCCCTAAACCGCTCATTGCTTCATTTGTTAGAGGATACATGGATGCAGATGGATGGGTTGAAGGGGGAAGGTCGGCTGTTTCTGTGAGTTCGGCGAGCAGAAAATTTCTTGCTCATCTGCAATTACTGCTTTACAAATTTGATATAGGAAGCATCCTAAATCACAAAAAGAATACTCTCTATATCTCGGGCAGAAAGTCACTGGAAAACTTTAAAGAGATTGGATTTAATTTAAGAGAAAAGGAAGAGAAGTTTAAGGTTCTCTTGGAAAAAAGTTCCGTTTCAAAAATAGACAGGGTACCTATTTCTGGGCACGTTTTGGAGAAGATCAGAAAAAAGGCTGGCATTCCGCCCAGCGTAATGCTCAACGGCCACTGCTCTGAATATGAAAAGAATAGGGAGGGTGTGTCGAAGAACTCTCTGCAGAAAATTCTGAGAGATCTTGCTCCTGAAATGGACCCTGAAGCAGAAGGATTAAGAGTATTGACCAGCTGGGATACCTCTTTCTTAAAGGTGACCTCTATCAGAGAATCTGATTCGGAGGAGTTTGTGTATGATTTTACAGTAGAGAAACTCCATAACTTCATAGCAGAGGGAATGGTTGTCCACAACACAACTCTATCGGACAACCTGATAGCTGGCGCAGGGATGATGTCCGAGGAGCTCGCTGGAAAACAGCTTATTTTGGATTATGACGAACAGGAAAGAGCCAGGGGAATAACCATACAGTCTGCAGCCGCATCAATGGTCCACAAGTTCGGGGAAGAAGAATACCTGATTAATCTTATTGATACTCCGGGGCATGTGGACTTTTCGGGAGACGTGACCAGAGCCATGAGAGCGGTCGACGGAGCTTTGGTGGTGGTGTGTGCAGTTGAGGGAGTGATGCCTCAAACAGAGACGGTTTTGAGACAGGCAATAAAAGAGAGGGTGAAACCCATTCTTTTCATCAATAAGGTAGACAGGCTGATAAACGAGCTTAAGCTAACCTCAGAGGAGATGCAGCAGAGGTTTGTCAAGATTATCGCTGAGGTAAACAAGCACATCAAAAAGCTGGCCCCGAAAGAGTTCGTGAAAGAATGGTATGTGAGGGTGGATGATGGTTCGGTGGCCTTTGGATCCGCGTACTACAATTGGGCAATCTCAACACCATGGATGAAAAAAAGCAAGATTACCTTCAAGGATATTTACGATTACTGCAGTAAAAAGGACCAAAAGACGCTCGCAAAACGGTCACCCATTCATCGGATACTCTTGGACATGGTGATCGAACATCTGCCAGGTCCTTTGGTGGCACAAAAATATAGGATACCCATAGTATGGAGGGGGGATCTGGATAGTAAAGAGGGAAAAGCAATGCGGGAATGTGACCCCAGCGGCGAGCTAGCATTGATGGTAACAAAAATATTGATAGATCCTCATGCGGGAGATGTCGTTTTTGGAAGAGTTTACGCCGGCTCTGTGAGTGCTGGGGACGAGCTCTGGATTAGTGGAGCGCCGTACAAATCGAGAGTTCAGCAGGTGTCTCTGATGGTGGGTCCCGATCGTATCAACATCGACGGAGTGAAAGCGGGAAATGTGGTCGCACTAACAGGCTTGAGCGGGGCTATAGCGGGATCTACCGTTGCATCGTCTAAAACAACGGAGCCTTTTGAGAAGATCGTCCACTATTCGGATCCTGTAGTGACGGTTGCGATTGAGCCGAAGCATGCGACTGATTTGCCAAAGCTAATAAATATGCTCAGATCAACCGGAAAAGCGGACCCATCGATTGAGGTAACGATAAATCAAGAAACGGGGGAATACCTCGTGAGCGGAATGGGTGAATTGCACCTGGAGATAACTACCTACAGGATTAGAGAGGAGCATAAGATTCCAATAAGTATTTCTTCTCCGATTGTTGTTTACAGGGAGACCGTTTTGGGAAAATCACCGCATCCGTTTGAAGGGAAGTCACCGAACAGACACAATTCTTTTTACCTGGAAGTGGAGCCTCTGCCCAAAGGAGTTGTAAAGGCACTGAGGGAAGATGAGATTCCTTCAAACGTCAAAAAATACAAGAAGGAGGCGATAAAAAAACTCATAGAGCTTGGCATGGAAAGAGATGAGGCAAAGAAAGTCTTTGCTTGCCAAAAAACCAACTTGTTTGTAGACGCAACAAAGGGCATCCAGCGGCTCTTCGAAACGAAAGAGTTGTTGAGAGATGCATTTGGTGAGACGATGAAGAAGGGGCCCAGAACTCAAGAGCCCCTGCAAGGAGTGAAGGTCAGGTTGGTGGATGCGAAACTGCATGAGGATGCGATACACAGGGGTCCAGCGCAGGTCATTCCCGCCGTAAAATATGGGATTTATGGGGCAATAACGACCGCAAAAAGTGTGTTGCTTGAGCCGATTCAGAAGGTTAATGCCAGTGCGCCTCAAGAGGTGATGGGTCAGATAACAAAGGAGATCCTTCAAAGGAGGGGAACCATAGTTGGCATGGAACAGGAGGGGGACCAAACCACGATTGATGCCAAGGCACCCGTCGCTGAAATGCTCGGTTTCAGCTCTGCCATAAGGTCGGCAACCTCAGGACGTGTTCTTTGGTCAACTGAAAATGTCGGCTTTGAACTGCTGCCCAGCGAATTACAGGACAAAATTACCAGGGAAATAAGAAAAAGGAAGGGTCTTCGACCTGAGCCATATCCAGCGGAATACTACGAAAAGTGAGCTACCACACCCTCACGGAGGGGGTCTTAGCCCAAGAGGAAAGATAGAAACGAGCCAAGTAAGCTATATATACCTGGGAAGACAAAGAGTGTGATTGATGAAAAGAAAAATGAAAAGGGGCGAGAGAGATGAGTCTTACCGATACTTGGTCGGCAAGCGCATTATCCAGTCATCCAGATCGAACGAAGACCTTTTCGATGGGCTTCTAGAAGAGTGTCCCCATGTGAACGAGAGAAAATTAACAGAACTTTTTGTCTCGGCGGGTGGAGGGATAAAAAACATCAGTCCAGCCATTCTAGCCGCCGCTCACGTGATGGAATATAATCATGTTCATCCTTACAAACCCGGTGCTTATTGGTTCAAAAAGTTTTTACCGAGAGGGGTCTCGCCCGGAAAGGTAGCCGATAACAAGGAACTGATGGACAGGTTCGTGGATGTGATTAGCAAAACAGAGGAAGAATGGGATGAGAAGGGAGGGGTCCCAACGGAAGAAATAAAGAAGAGTGTAAAAAGCTTATTTTGAAAAGGCAATCTTTTTTAAATGACGTTTGCTTATTTTTACCCTATGGGTAATTTGTTTGAAAGACCCAGAGGGACAAGGGATTTCGACACAATCTCGATGCAAAAAAGGAGATTTGTTGAGGAGAGGATGCGAAAAACTTTTGAGTCCTTTGGTTATGAGGAGGTACTCACTCCAACCCTGGAGAACCTCGATCTGTTCACCGCAAAGAGTGGCGAGGGTGTGATAGGGGAGATGTACGCTTTCAAGGACAGGGGGGGAAGATCCCTTGCGCTGAGACCTGAGATCACGGCATCTGTTGTTCGTTTTTATGTCAATGAACTTCAGCAAAAACCGAGACCTTTAAAACTATTCTACTTTGGAAATTGCTTCAGATATGACAGACCCCAGAAAGCAAGGTACAGAGAATTCTGGCAGGCAGGCTGTGAGCTCATAGGGACAGACACCCCCGAAGCCCACGCCGAATTGATCGCTCTTGGAATGACATTGCTCAAGGATGCGGGGTTGAAACAGCTGGACCTTCGAATAGGGCACCTCAAGATTTTAAACAGAATGATAGCCCAACTTGGCTTGTCTGAGGCGGAGAAAAGACCACTACTTAGACTGATTGATAAGCAAGATCTTGCTGGACTGAAGAAAGAGTGTGAAAGGGCCGGCATAAGCAAAGCGAAGATCGAGAGATTTATCGAATTTCTGAATTGCAAGGAGTTGAAAAAGATCGAATCGTTCATTAAGCTCGATTCTGGGGATAAAGAGGATGCTTTGGACGCAAAGACAGAATTAGAGAAGGTGCTGAAATACTTGGAATATTTTGGAATAAAAGATTGGAAGGTAGATTTTAAGATAGCAAGGAATTTGGACTACTACACCGGCCTTGTTTTCGAAATAGATGCCCCAAAATTAGGGGCAGAAAAACAACTTTGTGGAGGGGGAGTCTATGGATTGGCAAAATTGTTTGGGGGTAAGGAGGTTCCTCAAGCTGGATTTGCAATAGGATTTGATCGGACTGTGCTTACCCTCGAAGCTGAAAGGTATGATTTTGAAGCGAAAAGGAAGACGAATTACTATGTAGTCCCAATTTCCGAAGAACTAGTTTCGCACGCAATATCTGTAGGCATGAGACTGCGAAACAAAGGCGAAAAAGTTGTGATTGAGCTGAGCCGTCGGAAGCCTAACAGAGCGTTCGAGCATGCTAACACGCTGGGGGCAAGATGGGTAATAATCATAGGAAAAAAAGAAGTCAAAAAAGGTGTTGTTTCGATAAAAGACATGCTGACTGGAGAGCAAAAGGAAGTTAATCAAGAAAGCATGTAGTGGATTTTTAAAAAAAATTTAAGAAAATTATCTTTAAAAAGATACATTTAAATGAGATTCTTCTAATATTCTTTTATGCCAGAAATCGAGCTTATCAAATTTAAAGAATTTGATTTAAATGATGCGGTTATAATTGAAGGGTTTCCTTCAGTAGGATTGATCAGCCCCATAGTTATAAATTACCTGATAGCAACATTGAACCTAGACCAAATTTGTGCTTTGGACTCGAATGATTTTCCTCCTGTTTCGATGGTTTATGCAGCAAAGCCAAAATTTCCTGCAAGAATATATGCAAGCGAGAAGCTAAAAGTATGCGTCTTTCTCTCTGAATTCTCTCCGCATTCAAAACTTGCAAGACCTTTATCGAAGGTAATAACTTCCTTTGCCTCGACCAATAAATGTTCTCTGATTGTCTCTACAGAAGGAATACCTGCACATCAAGAAGAAATAAAGGGGGAAAGAGTCGTTAGGGGAGTTGGTTCAACCTCTCGATGCAGAGAAAGGCTAAACCGATCTCAAATTCCTCAACTAGATAGGGGGATAATATCTGGAGTTTCTGGTGCTCTATTGAATGAGGGGAGAAGGCATGGATTTGACGTAATCTGTCTTTTAATCGAAGCTGAACCGCAACCCATGGATGCAATGGCCGCCGCAAAGATAGTTGAAGCCATAGACAAGTTATTACCTCAAATCAAAATCGATGTAAAGCCTCTGTATAAGCGGGCAAAACAAATTGAAGAGCAACTAAAAAGACTGAGGCAGCAAGCAAAGCCAGCAGAATCTGAAGCAATTTCACCCACGTATAGATGATGAGAAGAGAAGAACTGTCAATGCCTGCTGATGGTTAACCAATTATTTTCTAATTTTAAGCCAAGGGGGTGGCTTGAATTTTCCTCGAAAATCTTTGAAGTATTTCTGGGAGTCTTCATAAAACTCCCGCAAATCCTCGATTGACTTGCCAATTGGTTCTTTTTTGTAGTAGGTTATGTAGATGGTTGGGAGTATGAGCAGTGCTGAAACACATGCCACCACCAACATCAGAATTACAATTGTAATGAATTGATCCATCATTTCAATGCCCAGCAAATAGATGGGCAGCAAAGCCAAGATAACAGCCACGATAGCTTCTAGCAGGGATTGTCCCGTAGTCATCACTGCGACCTGGGATGCTGCCATTCCGCTTTTCCCATTTTTGACTTCCTCTCTTATTCTTTCTGTGATGTGCACACCAAAGTCTATGCCTGTACCGATCACTATGCTTGCTATTGCTATGGTGATCACTGAGAGAGGTACGTTGAGGCCAACCAATAGCAGTGGTTCCCATAGTATGACTAAAACCAAGGGAATTAGAGTGAATACGCCATATTTGAAAGATCTGAAAACAAGTACTAAACATGCAAAAACAGCTATTATTGCTATGGCTATCGACTGGATTTGTGAAGGAAGCAAAAGCGAATGAAGATCCGCAAGGATCGCTCCCATCCCAGTCAGATGGGTGGCCGAACTATTGGTCAGCTGATGGGAATCTATGATCTTGTTGATTGCAAGGATTTTTTCTTCGGTTTTCTTTATATCCATTCTCGGCATGTCAACCATAACTATGCTTTTGTCAAGGAAAGCCTCTTCCGTTCCTCCTATTCCTCCCATCATTCCAGATATCGTTTCCCCTGCCAATTCCATAATCGATCGGATTTGAACACCAGTTGGTATTTGACCCAAATTGAATGGCTTCATGAAGTCGAGCATGGAATAAGCCCTGCAGTCTTCTATTTCACCGATTTTTACTTCCAAAGCTTCTAGATCCTTCAAGAAACTAGAGTTGGTAAAATCCCCTTTAACCATTAACACACCAGGCTGCCCCATTCCCAGTTTTTCCATATAATCCATGCTCTTTTTTGTTAAAGGCATATCAGCTGGCGGCTCGACTGCAAAGAGGTCTACCTCAGTTGAGATGTGGGTAATGCATGACAGAGAAACTACGGTAATTAGCACAGCTACCAATATTGTCAATTTTGGATGAGCGGTTATTTGAAGGATTCTTTTCCATTCTTTAATTCTTCCCCGCTTTCGATATCTGAGCATGAGCAGGAGGCAGGGAACAAGCACAATGGCTGATATTAATAAATAAAAGATGCCTAACACAAACACAAAGCCCATCTTAGCGACCATGGGCAGAGGAGTAATCATTAGAGAAGCGAAACCAACCATTGTAGTGATAGCCGAGAGTAAAACCGCCCTGCCACTTGTTGGTAAAGTTCTTCTTATCGCCTCTTTTGGATCATGAGTTTCTGCTTCTTCTGAAAATCTGTTGGTGAGGTGCAGGGAATAGGCAAAACCGAATGCAATCAAACACGGTGCGATTATCACATCCTCAAATGCAAATTTTGTGGGTAAGAGGCCGAGGGTACCTAGATTGAGCATTATGCCAACAAGAGTGGGCATAAGCACAACCACTACACTCTTTCCATTTCTATGAAAGACTGTGAGGGAGATTGCTATTGCAGCAAGAGAGGTGGGTATTAGAACTACCAGCCATTTTAGCATAAAGCCGCTCATTTCTTCCTGCATAGCCATCGGTCCCGCTACTGTAAACTCGAGCCAATCGGGGGCTTGGTCTTCCAACAACTCTTGTATTCCCTGCTCCAACTCTCTTAATTCTTTATTTTGCTCCGTATCTCCTCTTCCGATACCAAACTCCATAGGATTTATCGCACCCTGAACATTGACCGTCATCAGAGTCTCTTTACGGTCGGCGGTAAGCAAGGTACCCATCAAGGGATCGGGAATAAGTGAAAACATGAAATCCATTTCTGCTTG
>Ga0209121_10002649_pt1 | contig 17972 bp, 14 predicted proteins | sample Cruoilmetagenom3_FD_187292 | JGI IMG/M metagenome (GOLD analysis project Ga0209121, IMG submission 187292) | Oil polluted marine microbial communities from Coal Oil Point, Santa Barbara, California, USA - Sample 3 (SPAdes) (version 2) | ecosystem: Environmental > Aquatic > Marine > Oil seeps ... | reverse complement strand
CCATACTCTTAACATAACATTGATTACGCGTGCGGGATGTGCGGCCGGGGCACATTCTAAACTGGGTTACGACAAATCCCCTATCTTGCCGATACCCGCCAATACCCGAACGCCCCTATTTCGCACGGACCTTCTGGATCGGGATATTCAGCTCAAAGCTGAGTCCCCAGATATCAAGCTGGTTGCGGAAAATCCCGTCATAAGAGCCGCCAAAGCTGATGCTGGTGCCGTTCTTGAGGTTGAAATCAACCCCCGCCTGCATCCGCCCGCGCCAGCCATCGGTTGAGGCCGTATCGAGGTTGGTCACGATCACGCCTTTGGTGTCCCCAAAGTTATAGATCGCATCCAGGCTCATATAGGGTGAATAATTCATCCCGTCCGGCGTCTGGAACTGGCCGGTAAAGGTGGGCCCGATCTTGATCTGACCCAGCGATATAGTCTGGCTTGGGATCGCCACGCCGATACTGTCGGTATAGGCGTGTTGGGTTTCCTCAAAATACGACAGGCTGGCACCGGGTTGAATGTTCCAGTTGCCGCGTTGGAAATCACCGGTAATCCCCGCCATCGCCATCCAGCGATCGGTGCTAAACTCATCCGTGTAGGTGTTGAACGGGCTGATGTTGTTGGTCGAGGTGCCCACGGCCACACGCCCGTCGAAATACAGGTTGGGCGCCAGTCGTGCGGTCACATAAGGCCCCATCATCCAGCCGGTGCCATCCACCGAGGAACTCAGCGAGGCAGAGTTATCCTCCATGTCGTCGATCTGCACCAAGGCCCCGATCAGCAGGTTATCATTCACCAGATAATCCGCGCCAAAATAGGCGATGGCGAAATGGCCGCTGTCAGGGCCGGCATCAAACTTCTTGTACTGCGCTTCAAACCAGGCATCCCAGCGATAGTTGGGGATATGGCGTATGCCGCGCTGATCGCCGTGCGCCAACGCCAGAGAGGCCGCTGCCTGGCGCATCTGCAGGAAGCTGGTGGACAGCGAATAGCTGTCCGATGCGGTTGAGACCTGGGCTGAGAACGGCAGGAAGGAGTTCAGATCACCATTGGCAAAGCTCAGAGGAGTAGACCCGCCAACCCCGCGCTTGAGCCGGTCGATGCGGCGCCCGCTGGGAGGTTCGCTCGACAGGATCAGATCCGCACGTTTGCTCAGGAAGCGGTTGATCGTATCCACAGTTTTCTGCCGCGACGAGATCGAGGTGAAGGTACAGGTCACCGTCTCAAGGGTCGCAATATTCACTGTAAGCGTGCGCGCAGTTGTGTTGCCTGAACTGTTGTCATCCGTACATCTGATGGCGGTGTTACCCACCCCGTCAGGCGCGCTTTGGGTCAGCGTATAGCTGCCTGCGGCAAGGGTGATCGGGCCATGCTGCCCGGAGCCGCCAACAGTGTCGATGGTGAAGTTCAGCGACGCCTGAGCCGAGGCAAACCCATAGGTCCCATCGGTATCGGTGTTTTGCACAATGGTCAGCGTGCCGGTCGAGCCCGGATCCACCGTCAGGGTGGCATTGGCTGGCGCCGATGTGCCCAGCGACGAGGTCACGGCCTCGGTGCTGTTGGGGTAGATGCCCACATCCGCCGAGGTCACATCGACCCTGATCGTACAGCTGCCCAACGCCGGGGCCGTCCCGCCGGTATATGACACCGTATTGCCGCCATCGGCAGCTGTCAGCGTGCCGCCGGTACAGCTGGTTGAGCTCGCAGCCGGAGACCCAAGGATCATCCCGGCAGGGAATGTATCGCTCAGTGTCACGCTGTTGGCATTGATCGCGGCAGCGTTGGAAAGGGTATAAATCAGGGTGGCTGTCTGGCCCTGTTCAATCGTGGAAGGCACTAATTGCATACTGACACCCAGTGGTGGCAGCGCATTGACTGTCAGGTTGGCGGTGGCCGGATTGGCCACGATCAGACCGTTTTGGAACAGATCGGACGTGGTGTTGGAATAGCCCCCCGGCGAGGCCAAAGCCGGAAGCAACACATCGACATCAAACGAACAACTTCCCCCGCTTGGCGCCAATGCCGCGCCGCTGAGGGTCACAAGGCTGGTGCCGGACAGGTTGGAGCCTGAGCCACAGACATCTGTCAATGGCAGGTTCGTGGCCACGGCCCCGGCCAGCATGGCATTCAGATCATCGGTGAACGATAGGTTCGACAATGCGCCTGAATCGGGGTTGGTGATGGTGAAGCTCAGCGTGGCGGTATCGCCAGGGAAATAATTGCTGGCATCAAACGACTTGGAGAAGGTCGGCGCACTCGCCGAGGTGACCAGAAGCGTATCCGAGGCCGCCGTGGCGGAAATGGCCAACGCACCGGCCAGACCGGTCAGATCAGAGGTGACATTGTCATAGCTGCCAATGCCAGCCCCGCCGGGAATAGAGACCGAAAGGGTGATGGTACAGCTGGCACCCGCCCCCAAAGACCCGCCAGCATAGCCGAAGGTAGATGCCGGAAAGCCGCTTGTCGCCATGCCGCCACAGGTATTGCCCGTCGCGCTGGCGGCCTGCGCCCCGGACAGCATCGCATCCAGATCATCGCTAAAGGCCAGATCGCTCACCGTCTGGGCGGTTGGGTTGGTCAGGGTGAACTCCAGCGCGACAGTGCCGCCCGGCAACACCGGGTCATCGGTGAAGGATTTGGCAAATTCCAACTGCACGTATTCCACCACCAGTGCCGCAGAGGCCGGATTGCCCACAAAAGGCGCGCCCCCATTCACCACAGACGTCAGATTGCTGATGGTCACCGGATAGGTGGCACTGGCGGCCCCTGCCGGGATTTGCACCGTCATATCAAATATACAGCTGTCCGTGCCCGACGGCAGAGTGCCACCCACAAAAATCAGGAAGGTCGTCCCGGAGAGCGCACTGCCGACACCACAAGGGTTGACCGGCAAAGGGGCCACAGCGGCCAGGCCCGACAGGGCGCTGCTCAGATTTTCGGTGAAAACTATACTGGTGATGTCATCTGACGTGACACCTTTGGTGATGGTTGTGCGCAGCGTGGCTGTTTCACCGGGCAGGAAGGGCCCGCCAATGAATTGCTGTGTGACAACAGGCGGCTGGCCTGTGGCCCCCAGCACGCTGAGTGTGGCCGTCGCCGCATCATCGCCAACCCCGCCTGCGCCAGTCAGAGCATCAGTGGTGTTGACATAATCGCCCGTTGCGGCCCCTGCGGGCACATTGAGTGTCACGCTAAAGGTACAGGACCCGCCCGCCAGATTGCCCCCCGTCAACGTCAGCAGGCTATCCCCTGCGGAGCCGCTCAAGGTGCTGCCCGCGCCGCAAGGATCGCTCAGCGGCAGGCCAATGGCCGTGGTCCCGGCCAGCATCGCATTCAGATCATCGCTAAAACTTAGCCCGGTGGCAGTTCCTCCATCAGAACTTGCGATGGTGAATTCCAGCGTGGTGGTTGCGCCCGCATCAGCCGGGCCATCGGGAAACGCCTTGGAGAAGTTTAGGCTGACCCCAGCATTTACCGATAACGTGTCTTCGCCCTTTGAGCCGGTGCCCCCATCTGAGGTGACGCGTGTTGTTTCGGTTGGATAGCTGCCGCCCGCCAGATCGCCGGGGATGACCAATGTCAGATCAAAGGTACACATGCCCCCCGGCGGAAGGGATCCCGCGGTCAGCTCAAACCGTGCGGGGATGCCATCACAGGGATCGCAGGGCTGTGCCGGGTTGAACGCTGGTGTAAACGTTGCACTTGATCCTGCACCACAGCTGTTTGCGCCTGGGGTAGACGAGGCCGTCAGCCCGCCAAACCCGCTAAAGACCTGGCTAAACGCCACATCTGTCGACCCAGCCGAGGGGTTGGGGTTGGTGATCGTATAGCGCAGGGTTGTGGGGCTGCCAGCGGCAACCGGGCTGCTCAAAAAGCTGATTTGCAAATCCTGCGGCGTGCCCGCGGCGATCTCTAGCGTGTCACTGGCGACAGCACCCGTAAAGGGGATGCCCGCAACAGTTGCCGTCAGGGCACTGGTGGTATTGGTATAGGTGGCGGGCGATGCCCCACCGGGAATAACAACATCCACCGTAAAGCTACAGCTTGCGCCCGACGCCAGCGACGCGCCGGTCAGGCTGAGTGTCGATGTGCCACTCAGCGTGCCGCCGCACGCCGTAGCAGGCACATTGGAGGCCGCAGCCCCGGCCAGCATGGCATTCAGATCGTCGGTAAAGGCAATATTTGTCGCCGCATCGCGGGTGGTGTTGACGATGTCAAAGACCAGTTGAACCGTGCCCCCCGGACCCGAAGCGCCCGGATCAAACCGCTTGATCAATGTCGGGCCATCGGTGGCGGGTGTGTTGACCATCACCGTTGTGCGCGATGCACCAGCATTAACGCCACCGGCCGAAAGATTGCCCGAGACAAGCTCAAAACTGCTAAACCCGGTGGTCACCAGATCAACCGTGATCGTACAGCTGGCCAGGCCCGCAAGCGCCGGAAAATTGGGATTAAACCCATTGGCAAAGAAGCTGAGCGTGTTGCCGCCAGAATTTGCGGTCAGGGTCGAGCCAAACGTGGCATTTCCGCAGGTCGTGGAAAGGTTTGAGACCGGAGCCACTGTCACACCGCTCGGAAACGTCTCGGTAAAGTTCAGCGTGCTGATACCCGTGGCGTTGGCAGTGTTGTCGATCGTGTATTCTACTGTGAATGGATCATTCGGATTTGTCGGATTGGGTGCCGCTGTTTTATTAAATAGCGGCAATGTGTCATCCACCGTCAGATCATCTGTGGCAGTGCCGGAATTTCCCGCACTTGATGTCAGATCGCCGGTGGTGTTGGTATGGGTGCCCGGGGTGCTGGCGGTGACAACAACCGACAGGGTGCAGATATCCCCCGCCGCCAGACGGCCGCCCGAATAACTGACCGACGTGCCGCCGTTCACCGCATTTAATGTGCCATCAGCGCAATTGGTTGTGGGGTTGGCCGGGGTGGCCAGGCTGATCGCTGCGGGCAAATTATCGGTAAACGCCAGATCGGTGAGGTTGCTGCCACCGGCATTGTTGATGGTAAAAATCAGGGTCGAGGTGCTGCCCGGTCCGATCGTATTCGGAGAGAAGACCTTGGAAAATGCAGGTTGCGCCTCAGACGCGCGGGGCAGTGCCACCATAAGTGCCACCAGAAAACTGGCACCGATCACGCGTAAAATATAGGCCATCCCAGTCCCCTGTCTTAAATTCCGGATACTCTTTGAACTCAAATAAAAAACGAACCGGTTTTTTTGTTTTATCTATCCGGTCCGAAAGTACATCTCTTGGTTGTCTGAATAATAACCTCAAGCCCGGTCATGCAACAAGCGCACAAACCCATGTGACACAAGATTTCTTTACGCAAGGTTATCCCGCCACAACCGCTTGCAAATCAAAGATCGGCAACAGGATCGACAGCACGATCACCAGCACCAATGCCCCCACCACCATCATCAGCATCGGCTCCAGCAGGGCGGCGATGCGTTTGCGTTCTGTGGACAGGCCATTTTCGGTCAGCATCGCGGCACGTTCAGCCATGCGCGCCAGCCGGGCCGAGGCCTCGCCCGCCGCGATCAATTGCCGGGCCACGGGGGGAATGGGGCTGAGGGCTTCTAAGGCCTGGCTCAGGCTGTCGCCCGATTGCACCGCCTGGGTCACGGCGTTGGCTTCATCCCGGAAGCGGTCAATGTCCATGACTTCGGCGGCAGAGCCAGACGCATTGATCACCGGTTGGCGCGAGGCCAGAACCAGCGCCAGCGTGCGCAGATATTGGACGCTCGCCCCCAGCCGCATCAACCGGCCAATCAGGGGAAGGCGCAGCCCAAAGCGATAGCGCGCCTGGCGCAGGCCGGGCACGATCCGCGTCAGAATGCCAAAGACCACCAGCGCCAGTGCCAGCACGCCCAGCAAAGTCAGATTGCGCCCGATCCAGTCACTGATCGCCAACATGCGCTGGGTCAGCACCGGCAGGGGCCTGTCGGACAGCTCAAACATCGCCACGATCTCAGGCGCAACATTGACCATCAAAATAGTGCAGACCAGCAGGGAAACAGCCGCCACAAAGGCCGGATAGATCAGGGCTGTGGAAATCTGTGCCTTGTCGGTGCCGAGGTTTTCAAGGTGATCGGCCAGTTCGGCAAACACCTGGGCGGCATCGCCGGCGGTCTCACCTGAGCGCACGGATGCAATGTAATAGCGCGGAAACCCGGCGCCGCTGCGCTCCAGTGCCTCCGACAGGGGCGCACCATCCATCAAAGCGGCCTGAGCGCTGGCCGCCACCCGATCCAAAGCCGAGCTGCCACCGGCACGCACCGCTTCCAGTGCCGCCTCAGCGGGCATGTCAGCCGCCAAAAGCACGGCCATCTGACGGGTCAGAACCGATTGTAATTCAGGGCTGAGCCGGGCGCGGGAAAACACGCTGCCCCCTGCGCCGATCTTTTTGGCGCGCGCCACCAACTCAGACGGATACAGGCCCTGATCTGTCAGTTTTTGCCCGGCGTGGACCTCGGTTTCGGCCACCACGGTGCCGGTTTTTCGGCGGCCGTCATCGGTATAGGCGACATATGCGTAGGCTTTCATGGCTGGGCCTCGGGCTGAAGGGCCTTACCGGTTTGCATCACGCCGTGCCATCGCTGGGCCGTGGTGCGGCGCTCCCGCGCAGGAGGCGCTGAACAGAGCCTCCTCACGCCACATCCCCCACGACACGCAGCGCCTCGGCCAGGGATGTGCGCCCGCGGGTCACCTCATTCAGGGACTGACCAAACAGCGTTTCAGCATCGTCCAGCGCCAGCCCCTTCATTTCAGATTCCGCGGCCCCCCGGTCAATTGCGTCGCGCAGGGCCTCGCCCACCTCGACCATCTCAAAAATCCCCACCCGGCCCGAATAGCCCGAACCGTTGCATTCGCTGCACCCCACCGCGCGGTGGATGGACGCCGACAAGGGCAGGTTGTGACGTTCAAAATGTGCGGCTTCTGCCTGGGTCGGGGCATGGGCCTGGCTACAGCTGGGGCAAAGTCGGCGCAGCAAACGCTGCGCAACCACACCCCTCAGCGTGGCCGCGATCAGAAAGTTATCAATCCCAAGATCACGCAACCGCACCACAGCGCCCACGGATCCATTGGCGTGCAAGGACGAGAACACCAGATGGCCAGTAAGGGCCGCCTGTGCTGCAACACTTGCGGTTTCACTGTCGCGGATTTCACCCACCAGAATGACATCCGGGTCCTGGCGCAGCGTGGCGCGCAGCCCGGCGGCAAAAGTCATGCCGATTTCAGCGTTGATCTGAGATTGGGAAATCCCCGACAAATCATATTCAATCGGGTCTTCCACGGTGACGATGTTACGTTCGTCCTGATTGGCCAGGTTCAGCAGTGAATAAAGCGTCGTGGTCTTGCCCGAGCCGGTAGGCCCGGTGGCCAGGATAATCCCGTTGGGCAGGGCCGACATACGTTCCAGCAGCGCCTCCTGTGCGGGGCTTAACCCCAGATCAGACAATGGCATCAGCCCGGTCGAGCGATCCAGAATCCGCAGCACAATGCGTTCACCGTAGTTGCCCGGCAACGAGCTGACCCGCGTGTCAATCAACCGCCCCCCCAGACGCAAGGGGATACGCCCATCCTGTGGCAGGCGGGTTTCGGCAATATCCAAACCGGCCATCACCTTGAGCCGCGAGATCACCCGCCGCACCGGCACATCATTGCGATCCATCACCGATTGCAAAAAGCCGTCAATGCGCATGCGCACCCGCAATCCGCCCTCATAGGGCTCCACATGCAAATCTGACGCCCCCGAGCTGACCGCCCGGCGCAACAGCTGGTTCACCAGTTTGATCACCGGCGCATCGCCCGACTCCTCCAGCAAGTCGCGCTGTGTGGCCGGGCCGGCGGCATCTTCCAGATCAAAGCTGGGTTCGGCCTCGCCTGCGCCATTCTCGGAACTGTCGCTTTCGTAGAATTCTGAAAGCGCGGTTTCAAACCCGGCGCGGGTTTGCTCGATCAGCTCCAGTGCCAATCCCCCTGCACGGCGCTGTGCCTCGCGCAGGCCTTGGGGTGTGGCATCGGGGCCGACCACCAGACGTGGCCCGTCCAACAACACTTGTGCATCGCGGGCAAAGGCAAAGGGCAGACGGGCACCTGACGCCTCAGTTGCCGCCAAATCTGAGCCGGGTCGGGAGGGGGGGGAAGTTTCGGGCCTGGGCAACGTCATCAATAAATCCGGCATCAAAAGGTTGGTTCAGATCTGCCCCATCAAACGGCAGGCCGCCACCGGGGCTGCGCGGGTAGTGTCCCTCATCCAGGGGTTCAATGGCAAGGCTTGCCGCTTTGGCCTCGCGCGCCAGCGCCCGGCTCAGCTTTTTGGCCTCTTCTTCAGAGTTCACCACTTTGGGGCGCAACAGCACCAAAAGCACGCGTTGGCTTTTGGACGCATTTTTGCCCCGGAACAACCCACCCACCAGGGGCAGTTTGGACAATCCCGGCACTTCCTGCTTTTCGCTGCCCGAGCCGTTTTCCAGCAAGCCGCCCAGCATCACCACATTGCCATCGCGCACCAGCACAGTGGTAGAAAGCGAGCGTTTCGAGGTGATCTCGCCGCCCGTTGAGGCGGTGTTGCGCGTGAGGTTCGATACCTCCTGCTTGATCACCATCTTCACGGTTTTATCGGCATTGATCTGCGGTGTGACATTCAGCGTCAGGCCAATATCCTGACGTTCAATGGTCTGAAACGGGTTTTCCGGGATCGCATCATCGCCCACGGTGGAAAACGAGCCGGTCACGAAGGGCACATTCTGCGCCACGACAATTTCGGCTTCCTGATTGTTCAGGGTCATGATCGAGGGCGTCGAGAGCAGTTTTGTGGTCTGGCTTGTGGCCACTGCTGTCAGAAGCCCGGCCAGACCATTATCGCCCGAGGGCACACCACCAATCACCCCACCGTTGCCAACCTCAACAGCCGTTCCCGTCACCACGCCCGACACCAGATTGGTCAGGCTGGAGCGCCCTTCCAGTGAAAACTGCGCCCCCCCCACCACGGCAGAATCCAGGATCGCGCCGAATTGAATGGACAGATCCGAGAAGGCCTCGACCGACATCTCAAAGATCACCGCCTCGACCAGCACCTGGCTGGGACGGCGGTCCAGATAGCGCACCATCTGGATGATATCATCCATCTGATCCTGCGGCGCCGATACCAGCAATGTGTTGGTCTGCGGTTCCGGCACGATGCGGATTTCGCCCTGGCTCTGGCCTTCGGCGGTTTGGTTTTGCAAGGATCGCAGCACCACATCGGCCATGGCACTGGCCTCGGCGTAATTCAGGCCGATGGCGTGGCTGACGGTGTTGTTCTGCTGTGTGTCCAGCCTTGCGGCCAATGTGCGCACTTGCTGGCGCAGGCTGTCAGGCCCCGAGATCAGCAGCGCATTTGAGCGCCGGTCAGCCGTCACGCTGGCCCCCTCCGGGATGATATTCATGGATTGGACCACCTGCAGCACTTCGCCCGCATTGGCGTTGCGCAGGCGCAGAATTTCAATTGGCGCTTCTTGTGGCTGATCCAGCCGACGAATAAGTGTCTCAATCCGGCGGTGGTTCTGGCCGCGGTCTGACAGGATCAGCAAGTTCGAGCCGGGCACCGTGCTCAGCACCGCCTCGGCAGGCAGCAAGGGGCGCACCACCTCGATCACCTCGGTCAGCGGAATATGGTGCACCTTGATCACGCGGGTCTCATAGGATCCGACACCCGGCGCGCCATTCGACAATTCGCGCGCGGTGTTCATCGCCACGATCCGGTCTGATCCGACACCTTCAACGATGGTCAGCCGGTTCAGCTCCAGCACGCTCAGGAACACTTCGTATAATTCATCCGGGGACATATCGTTGGGGGCCAGCACCGTGACCGTGCCGCGCACCGCCGGGTCCAGCACATAAGAGCGGCCCGTCGCTTCCGAGACGATCTGCACAAAGCTGCGCAAATCCGCATCACGCAGGTTCAACTCCACCTGCGCATGGGCGGGGATCGGTGCCAGGGATGTCAGGCCCACGACAAGGATCAGGACGGCCCACGCCGCCCGCAACCGTACAAATTGTACCATGACCTGCTCTTTTGCCTCGTTGCCCTGCGCCGTGCCCCGGTTTTAGCCCAGGTGTCACGAAGAGGGAGTTTTCCTCAATCGCCAGTCTAGCCTATTTCATTTCAAATGGCACCTGTCATTGCAGATGCACCGGATTTAGCTGATTTGGGGTGTTTTTGGGCAGCAGTGGGGGATGCCCGGGGCCTTCGGCCTGTTAACCAGACCGGGCGCGCTGATCCGAGCTACTCCGGGAACCCCAGCAGCGCCGGCTCATCGCCCTGCGCGCCCGCCCAAAGCCCCTGCTCGTCGATCCGCGCCACGATCATGCCCGCACCAAGGTCATCGCCCACGCGCAGCACTTGTTCGCCGGTGGGGTGCGATACCATCGCCCAGACCGAGCCGCTCGCGCGCACCACCCCTTTGAGCGTATAACCCAAGGCATCAAGCGGCGGAGATTTCTGCGCCGGGGGTTCAGGCTCGGTTTTGGGCGGTTCGGGCTGTTTTGGCGGCTGGGGCGGCATCTTCTCGCCAAACAGCAAAGGCCAGTTGCGCGGCGCCGGCGCCTGAGCAGGTGGTTGCGGTTCGGCCTCGCGTAGGCCCTCAGCCCGCGCAGTCACAGGATCATAGCTTACCTGCAATTCCTGCCACAGGGCCTGCCCGGCCCAACCAGCAGCCGCCAGTGAGATCAGCAAGGCAAAAAAGGCCGCAAACCGCATGGGTGTCCTTCCTTAGCAACAGGGGCGCGCCCAATATATCGGCGCAATAGACGCAAATTCGCACCCATGATACACTCATGCTTTAAAAGATAAAAACAATGATGAGCAGGCACATGACAACAGGCACCCTGGCTAAGGCCAGCCTCTTAGGCATTTCCTTTCTTTTATTGACGGCATGCGACGAAGGCACCGGCACGGGCGAAAAGAATTTTCAACGCCAATACGCCATTGCGCGCGACGCATTAGAGCGTGGCCGCTACAGTCAGGCCAGTCAGGCCTATGCTCAGCTGATCCCACAAGCCGGGCCATTGGCGCCGCGTATGAAGCTGGAACACGCCCATACCCAATTGCGCGCCGGTCATTATGACAAAGCCTCGGCTCAGGCAGGGGCGCTGGCGCAAAGCCAGAAAGGGACACTGCGCTCGGCGGCACTGGCTGTCTATGGCACCGCCGAACATGAATTGGGCGTGGCCGCTCTGACGGCAGGGGACCACGCGGCGGGCAAGCGTCATTTGCTGACTGCCAAATCCTCGCTGGGTGAGATGCTCAAAGCCAACCCCGATATGGATCCGCTGGGCGCGATGGCCGGGCGACAGGCCAGTATCACGGTGCGACTAAAATCATTGTGACGCTTTAGGCCTGCGCCTGCGGCGTACATTCAGTTCTGCGCCTCCGGCACATGCCTAATTCTGCGCCTCCGGCACAAGTGTCAGCCGCGCTTCGACCACGGCCGAGCGCTCGGTGCGTTCTATCCTGAACGCCTCGATCCTGTACCCCCATGCGGGGTCTTGCCCATCTATCCAGCGCATCAGCTCGACAAAATTCACCTCGTCAAACCGCAGGGCTATCTCGCCGTCGTCACGGGTTTCAAGACCACTCAGACTGGCGCGCAACTTGGCTGAAATCAGGCTCTGTTCCAGCGCAGAAACGCCAATCGCGGGCGGTGCCTCGCCGGTTTGGACCGGCAGGGCCAGCCCTGCTTTTTCGCCCTGGCGCTGCATCACCCAAGTGTCCAGCGCCTGTGCTTCGCTCAGATTGGCCTGCGCTGCGCGACGTTCTTCGCTCAGGGGCCACAGCCAGCCCAACACCAAAGCCGCAGGGATAATCACACCAAAAAGCAGGCCCAACAGCCCCCTTTCGCGCGGCGCCAGACGCAGCAGGAAATCTATGAACCGCTCGCTCATCCGCTGTCCTTTGCTGTATTTGGCGCTGAGATACGCAATTCGGTGCGCACGCCGTCATCGCCATCGCTGACACGGCTTTCCACCACGGCCACATCCAGCCCGGCGGCGCGTAACGCAGCCGCCAGATCATCGGCAGCGGCAAAATCTGCCACCCGTACGACAGCGCTCAGCCCGTCTGTAACAGTATATTCTATATAGTCCGGTTGGGCCTTTTGCGCGGTGATCACATCCGCCGCCAGCCCCAGCAGATCCAGCGGCGAGACGCTCTCGCCCGCGCCAGAGGCCGCCACGCGCGCCTCGGCCAAAGACCGGCTGACCTGGGTGCGAATATCCAGGATCGGGCCAGAGGTGACAAAATCCGTGCGCACCGTCGCAAGTGTTGCCGCCCGGTATTGCGCGGTTTGATCCTCAACGCCCCCAATGGCCAACATCTGGGTTCCCGCCCAAAGACCTGTGGCCACCAGCGCCCCCAGAGCCGACCAGCGCCAAGGCAGCACGCGCGCTCTGAGCCGCGCCCGCGCCGCCCGTGGATCACGCCGCAGGTCAAACTGCAGTTCGCCATGCGCCAACACCTGCGGCGGCTCCAGCCCCAGGGCTTGCAGCGCTTTGGCGCTGTCAACAACAGGCAGGTTATGACCACTGAAAAGCGTCTCTAACTCAGGGGGAAGTGGCTGCGAGCTAAACACCGCCTTTGGCGCAGGGTCAGCCGCGGCCAGCGCATCCTTCAACAGGCGGGCAGCCACGGCCGGGGTGGCACTGAACCCATCCTCAGGGCCCAACCGCGCCAATATGGTTTGGTCTGCACGGACCAATGTCCAGATATCGGCGCCGACGGGCAAAGCCAGATAATCAGGCAACACGGCTTTGCAGGCGGGCCCCGCCATGCGCCGCCACGCCTCAAGCTGCTTGGCCGAGGCCACCAGAACGCGGGTCCAGCTGCGGTCTTGGCCGGGCGTGTGAAAGGGGCGGATTTCGACATTGTCACGCCCCCCGGCCAGCGCATCGCGCATCTGCCGTTCGGCCACTTGTTCCCGGACATGGCCACGCAGGGCTGCGGGCAAATCCACCGCAAGAAGCGGCACCTGTGTACCTGGCACCAGCCCGATTTGCCGCGCCTTCAGGCCGGGGCCTGTTTCGGACAGATAGGCAAATTTCTCGGGGAAGGTCCCGCTCTCCTGTGCCACCTGCGCTTTGATTGCCGCTTTCGCGTTCACACCCATATCTCCGCTCACCATGTATCCAGACGATAGGCCACCTGCGCCCCGGCAGGAAGCGGCAAGCGTTGCAACACCACACGGCGCGCGGCCACGCGGCCCTCCAGCCCGGCAGTGATCGCAGCCTCAAACCAGATCGAGCCGACACTCAACCGGTCTTGGTTCAGCTCTTCGGCCAGCTCCGCTCCCACAGCATCAACCAGACGATCGGTAAAATCTTCAACCGATGTGAACGGCTCGGTCTTGCGGCTGTGCAGCAAGGCATCCAGCGCGCCAAGGTTGGCACGGGGCAAGAAGCTGGCCAGTACCACCGCTGAAATGGTGTTCACATTCAACTGGCTGTCACCGGGGATCACCGCAACATAAGGGTGCAGGCGGATCAGAGCCTTATCCGGGATGGCCAGTTGATCCAGCATCAGGGCCGCTCCACCGGGCAGGTCCTCGGCCACGCCGCCCGCCCTTTGCACGGCCCCATCCGCACCGCCGGGGTTCAGCGAGGCAATGATCTGCTGGCCCACGCGTGGAGCCACCCCCAGCCGTACGATCAGCCGCTCAAACGCGGCATATGTCGCCTCGTCCTGCGTATTGGCCAGCCAGTTGAGGTTGAACTGCCCCTGCAGATCACGCATCTGGCCCGCCACCTGACCCCGATCCAGAGTCAGCGCATTATCCTTGCGGGCCCAGCTTTCACCTGCGTGATCCACGGCACCGGGATCATTGTCCAGCAGGGACCGGGCCAGGGCCTCATAAGCATCTAGGTACAGCTCCAGTTGCACCGCTTGCCCTGCCGCCAGCATCCGCACACGCCCGCCTTCGGCCCGCGCCAGAAGCGCCAGCGCCACCGCCGAAAGGGCCGCCACCAGCACCAGCGCATTGACCAGAACAAAGCCGCGTGTGGTTTTGGGGGTCCGGGGCCTCATTGGAAATACTCCAACAGCACGATCTGGCCAAAATCCCGGGTCTCCAGCGTGATCTCAACCGCACGCGGCAACGTATTGGAATAGATCTCGGGCGCGGCCTCACCGACCTTATCGTCATCCCCCGAGGCGGCACTTGCAACCCCCTGACCACCCTGAGGCGGGCGCAGCCCATCAACCCAACCCTGACCAACCCAATAGCTGCGCAGGCCAATGCCCGTCACCCCGTCCAGCACCGGAACCTGCGGGCCTTGCTGGGCCGCATCCACCGGATAGAGCGTGGGCCAGACAGCCCGGGTCAGCCGTTGGCGGGCCGCATCAAACTGCCAGTCCACACGTTGTTTCTGGGTGGCGTCCACACCGCCCCCCAGCAAGGTCAGCCCCGGCTGGCCGCCTAAGGACAGGCCAAAGCCCTGCCCGCCGCGCGCGCCCCTGATCGCCGAGGCCGGGGCACCCTGACGAGGCGGGAAAAAGAACATCGGCAAGGCCGCCGACAGGTCATTTCGCATGAGCGCCAGCCCCTGCCCCAACGCATCTGTCTGATCGGCCCGAGCAGTCAGCCGGTCCCGCTGGCCCAGGCTGCCAGACAGGCTTTGCAGGCCCATGATAGCCACCAGCGCAAAGACGGACATAGCCACCACCAGTTCAATCAAGGTGAGACCTTTATCGGTTTTATGGCGGGTCATGAGCCCGGCCCAAGTGAGGTCACATAGGCCACCAGATAGGCCCCCGGCCCATTCCGGCCACGCACGGTGACAGAGGCCTCAATCAGCCCGCCAGCGGTAGATTTCGTTTCAACATTCACTTGAAAACTGCGCCCGCCCATTTCGACCCGGTCCGGCAGGTCGCGCGCGCCAATGGCCCCGTAAAGCTGCAATTCCTGCACCCGGTTGCGCGCCACAATCTGCGCCAACACACGCGCAGGCATACCCCCGATGGACACGCGCGACTGATCCGTGGCCCGCACCGCCGCCAGCGATCCCATCGACAAAACCAGCACCGCAATGACCAGCTCCAGCAGGGTCAGCCCACGCATGGCGCGGTGTTTCAGCATGCGGCGCATGTCAGCCCTCCTTGCATATCAGCCCGGCCCAGCCATCGCTTTCGCAGCGCCCACCTGCGCTAAACCCGATGGAAAACGCGCTGGTCCTGCCATTGGGCAGAAACCGGATATCGGGGGCGTTTGGCTCAAACCGCTCGCCCTGCCGGGAAAAGGCGATGCGCCCGCGCCAGGGCTGTGTCATCTTTGATATCTCCCAGCCATCCGGCCCCGGGCGGGCCCGGCGCATCCCGCGGCCCTGCACCAACAACCCGCGCGTCTCGCGGCCCTGAATGGCCAGAGCCTGCAACGTGGTGAAATCATCCCGGAAGCGCGCCATATCCGCAGCCCCCGCAGCCTGAGGCCCGCCACGCCCGGTGGTCAGCACAGCGCCCACGCTCAGCACCGCAAGAATGGCAATCACCACCAGCAACTCGATCAGCGAAAACCCATGCGTGCGGGTGACAGAGGTCAGCTTTGTCCCCACGAGCCTATATCCGCATCTGCGCCTGTCCCACCGGGGGCGGCATCCGCACCATAGGAAAAGATGTCAAAATCGCCATGCACGCCAGGGGCCAGATATTGATAGGGCTGGCCCCAGGGATCAACCGGCAGGCGGTCCATATAGCCATTAGTGGCCCAATTGGGCGCGAGCGGTTGCGATGTGGGCCGGGTGACCAACGCCTGCAGCCCTTGTTCGGTGGTGGGATAGCGGAAATTATCCAACCGGTAGAGATTAACTGCACTGGAGACTGCCGCGATGTCCGATTGCGCCCGCGCAACACGCGCCTGATCAGGCCGGTCAATGACCCGCGGCACGATCACCAGCGCCAGAATTGACAAAATCACCACAACCACCATCAGTTCCAGCAGCGAGAAACCTGCATCACGTCTTTCGGCATCCGAGGGGGCTGTCGTCGCAATATTCATCTAATAATCCTCATTTCAATTGTCCGCATGATAGAGCCGCATCCCCGGGCTGACAATCACGCCCATGCCCCCTATCAAGAGAGACTATGGCAGCAATGCTCTTCCTTTTGTTGATCAGCCCTGCTGTGGGCTCGTTCCTGGCGCTTCTGGCAGATCGGTTGCCACGCGGCGAGGATGTGGTGACGCGCCCATCGGCCTGTCGCAACTGCGCAGCACGGCTGCGGGTGCGCGACCTGATCCCGATCCTGTCCTTTGCCCTGAGCGCCGGGCGCTGCCGCCACTGTACTGCTCTGGTTCCGCCCTGGCTGCTGTATATGGAGATCTGCGCCATCGGCTGTGCCGTGGTGGCCATTATTCTCGGGCACGGACCTGCGGAAATGTGGGTTTACGCTGTGTTCTTGTGGATTTTACAGACACTTATCGCCAGTGACCTTTTGTGGTTTCGCCTGCCGGACCTGCTGACCGGGGCGTTGCTGATCACTGCGCTGACACTGGCCTGGGTCACGCCACAGCCCGATCTGGAGATGGCGCTTTGGGGGGCGCTGATCGGTGTCGCCAGCTTTGCGGCGCTTCGCTGGGGATATCACGCGCTGCGTGGCCGCGAGGGGCTGGGCTTTGGCGACGTGAAGCTGATGGCCGGGCTGGGCGCGGCGCTGGGGCCGTTTGATCTGCCATTCATGCTGCTCGTGGCGGCGCTGAGCACATTGGCCGTAGCGCTGGCCGGGCGAGCCCGGTCCTTTCGCGCATTAAGCCCCACCCGGCCGCTGCCGTTTGGGGCTGCTCTGGCTGCGGCCACTGGCCTGATTTGGGTTCTGTTGCGCCTGCCGGGTTAAGCCTTTGCTAAAATCTGTTCATTTTTAAGTGAATTCGAGCTATACTATATGGGTATTTATTGCCTGCCGGTAGCTCTTTTAACCCTGCCGGTTTTTTCGAAAATTCACATTTGGAGAGAGACTAATGACATATCAAACGCCTCGACTCTTTATAATCGCCGCCTCTTTCGGGCTGGCTGCCAGCGCCGCACATGCGGATTTTGTGATCCTCGACGATTTGATTGTCGATGGCTCGGCCTGTATCGGGTTTGACTGTGTGAATGGCGAAAGCTTTGGCTCTGACACGATCCGCCTGAAGGAAAACAACCTGCGGATCAAATTTGATGATACATCCGTCGCCGCCAGCTTTCCCAGAAATGACTGGCAGCTGACGGCCAACTCCTCGGACAATGGCGGGCTCAGCAAGTTCTCGATCGACGATACCACCGGTGGGCGCACGCCGTTTACCGTCGAAGCCGGCGCGCCCAGCCATGCTCTTTATGTCGATGATGGTGGTCGAGTCGGGATCAGAACCTCGACACCCTCGACCGAAATCCACACGATTGACGGCGACACCCCCACCCTGCGTCTGGAGCAGGACGGCTCATCAGGCTTTGCCCCACAAACCTGGGATGTGGCGGGCAATGAGACCAACTTCTTTATTCGTGATGTCACCAATGGCAGCGCCCTGCCCTTGCGCATCCGCCCCGGCGCGCCCACGAGTGCGATCTTTATTGATGACACTGGCAATATCGGCATGGGCGCGGGCACCTCCCCCGACGCAGCCCTGCATGTGCAGCGATCGACTGGCGCTGCGGCAGGGCTGCTCACGCTGGAGAACACCGGCGGCAGCTTCATCACCATCTCCAACACGGCCAGCGGCAATGACTGGTTCTTCACCCATGAAAACGCAGCGCAGGGCCGGTTCATCATCAACAACAGCACCGCCCCCGCTGAGGGCCTGTTCCTTGATCCCGATGGTGACATGACCATTGGCGGCACGTTGACCGAGAACTCGGACAAAAACGCCAAAATGGCGATTGTACCGGTGGATACGGCTGAAATTCTGGACAAGGTCTCGGCCCTGCCCGTGTCGGCCTGGACCTATAAGGATGACACATCAG
>Ga0209121_10002648_pt1 | contig 17973 bp, 17 predicted proteins | sample Cruoilmetagenom3_FD_187292 | JGI IMG/M metagenome (GOLD analysis project Ga0209121, IMG submission 187292) | Oil polluted marine microbial communities from Coal Oil Point, Santa Barbara, California, USA - Sample 3 (SPAdes) (version 2) | ecosystem: Environmental > Aquatic > Marine > Oil seeps ... | reverse complement strand
GGTTGCACGCTCGGCAGGTGGCCATCGCCGCCGGAGCAACGGGGGAGATGGTAGATCGCGTCGCTGCCCGGCTGGTGGCGGAGCGGCAGATTCGGCCGGGTCGGGCAGAGGAGATCTTGGGAGAGCTGACACCTGAGGCATGACGCATGAGACCGTCCTATGCGAGCAGGAATGCACCGAAAGACGGATGACGGAGGGTCGATTCGTCGTTTGTTCTTCGTCCTTCGTCGCTCGTTAGCTTCCGAGAGGTTGGATTTGATGACTGACAACATGCGTGCTGATGAGATGAACATTCTGCTGAAACCCGATCGCGACGTAGGCATCGTCGGTTACGGAGCCTATGTGCCCCGCTACCGGTTGCCCGCTTTGGAGATCAACCGCATCTGGAAGGGTGGCAAGGGAGGACTACCGCTGAAGGAAAAGGCAGTGCCAGGGCTGGACGAGGACACGGCCACCATGTCCATCGAAGCGGCGCGCAACTCCCTGGCGCGGGCGCAGATTGACCCGCAACAGATCCGCGCCGTCTGGGTGGGCAGCGAATCGCATCCCTACGCCGTCAAGCCCACCTCCACCATCGTCGCCGAAGCGATCGGGGCGACGCCGGGCGTGCAGGCTGGCGACTGGGAGTTTGCCTGCAAGGCGGGCACAGAGGCAATGGTCGCCGCCATCGGTCTGGTGGGCTCGGGCATGGCCCGCTATGCGCTGGCCATCGGCATGGACACGGCCCAGGGCCGTCCGGGCGACGAGCTGGAATACACTGCAGCGGCTGGCGGTGCGGCTTACATCTTCGGCCCCGCCGAGGATAGCCTGGCGGTCTTCGAGGGCTCCTATTCCTACGTGACCGACACACCGGATTTCTGGCGACGGCCCCACATGCACTACCCCAGCCACAGCTTCCGCTTCACTGGCGAGCCAGCCTATTTCCGCCACATCGTCTCCGCAGCCGAGACGCTGCTGGCGGCGCTGGGCCGCACACCAGCCGACTACCGCTACGCCGTCTTCCATCAGCCAAACAGCAAGTTCCCACGGCGAGCGGCGCAACGGTTGGGCTTCACGCCGGAGCAGATCGAGGCCGGGCTGCTGGTGTCCGTGATCGGCAACACCTACGCTGGCTCGTCGCTCATCGGCCTCAGCGCTGTGCTCGACGAAGCGGAGCCGGGCGACCGCGTGCTGCTGGTCTCCTTCGGCTCCGGTGCTGGATCGGATGCTTTCTCGCTGGAGGTCACCGAGCGTATCAGCCAGCGGCGCGGCCGCGCCCCCAGCACGCGGGACTACGTCCGGCGGCGCAGGGAGATTGACTACGGCACGTACGTGCGCTACCGCCGCAAGCTACATGCCCACTGAGCAGGGTTGGGAGGTTCGTAGTGGGCGCTTCAGCGCCTCTGGCTGACCAGGAATGCGGCTGAAGCCGCTACTACGAACCTGAGCGTCTCCCCCTCCCCTTGTGTACTTGTCTACTTATTTACTTGTTTCCTCGTCTACCACCGGAGGTTAGAGGCTTGCGCGACGTCAGCATCATAGGCATTGGACAGACGCCCGTGGGCGAACTGTGGGAGAAATCATTGCGTCATCTGGCGCACGACGCCATCGTGGCCGCGCTGCGGGACGCGGGCACCGGGCAAGCCGACGCGCTCTACGTGGGCAACATGCTCTCGGGCGAGTTGGCCGAGCAGGAGCATCTGGGCGCGCTTTTCGCCGACTTCGCCGGGTTGCGCGGTATCGAAGCCTTTAAGATCGAAGCGGCCTGCGCCTCAGGTGCCGCGGCCTTGCGCGTGGGCCACATGGCCGTCGCTAGCGGCCTGTACGACATGGTCATTGTCTGCGGGGTGGAGAAGATGACCGATGCCATCGGCGCAGACACTACGGCAGCGCTGGCCCTGGCCGCCGACCAGGAGTACGAGGTCAGCCAGGGCGTCTCCTTCGTGGCCCTCAACGCCTTGCTCATGCGCCGCTACATGTACGAGTACAACGTGCCCCACGAGGCCTTCGCCGGTTTCAGCGTCAACGCTCACCGCAACGGTGCTGGCAACCCCAACGCCATGTTCCGCCGGCCGATCACCGCTGAAACCTATCGCAGAGCGGCCATGATCGCCGACCCCATCAATCTGATGGACTCCTCGCCCATCTGCGACGGAGCGGCAGTGGTGGTGCTGGCTCCATCTGACTTGGCAAGCGACGGGCGCGGCAGCGGGCCCGCGGTGCGCATCCTGGCCTCCACCAGCGCTACCGATAGCCTGGCCATCCACGACCGCCGCGACCCGCTGTTCCTGGAGGCAGCCTATCTTTCCAGCCAGAAGGCCTACGTGCAGGCGGGCGTGACACCGGCCGACATTGATCTGTTCGAACTGCACGATGCCTTCAGCATCATGTCCGCGCTCTCGCTGGAGGCCACTGGCTTCGCCCGGCGGGGCGAGGGCGTGCGCTGGGCCGAAGATGATGGCGAGCGCATTGCCATTGACGGCGAGTTGCCCCTCAGCACCATGGGCGGACTCAAGGCCCGAGGCCACCCTGTAGGAGCGACAGGCGTCTACCAGGTGGTGGAGGTGGTGCAGCAACTGCGGGGGGAGGCGGGGGTTAACCAGGTGAAGGATGCGCGCCTGGGCATGGCCCAGAACATCGGCGGCAGCGGGGCGACGGTGATCACCCACGTTCTGGCAGCGGAGTGATGGTGGGTTGGTTGTTGGTAGATCGGAAAACTGGTAAATCGGTGCACTCGTTCGCCGAAGGTCTCCTGGCCGAGGTGGGTAAGCCATTCGGGGTGAATAAGGATCGGGAAACTGGTGAATCGGTGCACTCGTTCGCCGAAGGTCTCCTGACCGAGGTGGGTAAGCCATTCGGGGTGAATAAGTTCGGTTGAGAGACGTGTGTCCATCGCGGAGGTTCACCAGGACCTATCAAAACCTATCAGCCTCGCCCTCACTGGCGTCTTGATAGAGAATGAGAGATGATTTGTGGTAAAATATGCCTAGTTCGCAACTGGCCGCGTCCAGCAATGATGGTATCTCTGTCAATTGAGGAGGATTGTCAACAACATGAGGATCGCACGGAATTGGCGTACCCGCCAGCAGCGCTACAGCCTGGTGGGCGAGGTTTGCACAGAATGCGGCAACAAGATCTTCCCGCCGCGGGACGTCTGCCCGCACTGCACGGGACCAGCGCAACTCCCCTACACGCTCAGCGGGCGAGGGGAGGTGTATTCCTATTCGACGATGTACAGCGCCCCCAAGGGATTTGAAGAATACTTGCCCTACACGGTCGCCTTGGTACAACTAAAGGAAGGGCCGATGCTTACCGCCCAGCTTACTGATGTGGATGCGGATGAGGTTCGCATCGGCATGCCGGTGGAGATGGTGACGCGCAAGATTCGTGAGGATGGCGAAGCAGGGCAGATTCTCTACGGCTACAAGTTCCGTTCTGTGTTAGCATAACAGGCTGCGGTATAGCGTTTATCCCAGGTGCAACACACTTTGGTTCAGGTGCGTTGCACCTTACGACTAGCACAAAAGAAGCTGTGAGGGGATGTTCCCCCACAGCTCCTTTTCTTCATCCAAATCATGGGTTCCGCTGCCCAATCTACCAATCTACCAACCTACCGAACTGCCCCCCCCCAACAACCCCAGCGCCTTCTCAGTCACACGCTCCGCTGTGAGGCCGTATTCCTCCATGAGCACCTTGTAGGGCGCGGACGCGCCGAAGCGATCCACAGTCACGGTAGCCCCTTCGGCGCCCACGTACTTGTGCCAGCCTTGGGAGATCCCCGCCTCGACCGCCACCCGCGGCGGTCCAGACGGCAGCACCGACTCCCGGTACTCCTGCGGCTGAGCATCGAACAGCTCCCAACTGGGCATGGACACCACGCGGGCGGCCACGCCCCGTTCGGCCAGTAGCTGACGAGCCGCCAGGGCCACCGACACCTCCGATCCGCTGCCGATGAGAATCACCTCCGGCGCGGCGTCGTCCGCCAGGACGTAACCGCCCCGCTCGACCCCCGCGCGCAACTCTTCGGCTGGGATGTCCAGGACCGGCAGGCCTTGGCGAGTGAGGGCCAGCGCCACCGGCCCGTGGTCATGCTTCAGCGCCACGCGCCAGGCCTCCACTGTTTCCCGAGCGTCGGCGGGACGAATGACGGTCAGTCCCGGAATGGTACGCAGCGCGGCCAGGTGCTCCACCGGCTGGTGAGTGGGGCCGTCCTCGCCCACGCCGATGCTGTCGTGGGTGAAGACGTAGATGACATGGGCTTCCATCATGGCCGCCAACCGGATGCTGGGACGCATGTAGTCGCTGAAGACGAGAAAGGTGCCGCCGTAGGGGATGATGCCGCCATGCATCGCCAGGCCATTGAGAATACCGCCCATGCCGTGCTCCCGCACGCCGAAGTGCAGATTCCGCCCGCCGAAGTTACCACGCTGGATGTCGTCATAGCCCTTGAGATAGGTCTTGTTAGAGGGATGCAGATCGGCAGAGCCCCCGAGCAGTTCCGGCACGGCCGAGGCGATGGCATTGAGTGTAGTTCCCGAAGCAGCGCGGGTGGCCATCGCCCCGTCGTCAGGCGTGAAGAGGGGCAACGCGTCCTCCCAGTCGTCGGGCAGCTCTCCGGCCGTGACCCGCTCGAACTCGGCGGCCAAGTCAGGGTAGGCCTCGCGGTAGCGGGCGAAGAGCTCGCGCCAGGCCCCTTCGCGGGCCGCGCCCTCTTGGCGAGCGGCACGAAAGACGGGCAGCACCTCGTCTGGAATGTAGAAGCGAGGCTCCTGCGACCATCCCAGGTTCTCCTTGGTCAACCGCAGCTCCTCCTCCCCCAGCGGCGATCCGTGCACTCCGGCGGTGTCTTGCTTGTGTGGGCTGCCGAAGCCGATGTGCGTGCGGCAGGCGATGATAGAAGGTCGCAGCGTCTCCGCCTGGGCGGCGCGGATGGCCGCCTCCACATCTGCCTGATTGTGACCATCCACCCGCTGCACGTGCCACCCATAGGCGGCGAAGCGAGCCAGCACGTCCTCGGTGAAGGCCAGCGTCGTCGGGCCGTCAATGGAGATGTGGTTGTCGTCGTACAGGTAGATGAGCTTGCTCAGGCCCAGGTGCCCGGCTAGCGAGGCTGCCTCGTGGGAGAGGCCTTCCATCAGATCGCCGTCGCTGACGATGGCGTAGGTGAAGTGATCCACGATGGGGAAGCCGGGGCGGTTGAAGCGCGCCGCCAGCCACCGTTCAGCCAGAGCCATGCCCACGCCAGCGGCGAACCCTTGCCCCAGAGGGCCGGTGGTGAGCTCGACCCCTGGCGTCAACCCATGCTCCGGATGGCCGGGCGTGCGGCTGCCCCACTGGCGGAATTCCATCAACTCCTCCAAGCGCAGATCGTAGCCGGTGAGATGCAGCAGCCCGTAGAGGAGCATGGAACCGTGACCGGCCGAAAGGACGAAGCGGTCGCGGTCGGGCCATTGGGGATTGGCCGGATTGTGCTTGAGGAAGCGGGTCCAAAGGACGTAGGCAGCGTCGGCCATGCCCATGGGCATGCCGGGATGGCCCGAATTGGCCTTCTGCACGCCATCGGCGGCCAGCATCCGCAGCGTATCGGCACACAGCCGATCCAGAGATTGGCTATCCGTCGCTGTGACGGGGGCGTCTTTCTTCGTCATCGCCTGACTCTCCTTCACACGTCAGAAATCGCTGCTGAAACCCATTGAGCCATAGAATACCCCAGCCAGGCTGTTCGCGCAAGTTCAGTTCCAGGTTGTCTCGGCAAAGCCAACGGAGACTCAACAGAGCTGCACTGACCTTGGAGTTGGTATCGCATGCTCGAATCAGGGCTTGGCATCTCGGCGAAGCAGCGCTATAATCAGTCGCCGTTGCACTGTGCAGTCCTGCGAGATTGCGCTCACCTCAAGGAAGATCAATGGACATCAGTTTCTTTGTTCGGGGACTCATCATAGGCTTCTCCATTGCCGCCCCTGTCGGCCTGATCGGTGTGCTGTGCATGCGCCGCACACTGGCGGAAGGGTGGACTTCTGGTCTCGTCTCCGGTTTGGGAGCAGCCACGGCCGATGCCATCTACGGCTGCATCGCTGGATTCGGACTGACCTTCGTTTCCAGCTTCTTGATCAGCCAACAGGCCTGGGTGCGCCTTGCCGGCGGAGCGTTCCTCTGCTATTTGGGCCTCAGAACCTTGCTGAGAAGACCTGCTGAACAGGCGGCTTCGGTCGCAGGGAGAGGGCTGATCGGCGCTTATGCCTCGACCTTCCTGCTCACTCTTACCAATCCGCTGACCATTCTCTCCTTCGCCGCCATATTCGCTGGATTGGGAGTGGCAAGCTCCGAAGGCAACTATGTCTCTGCGGCCATCTTGGTCTTGGGAGTATTTACCGGCTCGGCTCTATGGTGGCTTCTTCTGAGCGGCGGTGTTGGCTTGTTCCGCACAAGGTTCACCGCCCGCAGTCTGCTTTGGGTGAACAGAGTGTCCGGCGCGGTCATCATCGGGTTTGGCCTGTTTGCTTTGTCGAGTCTGATAGTGAGTGTCCCCGCCGGTGGGTGAGGCTGGAACGGGACAGTCAGCTAGAAGATCTCGGAAAGTTTCCTAGGAGTACCCATGCGCATCATCCTGAACGGCTGGTTCTGGGGACAGACCGCTACGGGGAGCGGGCAGTACCTGAGCCACCTGCTGGCGCACCTGCCCAAGGTCACACCGGAGCATGAATACCTGCTGACGCTCTGGCGTGGGCACGCGCCCTCCGAGAAACTGCACGGCTGCCGTGTGCTGCCGCTCACCACTCCCTTTGATCAGGTGAGCGAGAACCTGAGCAAGGTGTGGTTCGAGCAGGTCGCCTTCCCTCGCGCCTGCCAGCGGCTGGAGGCCGACCTGGCACACGTCCCCCACTGGGGTTCTCCGCTGCGGCCAACGGTGCCCACTATCGTCACCATTCACGACGTGATCCCTCTGCTGCTGCCACCGTATCGAGGCACCCTTCTGGTGCGGCTGTACACCCGTCTCGTGGCTGCTGCTGCCCGCCGCGCCGCTGGCGTGATCGCCGTCTCCCGCGCCTCGCAACGAGACATCATCGCCCATCTCCGGTTGCCCGCTGAGCGGGTGTGGGTCACCCACGAGGCGGCCCCAGCTTCCATGCGGACGGCCGATCCGGCGCAGGTGGACGCGGTGCGGCGCAAGTACAGTCTGCCCGAGCGCTTTCTCCTCTACCTGGGTGGCTTTGACGTGCGTAAGAACGTTGCCGGACTGCTGGCTGCCTTCGCCAAAGTGCTTGGAGGGATACCCTCGACAGCATCGGTCCCCTGCTGGTCTCGTGACCAGCAGCCACCAGGCACGGGGCAGCGGCCAGGAAATCGCCTCGAACAAGGGTGGCGCCCGGCGTTGGTCATCGCGGGCCGTCTGCCGCAAAGGGATAGCGATTTCACCCCTGACCCCCGCCGCATCGCCCGCGAGCTGGGGATCGAGTCCTGCGTGCATTTCACAGGCTGGGTGGACGAAGCTGACAAGCCACCGCTCTACACTGCTGCCGTGGCCCTCGTCTTTCCCTCCCATTACGAAGGGTTCGGACTGCCCGTGCTAGAGGCGCTGGCCTGTGGCGCACCGGTCATCACGTCCGGCGTTTCTTCGTTGCCGGAGATCGTGGGACAGGCTGGATTGCTGGTCTCTCCTGATGATGAGGCCGAGTTGGCCGCAGCGATGGAACAGATCTGGCAGGATGCATCGCTGCGAGAGGAGTTGCGAGGCGAGGCGCTGGCGCAGGCCGCCCGTTTCTCCTGGCAGCAGACAGCTCAGGCCACAGCCGAGGTGTATGCCGCAGTGCACGCCAAAGGCTAGACCGGCTGGCGTTCCATCCCTGCCGCAGCGTATGACCCAGGTCATGGGCTGTGGCCATGGAAGCAAGTATACTGCAGAAGAGCCCGCTCGATGGTCTTGCCGTCCCGCACTGCTTCTTCGGCTTCTTTGACGCTTTCAGGGATTTCTGGTATAATGTTTTGCGCAGGCTCTCCATGGGCCAGTTCCCACAACTCGGCATCTTGGCCTGGGAGCTGGGAAAAGCCGGCTCACATCGTTCACAGAAGGGGACGCTGATGGCTGGTCTATCAGATACGCTACGGGGCGATATCCAGCCCCGTATGGAATTGTTCTCTGGCCGCCGAGCGCGACGCGCACGGGAAACCCTGCAGGGCTATCTGTTCATCTTGCCGGCCACCATCATCCTGCTCCTCTTTCATTTTCTTCCTGTTTTCTATGCCTTCTACATCAGCCTGCACAAGTGGTTCATCGTCAAGGGCGACTATGTGGGGCTCGCCAACTACACCCGTGCCTTGACCACGGACAGATTCTGGAACTCGTTGAAGGTGACCCTGTGGTACGTGGTGGGCACGGTGCCCATCCAGCTCTTACTGGCCCTGGTGATCGCCTACCTGCTCTTCCAGAAGATCCGAGGCAAGGAAGGGCTGCGCATGGTCTACTTCTTGCCCTACGTGACCTCCACCGTGGCCTCGGGTGCAGTGTTCGCCAAGATGTTCAACCCCACGTTCGGGCCCATCAACAAGGCACTGGACGCCATAGGGCTGCCTGTACTGCGTTGGATGAAGGAACCGCGCGGCATCTTCACCGTGATGGGCGAGATGTGGGGCATCAACGTCCCCTTCGGCGGTCCCAGCGTGGCGCTGGTCACGGTCATGTTCTTCGTCATCTGGTTCTGGGTGGGTTACGACGCTACCATTTTTCTGGCTGGCTTGGGCGCGATACCCTATGAGTTGTACGAAGCGGCTAAGATTGACGGTGCCGGGCGCTGGCAGCTCTTCCGCTACATTACCATTCCGCTTCTCTCTCCAACGACCTTTTTCCTGTCTCTGATCGCCATCATCGGCTCGTTCAAAGCGTTCAACCACGTCTTCATCATGGCTGCCGCGTCGGCCACGGAAATCGGCGGGCCACTGCGCACCACAACTACCGCCTCCATCCTGATCTACAACAACGCCTTCGGCACGCCCACCTTCGGCTACGCATCGGCCATGTCTTTCTTGTTGTTCGTTCTTATCCTGATCGTCTCCATGCTGCAGAACTACATAGGCAGCAAGCAAGTGCATTACGTCTAGTAGCCCGTCACGTTGGTTTTGATGCATGAGGGTGACGATTCCGTCCCTGCATGGCGCACCGGACTCCCGAACTTGTTCGGGACCATCGTGCCGCACCCCCAACAAGTTGGGGACTCCGGCACTCCGCTCTAGCCCCTGGCCGGGCACGGCCCCGGCAGCCCAAGAACGGGCCTTGGAGCCAGTATCGCATTTCAGTTAGGTCAGGAGATACCAGCGTGAGCGTCAAAGCCGCAACAGCGAAGCCTGTTCGCCTGCGAATTCAGCCTGGACGAGCATTCATCTACCTTTTCCTCATCATCGGGGCATCAATCGCCATCTTCCCCTTCTTCTGGATGGTTCTCACTTCCCTCAAGACTCAGACGGAAGTGGCACGAGGCGCGTTCTGGCCTGAGCAGTTCCGCTGGTACAACTATCTCGAAGCCTGGTCGGAAGCGGAGTGGGGACCCTACTTTGACCACAGCGGCAGGTGGATTCCCGGGTACTTCCTGAACACGCTGTTCATCGCCGCCTGCACGGTGACTGCCAACCTTTTCACCAACGTGTTGGCCGCCTACGCCTTTGCCCGTATTCGCTTTCCAGGGAAGAATGTCATCTTTTTCGCTTTTCTGGCCACGATGATGATCCCCAGCGAGGTCACGATCATTCCTAACTTCCTGCTGGTGTCCAAGCTGGGTTGGGTCAACAACTACCTGGGCCTCATCGTCCCCTGGACGGCCAGCGTGTTCTACATCTTCCTGTTGCGCCAGTTCTTTATGGGGATTCCTAACGAACTCTACGACGCCGCGCTGATAGATGGCTGCGGGCATCTCCGCTTCCTGATCCAGATCGTGCTTCCCCTCTCCAAGGCCGCGCTGGTAACGGTGGTCCTGTTGAGCTTTATCGGCAGTTGGAATTCTTTCCTGTGGCCCCTCATTGTGGCCCGCGACGTCGCGCTGTACCCTATCCAGGTGGGGCTCAGGAGCTTCATCACCGAGATGGGAAATGAGGTGCAATTGATGATGGCGGCGGCGACGTTCGTCATCGTGCCGGTTCTGGTGCTGTACTTCTTCACGCAGAAGCAGTTTACAGAGGGAATCGCCACTACAGGATTGAAGGGGTAGTGAAGACGTATCAGGTGTCAAGTGTCATGTGTCACATTCTGCTGTTCGAGGCTGCGCAGGCAAAGGGCGGGATTTGGAACTACCCAGGAGTAACTGATGAAAAACGAAAGAAGTGACGAAATCTTGGATATTTTTTTACAGGAGATACGAAGGCAGTTAGGCACTCATCTCAAACAGGTTATCCTTTTTGGTTCCAGAGCTCGAGGGGATGGTGTTGTCGATTCCGATTACGATTGTTTGGCGGTTCTGGATGAGGTTTCTCCTGCAGTGAGAGATGTCATTGACGAAACGGCCGGGAAACTTCTGTATCAATACAATGTCGTGTTCTCGATCTTTCCCATATCGGAGGAAAAGCACCGCCAGCAAACGTACAATCCGTTCCTGATGAACGTTCGTAGAGAAGGCATTGTCTTATGAATGAGCAGGAGGCGCTAGAAGGACAACTGCAACTGATGATTCAGAAAGCTGTCCGCTCTATTATGGTCGCTCAACGGCACGTCGAAGAAGGGAACTACGACTTTGCATCATCTCGGGCCTACTACACTGCCTTCTATGCGATACAAGCCGTCCTGCTGACCAAAAACCTCTCATTCTCCAAACACGCTGGTGTGATTAGTGCCTTCAACCGGCACTTCGTTAGAACGGCGATCTTCCCAAGAGAATTCAGCAAGCTCATCAGCCGATTGTTCCGTGAGAGGCAGACCGGAGATTACGAGTTTGATGTGAGCATAGGCGAGGATGATGCCAGGAAAGATGTCCGCATTGCCACAAGAGTGCTGCGAGCTATTGCGGCGTATCTAACCCACGAGGGGTTTCTGCGAACAGGCGAATGGTTCGAAAGGCTACCAGGTGAGACTTCGTCTAGCAGCGGCTAAAGAGAAGGCAAGCAGAGCAAAGGAGGTGATAGTCGAGAGAAAACACTTGCTTGTGTTTCCATGGTTTATGGGGCTGTGCAGCAATCCATGGCCAAGAGCGCAGGAAAGTATCCCCGCGCTTCTGCGGCCTTCGCTGTGCACAGCCACTGATTCAAAGCCCTGGCAAGGGCTACTCATCAACATCAACACGGAGGAGTAAATGATGAAGACCCGCAAAGTGCTAAGCCTGCTGTTAGTCGTGGCGTTCTTGCTGCCTCTGCTGGTAGGGTGCCCGGCGCCTGCCACGCCAGCGCCTGCGCCCACAGAACCGCCGCCAGCGGAGCCACCACCGGAGCCGGAGACCGATGCCATCAGCCAGTTGAATCCCAGCGGCCAGGAAGTGCTCTTCTGGCACGTCTCCACACGCAAGCACCTGGCGATCCTGGAGGAGATCGTTGACGGCTTCAACGAGACCAACCCCTACGGCATCCGCGTGGTGCCCCAGTACGCAGGCTACTACGGTGACATCTACAACAAGATCATCGCCGCCATCGCTGCTGGCGATACACCCGACCTGGCCATCGCCTACGCCAACCAGGTGGCTGACTACGCCAGAGCGGGCGTCATCGTCCCGCTCGATCCCTACATGGAGAGCGAGAAGTACGGCTTCACTCCTGAGGAACGCGCCGACTTCTTTGAGGCCTTCCTGGAATCGGATCGGCAAGCGGCCTACGATAATCAGCTCATGAGCTTCGCCCATAGCCGCTCCATGGAGGTGATGTACTACAACCAGGACTGGTTGGAAGAGATGGGCTACGACGGCCCGCCGCAGACCTGGGCAGAGTTCAAGGAGATGTGCGTGGCGGCCACCGATCCAGACAATGACAAGTGGGGCTACTCCCACACCGGAGGCGCCTCCCGCTTCGCCACCACGATCTTCTCCTTTGGCGGAGACATCATCAGCGAGGATGGCAAGACGGTGAAGTTCCACGAGGAAGCGGGCGTCAAGTCGCTGCAGTTGATCAAGGATCTCTTCGACAGCGGCTGCGCCTACGAGTCGGCGGAGCGCTACGGCGAACAGGCGGACTTCGCCAACCAGAAGGCCCTCTTCGCCTTCGGCTCCACGGCCGGCCTGCCCTACTACGCGTCGGCCGTCGAGGATGCCGGTGAGTTCGAATGGAGCGTGTCCCCGGCGCCCCACGAGGCGCCAGAACCGGCGGTGGACGTCTACGGCCCCAGCGCCTGCATCTTCGAGAGTAAGCCGGAGCGCCAGCTTGCTGCCTGGCTCTTCTTCAAGTACTGGGCGGAGACGGAGAACGTCACCAAGTGGGCCAACGTGGCCAACTACTTCCCACTGCGCAAGTCGGCCATCGAATCGGCGCCGATGCAGGAATACATGAAGGGGAACCCCAAGTACGAGAAGGCCTTCGGCTTCTTGCAGTACGGGCGGGTGGAGCCTAGCGTGGCCGGCTGGCAGGAGATCCGTGGCATCTTGGGCGACGCCTTCAAGAGAGCCGTCGAGGGCGGTGATCCCAAGACCATTCTGGACGCCGCCGCTGCTGAGGCCAACGCCGTCCTGGCCGGTCAGTAGACGATTCTCTCACGTCCCGGAATGGGCAGCGGGGCACTCCGCTGCCCATTCCCTACTACTATGCCAACTTGGTAAACTGGTAAACTGGTAGACCGGTATATTGGTCAGCAGAGGACCTAATCTTCAGTACCGGACACTTCCTGCCGAACGCCTGGATCCTCATCACGAATAGCACGAATATGCGAATTTCAGGAATGCTTTCTATGAACCTCAGCGCAACTTGTGGAATTTGCCCATTCGTGGCATTCGTGTTCGAGAACTGTCCGGTAGTGAGACCCAATCTACCAATTACCAATGTACCAATCTACCAATGTACCAATCTACCAATCTACCAATGTACCAATTCCCCAGTGTACCAGTTACGAACATTGAACCTTTGTCATAGCTTCAGGGTGAATATAGACGATGGCCGCTTTATCCTGACCGGGGTGGTGCAAGATGACGTTTCCTAGCGACGATCAACTGATCACCCAGATCCGCGGCGGCGACATCAAGGCGCTTGAGATCCTTTACGATAAGTACAAGGGCCAGATCTATCGTACCGCCTTGGCCGTAACGCACGACCAGCAAACAGCAGAAGATATCTTGCAGGATACCTTCCTGCGCCTCCATGCCAACATAGACCGTCTGGATGGCTCAGTGCCTATCGCGCCCTGGCTGCACCGCGTCACCGTCAACCTCGGCTACAACTGGCACGCTAGAGGTCGTCGCTGGGCCCACTCGCTGGAGGGAGTGATCGAGAATCTGGTCAGCACCCCTCACGGATCGCCAGAACGTCAGGCAGAGCGTACGGAGTTGAGAGATATCGTACAGAAGGCCATCATTACCCTGAGCTTCAACCAGCGCGTAGTGGTCATTCTCTTCTACATGAACGGATTCAACCTGGAGGAAATCGCCTACATCTTGGACTGCCCGGTGGGCACGGTGAAATCTCGTCTCCACTATGCACGCCGCAATCTGCGACGCCGGCTAGAACGGGAGGGATATTGGCAGCCGGAGGTAGCCTATGAGTTCTCATGATCAGCGCGGCCCTCATGCCGGGCCAAATGTAGTTTCGGACGAACTAGATCGTTTGCTCTCCTGGGGCATCCAGGAACTGGTGGGCACTGCGGAGCCTTCCCCCCGCGTCTGGCAGCAGATCGAGCGTAAGCTCCGAGCGGGACCTTCGCCAGCGCGGCATCGCCCGAGGCGCAGCACATGGCGGACGGCTTCCCTGGCCAAAGCTCTGGCTCTGGCCAGCCTTCTGGTGGTTCTTGGCCTCAGCTTGGGACCTGCCCTGCAATGGCCTTCGTACTTCTATGGAGGCGGAGAGCAGATGGAGATGCTCACCGGCACCGCAGATGTGGGCCTCACCCAGGAAGCGTCGCCCCCCCTGATGGCCGAGGAAGGCTTGCTGAGTGGGCGAGAGATGCTGCTGTGGATACGAGAACAGGCACGTGAGCGCCAGATGATGGCCCATGACACCTCCCCCGGTGTGGACCCTATCCTGAAGCACCGGCATGAATGGAACACGTCAGCCTTGACTCCTTGACGCCCCGTTCCATAAGTACCCAGGCAAGTACCCAGACGATGAGGTTCTTGCACATTGGGCAAGAGAACAAACCACAGATCTCACAGATTATGCAGATTTGACGAAACATAGGCTTCTTTGATTTTGACAAGGTTCGCGGTCTGTGATATGATGTAGCTTGTTGGGCTGCACAAGAGCAGGCTGCCAGTTCTCGGATTTTGCTTGCTGGCCCACCAGCGTCCGATCACAACATCGCAGTAGCCGAGGAGGCCCGCATGGCAAAACTGTTGGAGGTGAAAGGGCTTAGAACCCAGTTCTTCACCCAGGATGGCGTGGTACACGCCGTCAACGGCATTTCCTACGATCTCAACGAGGGGGAGACATTGGGCATCGTAGGTGAATCGGGATGCGGCAAGACCGTCAGCGTCCTCTCCGTCATGCGGTTGATCCCCCAACCCCCTGGCAAAATCGTGGGAGGAGACGTATGGTTTGATGGCCGCAACATCATGGACCTGCGAGAGGATGAGGTCCGGCAGGTTCGAGGTAACCGCATCGCCATGATCTTCCAGGACCCTATGACCTCCCTGAATCCTGTGCTCACGGTTGGAGCGCAGGTCAGCGAAGCACTGCAGCTCCACATGGGGATGGACAGAGCACAGGCCCGCCGGCGGACCATCGAGTTGTTGCAGATGGTGAACATCCCCGAGGCCGAAGACCGCGTGGATGACTATCCCCATCAGTTCTCCGGCGGTATGCGGCAGCGGGTGATGATCGCCATGGCTTTGTCCTGCAACCCGCAGCTTCTGATCGCTGACGAGCCCACCACCGCACTGGACGTGACCATCCAGGCCCAGATCATCGATCTGGTGAAGAAGCTCAAAGATGACATCGGCATGGCCGTAGTCTGGATCACTCACGACCTGGGCGTCGTGGCAGGACTGGCCGAACGGGTGCTCGTCATGTACGCGGGCTACATCGTCGAGGAAGCAGCAGTGAAAGAGCTCTACGGTGATCCACGGCATCCCTACACCCTGGGGCTGCTCGACTCCATTCCCCGCCTGGATGAGCGAAAGGAGAAACTGACTCCCATCGAGGGTCTGCCACCCGATTTGATTGATCCTCCGCCCAATTGTCCCTTTGCCCCTCGATGCCGCTTCAGGATTGATCGCTGTTTGGAGGAAAATCCAGCGCTGGCACCGGTAGGCCCAGGGCATCGGATCGCCTGCTGGGTGGATGTACAAACGGGAGGAGCGCGGTAGAATGACTGACAGCAATATCCTGGTTCGCGTTGAAGGGCTGAAGATGTATTTCCCCATCACCAAGGGGATCATCATCCAGCGCCACATAGGTGACATCAAGGCAGTAGACGGCATTGATCTCTACATTCGCCAAGGCGAGACACTGGGGCTGGTAGGTGAGAGCGGCTGTGGCAAGTCTACCACCGGGCGGGCTATCCTCCAGCTTTATCAACCCACTGACGGCCGTGTCTTTTTCAGGGAGAACGGTGAAGAGATCGAATTGACGGCTATCAAGGGTGAGCGGCTGCGTCGCATGAGGCGCAAGATGCAGATGATCTTCCAGGACCCCTATGCTTCGCTCAATCCCCGTATGACTGTGGGGAACATCGTCGGTGAACCTCTGGAAGTGCACAAGATCTCCAAAGGCAAAGAGCGACGGGAGCGCGTGCAGGAACTGCTGCAGGTGGTGGGACTCAACCCCTACTTCATCAACCGCTATCCTCACGAGTTCTCGGGCGGGCAGCGACAGCGCATCGGCGTGGCCCGTGCTTTGGCTGTGAATCCTTCCTTCATCATCTGCGACGAGCCCATTTCCGCACTGGACGTGTCCATCCAGGCCCAGATCCTCAATCTGCTGGAGGAACTGCAGGAGCAGTTTGGCCTCACCTATCTTTTCATTGCCCACGACCTTTCGGTTGTCCGCCACATCGCAGACCGGATGGCAGTGATGTACCTGGGGAAGATCATGGAGTTGACCACACAGGAGGAGTTGTACGAGAACCCCTTGCATCCTTACACCCAGGCGCTGCTCTCTGCCATTCCCATTCCCGATCCGGTGGTGGAGGAGAAGCGCAAGCGTATCATCCTGGAAGGGGATGTCCCCAGCCCTGCCAATCCGCCAAAGGGGTGCAATTTCAACACCCGCTGTCCACGGGTCATGGACATCTGCCACGAGAGCGAACCCGAGTTCAAGGACATAGGTGGCGAGCATTTCGTGGCTTGTCACTTGTACTGAAGCCAGACACACTTGAAGTTGGTAAAAAGGGCAAAGTCAAGTCTACTCTCCACAGGACGTAAAACGCAAAACGTGATCGTCACGCATTACGTTTTACGACTCTACTGAAAAAAGGTCAAAACCCATCAGCGGATTAAGCAGATGAAGCGGATAACAATGAAACAAAATCAGCTTAATCCGCTCAATCCGCTGACGATTCCAGGTTTTTTCAGAGGAGTCGTTTCACGCCCAGTCAGGCAATCAGGCAGTGTGTAGGATCCTGGATAGATCGTCTCTACATACACTCTTCAACTCGGAAAGGAGGTGATGCGACGCTTCGGACGTATGGTCGAAGGCGATCGGGAGCATAGCGTGCTCCAGCGATCGTCTCGCCGCAGCGATCGATGTTCCAACTTCGAGCATCGAGCAACGACAATCCCAAGTTCGTAACTTCTTAGGAGGAGACAGACAATGCTAAGCAAGAAATGGGCTATCCTGTTGGCCCTACTGGTGGTTTCCAGCCTGATCCTAACCGCCTGCCCGGCACCTGAACCGCAGGTCATCGAGAAGGTCGTCGTAGAGACGGTCGTCGTCGAGGTGGAGAAGGCAGTCGAGGTACAGAAGATCGTCGAGGTCACCACGGAAGTCGAGGTCGAGAAGATCGTCGAGGTGACGGCGACCCCGGTTCCCGTGGAGGAGAAGGTCACTCTGGACTGGAACTTCAGCACTGAGATCCCCTCGTTGGACCCGTCGCTGTCCACAGACACGACATCCATCGACTGCCTGCGCAACCTGGCAGTTGGCCTGACGCAGCTCACGCCCGATGGCGCGGTGCTGCCCATGTTGGCCACGGAGTGGGACATCTCCGAGGACGGCCTGGAGTTCACCTTCAAGATGCGTGATGACGCCGTCTGGGTGAAGTACAACACCGGCACGGGCGAGATCGAGCAGATGCGTCCGGTCACGGCACATGACGTGGTCTACGGCGCCAAGCGCACGCTGGACCCGCGCACCGCCTCCGACTACGCCTATGTGGTCTATGTCGTCAAGGGTGGCGAGGCGCTGAACACGTCGGACATCGATGCGCTGAGCGAGGAGGAGCAGCAGGCGCTGCTGGATGGCGTGGGGGTCGAAGCACTGGATGACTACACGGTCAAGTTCACCCTGGAGTATCCGGCCCCCTACTTCGGCGCCATCGCCAGCATGTGGGTTGTCCGCCCCATGCCGCAGGAGCCCATCGATCAGTACGGCGACCGCTGGATCGAGCCGGGCTTCTACTGGAGCAACGGCCCCATGGTGCTGGCCGAGTGGGCACACGACGACCACCTCGTTCTTGAAAAGAACCCCTACTACTGGGGCGCCGACGAGGTGCAGATCGAGCGCGTCTACGGCGTGATGGTCACCGAGTCCTCCACGGCCTTCGCTATGTACGAAGCCAACGAGCTGGACATCACCGGCCCGCCGCTGGAGGAGATGGACCGCGTGAAGACCGACCCGGTGCTGAGCAAGGAGCTGTACATCGCCCCGCGCGACTGCACCTACTACTACGGCTTCACCACCACCAAGCCGCCAGTGGATGACTTGTTGGTGCGCAAGGCACTCTCGGCGGCC
>Ga0209121_10002647_pt1 | contig 17975 bp, 16 predicted proteins | sample Cruoilmetagenom3_FD_187292 | JGI IMG/M metagenome (GOLD analysis project Ga0209121, IMG submission 187292) | Oil polluted marine microbial communities from Coal Oil Point, Santa Barbara, California, USA - Sample 3 (SPAdes) (version 2) | ecosystem: Environmental > Aquatic > Marine > Oil seeps ... | reverse complement strand
GCAACCGCTTCTAAAAAAAACTCTACAAAAGCGGTAATGTCTTTTTTATTTATTGCCAAAAGCTCATAATATGATTCTCTGTTTTTTTCAAGATATTCTTCCAAAGAAAGTAACTTCTAACGGAGAAGGGGCAAGATAAACCGCTATTCCGGCCTGGTCAAAAATAGCCGAAGCGAATTCCCTCATAGTCTAGCCTATTCCCTTCAATGCGGGCAGAAAAAAGGAAGTTTTTTAGAAAATATTAGAAGATATTGGAAGATATTCCCTAAAGCGCCGCTAACCACCTCCCCGGTAGAAGTTACCAACTTGCCCTAGGAAGGGAAGAATCTTTCACAATTGTTTTTAACTTTATAGTTTTAACAGCGCCAATTTATATTTCTTCCGCTCTCTATTAACTCTATACAAATCCCAAACTTCTATATTTTCTGCCTTGGATAAATTTAGAGCTTTTTTTTCAATACCCATTAAAGCCACAAAAATTTTTCTGTCAATTTTAGTCTTTGTTTTCTTTATTTTATCTAAAAACCTTTTAATGTCGTTTTCAACTACATTTCTAGTTTTAATTTCGCCTAACAAATAGCCTTTTTCGTTTTCAGCAATAATGTCTAATTCTTGGCCTTCAATAAAACCGCCCCTTACTCTTTGATAGCTACCGCTCAAAATAAAAACTTCCCTAATTTGAGCTTCCCTCGCAATACCAAGTTCTGTTTTAAGGCTGTCAAAAAACTCTTTTATTTTTTGGTTGAAAGTGTCCAGTTTTTTTTGGGCGTCTAAAATAGAATTTTCTTGAAGGCTAAGCCCAGCATTAAGCCAAAACCTCATTAAAGTGTCTTTAACAAAGTACTTGCCGTCTTTTTTGGCAATAAGCTCTGTTTTCAAAAGTCCATTAATATAAGTAGGTATGCTGGTTACTTTAAGGCCTACCAGTTCGGCAATTTTAGTAATACCCATTGGTTTCTGGGCAATTACTTTTAGAATTTGATAAAATCGGCCGCTTCTTCTTCTTTGCAAATTAACATCCAGCGTTTCTTCAAAATGCTTATAAAGCCTGCCTTGCTGACCAAAAAGGCTTTTTCTTAAAACTATTTTAACATCTTTTTTGTTTACAAACTCCCTTTTTTCTTTAACCAGAAGGCTTGAAAGTTCGTAAACTAAAACTCTAATATAAAAAGGAAAACCGCCAGTAAGCGATATAAGGAAATTCAACAATCCCTCATTGATAATCAAGCCTCTTTTTTTACATTGAGCTAAAGCAAATTGTCTAGCATTTTCATAAGAAAAATAGTCTACTCTAAAATTGGTAAAGTGGCCAAAAAGGGGCGTTTTGTAGCGGTTAATCATATCCTCTATTAAGCCTATTTCTGAACCAGCCAAATAATAATAAACACCCCTTTTTTCCTGAATTTTTTGTCTTAACACATCAGGAATAATGCCATTAAAAGAAGCTACATTTTGAAATTCGTCTAAAATAATTATAAATTCCTTTTTTTCTTTTTTTATAAGCAGATAAGGAAGCTCAAAAAGGGTTGAAACCGCTCCCCGTAAATAGCCTTTGTTTCTGCTCTGCCCATTAATATCTTTAAGCTCATTAAGATAATTGGCAATTTCTGGTTTGGCTAATTCTAGCTGAATTAGAAGCTGATTAAATTGTTTTTTAGGAATATCTTCTCCTACCTCTGCTAGTTTATTTTTAAATTTAAGATAAGCTACAGCTATGTTGTTAAAAAAGTTAAAAATGAAATAGTCAAAAGTTTCTTCAAAAGGAATATAGTAATAGCTGGCAATGTATACTTTTTGAACTGTTAGGAACTGTTGTAAAATGCTTGTTTTGCCTGCTTTTCTAGCCCCTACCAAGGCAATGTTTTGACCGCCGTCAACTAACTTTTGTAAAACTTCTTCCCTGTCAAAAAATTCTTTACCTGTTACTGGCTGTTGAACATCTATATCTTTTAATTTCATATTATTGACGACATTATAATTGACTTATCAATAATTGTCAAGCGCTTCCTAAAGCGCCTCCATCCCTCCACCGGAAAAAACCGGGTCAATAAAAATCAAAGGAGGCAAATCCCAAGTTTGCAATACTTGTAACCGACGGGAAACAATGGGTAGTTTTAGAGTACACTCCTCCATGACTCAATTCGCAAACTAGTATTTAATATTTAAACAGCGTGTTTGGTAAAATTCAAAGAAATGATCAATATTATCATTTCTCCCAAAAACTTCAGAGAAGAAACGAGCGAATTTGTGGAAAGAAAAGGAGTGGGGCATCCCGACACTCTTTCGGATACTTTAGCTGAAAAACTCCCCCTTATTGACCCAAACAAAGATTTGGATATTCATTACAATATTAGCTTTCAAAACTGTTGTCTAATGACACTTCTTTGGGAGTAGGATACGCGCCAACAACTAAATTGGAAAAACTAGTGCTAAATATTGAAGCCGAATTAAGTTCCGTAATTTTTAAAAAAGATAACCCATGGATCGGTTCTGACATTAAAATTTTAGGATTTAAAAATAATGAAAATTATTTAATTACTTTATGTATTCCTCAAATTGCTAACTTTGTTAAGAATATTGATTCATACAAGCGAAACTTAATAAAAACAAAAGAAAAGATTTTTAAGATTGCAACAAAGCATAGGGTAAAAAGTTTAGAAGTTAATATGAACACCCGTGACGATTTTGAAACAATGGAACTATATTTAACTGCAACGGGATCTTCTATCGAAAGTGGAGACGAGGGACTAGTTGGCAGAGGGAATAGAATAAATGGGGTTATTTCTCCAATGAAGCCCTTAAGCATGGAGGGCGCTGAAAATAGTGGAATCTTTTTGGAGAATGGAGTTGTGAAAGTAGTAGGATATAGTAAAATAGCCATAGCTTATCAGGAAAATAAGGGGGCAACATATCTTAATCCTGGAGCAAGTTTTAAATTGTGAAAATGAAAAATACAAACAAAAAAGAAGAAGGAATTACAAGCAAAGACAAGAACTTTTCGCAATGGTATTTAGATATTATTAAAACCGCTGATTTGGCTGAGCATGGAGCAAGCAAGGGGTCAATGATTATCAAGCCCCATGGTTATGCTATGTGGGAATTAATACAAAGAAGTTTTGATAAAAGAATAAAAAAGACAGGAGTAGTTAATGCGTATTTCCCTCTTTTGATTCCTGAAAGATTTCTCAAAAAAGAAGAGGAACATGTTGAGGGCTTTTCTCCTGAAATTGCTGCTGTTACATATGCTGGAGGTAAAAAACTAAAGGAAGCTCTTGTCATTCGACCCACCTCTGAAACGATTATTTACGATGCTGTTTCAAAATGGGTTCAATCCTATAACGACTTGCCTATCTTGCTTAATCAATGGGCAAATGTTGTTAGATGGGAAAAAAGACCGAGATTATTTTTAAGGACAACAGAGTTTTTGTGGCAAGAAGGGCATACTGTTCATGCTACTGCTAAAGAATCAAAAAAAAGAACTCTTTTGATGTTAAAAGTTTATCAAGATTTTGCAAAAGAAGTTTTAGCCATACCAACAGTCACTGGCCTTAAAACAGATTCTGAAAGATTCGCCGGGGCAAAAGCAACATATAGTCTTGAGGCAATGATGCAAGACGGGAAAGCGCTACAACTTGCTACCTCTCACGATTTAGGCCAGAATTTTGCTAAACCCTTTAACATTCAATTCACTGACGAGAATGAAAAATTTAGTTATTGTCATCAAACTAGTTGGGGCATGAGCACAAGGGTTATTGGCGCAATTATTATGGTTCATAGTGATGATGTTGGCTTAGTGTTGCCTCCTAAAGTAGCTCCTGTCCAAGTTGTAATTATTCCAATTTGTTCAAGCGAAAAAGATAAAGATTTTGTAATCAAAAAAGCAAAAGATTTATTTGCAAATTTAAAAAATAAGTTTAGAGTGCAAATTGATTTATCTAACAAACATGCGGGAGAAAAGTTCTATAAATGGGAAAGGAAAGGTGTTCCTTTAAGGATAGAAATTGGACCAAGAGAAATTAAAAGAGAAGTCGTATCAATTGCTCGTCGTGATACAGGGGAAAAAAGATCCGTTAAGCTGAAAAATTTAAAAAAAGAAATTAGAAGGGAACTTAAGAGTACTCAGGAACGCCTTTATAAAAAAGCGTTGGCTTTTAGAAAAAAGAAAACAAAAAAAGCAAAGACGTGGGAAGAATTTAAAAGGGAAATAAACAACAATAATTTTATTTTAGCTTATTTTAAGGAAAATACCGAGGCAGAAAAAAAGATAAAAAATGAAACTAAAGCTACAGTAAGATGTATTCCCTTTAATCAGGGAAAATCTGGGAAATGTATTTTTTCTGGAAAACCTACGAAGACAAAAGTTATATTTGCCAAGGCCTATTGACTTAAGTATTAAAGATAAGAGGCTGTTACAAGATTACACTTTCTTATTAAAGCGCCTACATCCCTCCGCCGGAAAAAACCGGATCGATAAAAATCAAGGGGGGCAAATCCCAAGTCTGCAATACCTGTAGTCGGCGGGAAACAACCTGATCAGCGCCGCTTTGTACCTGCCCGGTAGAAGTTACCAGCTTGCCCTGGGAAAGAAAAACTGTTCCTTCGGTCCACCCGCCCAAAGGAGTGTCGCCATAGAAAACCTTAACTGCCAAAAACAAAGGAATGCTCCCATCCGGCCATCTTAAACTAGCTGTTCTTAAATCCAAACCAGCGCAGCCAGAAACTTTGGGCTTATCAAAGTTATTAGCGCCCCTTCGCTCGTCATTAGGATCATAGGCCCAACGCTCAGTTTTATAATCCCCCGCCACGCTCTCTCTGTAAAACAAAATCAACTCCAAAGCAGCATTGTCCTCCCAACAAGCGCGGATAAAATTACCTGAATGATACTGGGTTTGGTCAATATTGCCATTCTCATCATGGCCAACTAACCAAATTATCCCAAAGTCACCTTCTTTAATTGTTCCGGGGAAGACAAACTCCGTCTTGTCCTTACCCAAGTCAGTAGAAAGAACAGAAACTTCACCTGTTTCTAAGGAGTACTCATGAGGATCGGAACTTGGCTCCCAGCTGTATAAAGCGCTCTCAATCCCCGCTTCGGCGGCGGAAAAAGCTCGGGCAGACTCCTCTTGAACTTTGGTAATTTGAATATCAGTCCGAACGCTTCGGGTAATAACCAAGGCCATTCCCACCGCCATCGCCATTAAAGTTAAAATAATAATGGTGGCTTGGCCATTTGTTTTTCTCCTCATGGCGCTAACTCCTCCACTCTAAACCTGGACTTCCATAAACAACCGGGCATCTTAAAAATTAAATCAGGTTGATAGTGAAAAACAACTCCAGGCGTAGTTAAATTATCCAAACCCAAATCCCGCCCAAGTGAAATCTCTTGGTCACCTGTTAAGTTAACATCGGCCGCTACAATTCCGCTAATAACTAGTTGGTTATCTCCGTCTTGGACATCAAAACCACCTTCCGTTAAATAAATTCCGTCTAATTGATCAACACTGCCTTCAACTATCAAGCTGCCTCCACTTAAAATGGCAAAAAAGCTACCGCCCGGCACATCTACCCCTTTATCTAAGGCAAAACCACTACTACCAGTGTAATAAATAATCCGACTCAAACCTCCAGCCAAAGTACAGGGATTATTAGTGCAATCTAAACCATCAACATCACCGGCTACTGTCGAAAGGGTTTGAGGGCCGCCTGTGACAGTAGTTAACTCGTCGGTTTCAGATAAACCAGCCAAGCGGGGAGCAAAAAAGTCAAGGTTGTAAATTAAACTATTATAGATTCCACCAGTTATCCGCCAACTGGGATCGTCACTTAAACTACCATCACCCAAGTCGGGGAGAGGATCATCGCCAGTAATCAAAGCGCCAACTGGGCCATAATCACCATCGATAATTAAATAATTGCCAGCTGGCAGATCAACGTTGCTGGGACCAAAGCCCAATTGAGATCCACCGCCCAAAATCTGAAACCATAAAGGAATTTCTTGCGTAACCAGGAAATCATGGTGCCCTGGAGTCCCCTCATTTAAGAAAATGTCAACCTGGTTTGAACCAACCGGGCGATAATATTGAGATAAAGCAAGCAAATCGTCTAGGCTATAGGAAACAGTTATCCAGCGATTAGCAGGAGCGTAAAAAGAGTAATTATCAATTACCGTTGTACAGTCGCCAGGAGCGCCTGTACTATCACCCCCACTTCCAGAACTTCCCGCGCCTTTCCAAAAAAGTTCAATTCCGCCTAAAACCGGATCTCCTGATGAACAATCATAACTTCCATCAATATCATCAAGAATCTTGCCATGAATTATTTCTTGAGGCGTGGGAGTAGGAGTGGGGGTGGGAGTAAGAGTAGGGGTAGGAGTATTGGTCGGGGTGGGAGTAAGAGTAGGGGTATTAGTTGGTACGGGCATACAATCGGGATTATTTCGGCAACGGCCGTCAGTGTCACACAAGCCACTACCGTCAGACCAGTACCAATAGCGCTCTTCATACATTTTAACCGAAGAACAGCCATCCTCACCACAGCCAATTTCATACCAGATATTTTCCCGCTCACAAGCCGGAGTCGGAGTTGGCTCAATTAACTCTTGAAAAGGAAAACTCGCTTGCCTTGATTGCCGGGTCCATTTTGTATAAGTAATATTTTCCACTTTCGTATGGACCGGTCGCCACTGAGAAGCTGGAGGCCAAGCAGAACATTCCGAGGTCCAATCATTCTTGAATATTTCTACCTTAATCCGGCGCTGGACCTCCGGCTTGGGATCACCCGGATCAAGTTCACTTGAATTCATCACATAATAACCTTGAGGGCTAAGGCGGTTATTGTTAGTAGAATAAGAGTACTGCTCCACCCAAGGTCCACTCCATGAACTATCTTCGGCCGTAAAACGAACATCAGCGCAAATGCCCGGCTCACCATAATCTTTGGAGCCGTTATTATTATAGTCAAAAAAAACATGGCCCTCAATAACATTAGCCGGAGGGTGGGTCGGGGTGGGTACTTCCGTGATAGTAGGACGGGGAGTGTTGGTTGGGGCGACGCAATCAGGGTGATCATTATCAAGAACCTCTATTTCAAAAGCAGGGCAAGTATCTGAACCACAGCTGTTGCTGACAGTAGCGCTCAGTTGACAAAAAGCGGGCCCGGTCGCTGGTGGTCCCCAAAGCACAGAAGAAGCATTGACACCAGAAACCCAACGGCCGCAACTATAACTATCCCAATGCCAAGAGTCAGCTCCAGTGGCGCTAATTACATAAGGAAAGGACGAGTCCTGTTCCGGGTCAGGGCAAACCGGAGTGCGGCCACCAATTCCGCTGCAAACCGGCGGCTGGCAAATAGTGGGAGTAGCAGGCTCACCAGTCGGGGTACTAGTTGGAGGCTCACCAGTTGGGGTACTAGTCGGCAACACTCCCGTGGGAGTTGGGGTAGGAGTATTGGCGGTAACAACTACTTCCCACCAACAAACTACATTTCTTCGGCCGCCAGCCACTTCGGTTACATTAAGAGTAACTTGTCCCGAAGAATCACTTAAAGGCGCCTCCCAAGTAGCCCCCCCAAGCTGACATGAACCACCGCAAGCAATGTTTCCACCCGAAGTTGACCCGCTAAGCCAACCAACACTCCTGCCCCAAGCAAAATCTATATTAGAAGTAGCTCCATTAACATAGCCGCAAAGATCCCAACTGCTTCCAGCCGCCACCTCGCCAGGACATGCACTTCCCGGACACGCACCACATTTAATATCACAGCTTAATACTGGAGTAGGAGTGGAAGTGGGAATATCGGTCGGAGGGGAAGGGAGCGTAGGCGTTGCTGTCGGCGTTGGAGTGTTGGTAGGAGTTGGCGTGGGGGTGGGAGTGGGAGTAACAATATCAACCGAGGTTCGACAGGTGTTGGTACAATGGCTATCGTTGGTAGCTGAATTGGGAGGATTAGACCAAGTACCATTAAAACGGCAGTAATAGGTAGTCCCATCTATCGACTTACTAATATTGGTGCAGAATTCAAGTGTTGGCCCCAATTCGGCATTTGTCGTTCGAGTACAAGTCGTATTTGGATTCCAAGCGCAACCCGTAGTTCCGCCAACGACACAACCCCCATACTGATACCGAATCCCCCAATTCCAACCACTGCTAATATCATCACCCGTAGCCGTAGTATAAGTAACACTAGTGCCGTCCAAAACTGTCCCCGAAGGATTAATTGAATCACCAGAGCAAAAAGCCACCACTGGCGTTGGAGTTGCTGTCGGCGTTGGGGTCGAGGTTGGAATTGGAGCAATATTAAAAACGATTCGATATTCACCCTCATTAACATTAATCGTTGCCGAACATCCGCTGCCACTCCCACAACCTCCTCCCCACCACCAATCACAGTTCCAAGCTCCACAGCTATACCCCGGCCGACTGACTGTAAAAGTATGACTTCCATCCGCAAGCTCTCCTTTAACCCATGTGGGACCATTTTCGTGACCACTAGCCTGCCAACATCTCCAATTACCGGCTCCCTCACTACTAGCGACAGAAACATCGGGATCATAAAGAGCACTACTACCACTGCATCCTTCAACCGGCCCCCGAATTTTATCATTCTCATCCTTTACTCTTACTATCACCCGTCTCTCCCCGCCACCACTACAAGGTGGAACAGTTGGTTCACTTCCTGTGCTACAACAAAAATTATATGCTCTATACGCATTATCTCCCTGCGGATCACCTTCGCACAAGTAATTATATTCTTCAAGGGCCTCTGTGGTAATCCACAGAATTGGGGCATCTTCGTAGCCTCCGCACACATCTGGTGTATTGCCGCTATTATCACATTCTTCTAAACCAGGCCCGTCACAGTAGCTCATGGGCCCCACGTGTTGAATACAACCAGCCAGAGCAACCTTTGGAAAAAATAGCAAGAAGAATAAAAAAAGTAAAAAAAATAAAAATTTAAACAAGTGTAACAATTTCATATTATTAAGTTTATTTTCAGCGTATCCAATAATATATTCAATACGCAATATTGCACTATTCAAAAACCTTGCTTATTCTTTCCACCATAGGGCTATTAGTAAGTCTACTAATAATTTCCTCTTCTTTACCTATTGGTGTTTTTACTTCAAAAATATTAAACTTTTTAATACTTATTGGGTCAGAATCTTGTGACTTAACTGGCATTACAAAACTGTCAACACTCTTTATTTGTAAACTTAAGCTTACGAGCAAATCTTCAGCTTTTTCATAATTTACCTCTTCACCAAACCAAACTTTAATTATTCCTTTTTGAGGTTCTTTTTGGGAGGCTTTGGGTGAAGTACTAGGAATAGAAATTGGCGTGGCTCTCTGCTTAGCCCTTTTCTTCTGATAAACCCAAACAAGACCAATATCTAAAACAATAAAAAACAACAAAAGGCCAAAAAGAATTGTGACTTTAATCTTTTGAGCAGACATTAAAAACATCGTAGCAGAAAAAAGCTCCACTTGTCAATATAAATTTTCCCGAATTTTCTCTTGTCAACTTACTCTATTGGCCTTAGAAGATTTGAATCTGACCAAGCATCTTCCTGCCACCATTTCTGAAATCCATCAAATCCCTCTTCTGCTAGTTCCATACCAACGGCTTCCAAAAGCTCTGGCTCTGAAATTCCAGGCTTCATTTCAACATATTTCCTGAATTTTAGAAAAACACCTGGATATCGCCGTTGTGCTTTTCTTAATTCAGGCAGATGCCAAGCACTACTTTCTTCAGCAGCATATCCTGTCATAAAAACCTCATCCTTTTCTAAGCCAGCAACATGAATTTGTATTGGCAAATTAGGCGGAATTCTTAAAGGCAAATCTGGAAATCCTCCTGGGCCAGTACAGGCATGAGCTACTTCTTTAGCTATCGTCGAGCTCAAATCGGATCTCTGTTCTATTCTTATTGGATCTAGAAAAATAGCACCACCAGTTCCTCCTTTGATAACACCTGGTCCGTAAAAATAAGCATCGTGACCATCATAACCAAAAGGATCCCTTTCTGTATGAGCAACTAAAACATTGCCTATATTACCAGAGGGGCCAAAAACTTCTCCATAATCTTTGGAAATCCTGCCTATCTCTCTTACAATTTCAAGAAGAATCTTTTTTCCGAAGTCATTTCTTTGAATAATAAAAGTTGGAGATCGATCGTCTGATCTGATTGTAATTAATTCTGGAAGATTTTCTCCCTTTGATTTTTCGATAAAATCACCCCGCCAGGATTTCAATGAAGCAGGCAATTCAGGTTGAATTTGCTCCGACACTTTTTGTGTCGTTGGTGTTCTTTCATCTCTTATAAAATCTCCGGGCCGAGGAACATTAGAAGGCGTTGCTCTGGATGTATCTGGAACCATCGAAGATGCTGACTGAGCAGTAATCGCTTCCATCCGCCCGGAAAGAGCAAGGAGAAGGGTAGCTGTCCCTGCCACAGCAGCAATCTTTAAGAATTCTTCTCTAGTAATTCTTCTAGGGTTTTGTTCTTTTAGGGATTCAAATTCTTCCTCTTGCCCAAGGGAAATAGTCCTGTAATCAATTGCTCTTTCCGCGCTCATTTTTTCTTCTCCCATACCATAAAGATATTATATCATATACTATAAGTCAATGGTCTCGGCCCAACCCTCCGTTCCTCAATCCTACCCTAAAAAAATGCCTGTTGTCAAATTTCGTCCTGGCTCAAACACATGGTGGATACCTGATTAATTGATGCGAAGTGGTAAAATAAAAGTATGCTAAAGCAGGTTAAAAAAAGATTGTATTTTCCGATTGCGCATTACTTTAGGTTTTTTGCTCAAATCCAATTGGCCATATGGAAACCAAGGGTTGTTGTGGTGACTGGCTCAAGCGGTAAAACAACATTGTTGCACCTCATAGAATCACAGCTTAAAGGGCAGGCAAGATATTCCCACCACGCCAACAGCACCTACGGAATACCCTTCGATATTTTAGGCTTAAAGCGCAGTGAATTCGTAATAAACGAATGGCCTTATCTTTTTTTAACTGCTCCCTTGAAAGCATTTAAAAAACCCTACAAGGAAAATATTTATATCGTTGAGGCTGACTGCGATCGCCCTGGCGAAGGTAAGTTTTTATCCAGCTTGCTAAAACCAGAAATAACATTGTGGCTAAGCTCAAGCGCGACACACAGCGTAAATTTTGACAAATTAGTCACTAATAAAAAGTTTTCTGCAGTAGAAAAAGCTATCGCACATGAATATGCTTATTTTTTAGAACACACAACTGCCCTGGCAATTGCCAACGGTGATTGTAAACTGATAACTGGGCAGTTAAAAAGATCAAAGGCGATACTAGATATTATTACCAAAGAAAAAGGGCTTGACAGTTATAAAATCACAAAAGAAAGCACAGAGTTTAAGATTGACAAAAAATGTTACCTATTTAATGAGCTATTGCCTGAAGAAACATTTTGCTCAATCGCAATGATAAACGCACTGCTTACCTACCTGAAAATAAAACCAGATTATTCGTTCTCTAGGTTTCACTTGCCACCCGGAAGAGGCTCTCTTTTCAAGGGAATAAATAACACTACTATTATTGACAGCTCCTATAATGCAACTCCAAATGGAATGGCCGTGACTTTAAAAATGTTTGGCCTCTACCCGGCTAAAATTAAATGGGCAGTGTTGGGGGATATGCTGGAGCAAGGCGCAAAAGAACAAGAAGAGCACGAAAAACTTGCCGAGCTAATCACCCCGCTCAAACTATCCAGAATAATTCTTATGGGGCCGCGAGTTTCAAAGTACACTTACCCAAAACTAAAGCCTCTAATAAAATCATCATGTATAATTGAAAAGTTTTTACTGCCAAAAGAAGCATTGGATTATATTTTGGCCAATATTCAGGGTGGTGAAGCTATTCTGTTTAAAGGAGCAAGATTTTTAGAGGGAGTAATTGAACAACTGCTGTTGAACAAGAGTGATATTAAAAATTTATGCCGCCGGGAAAAAATTTGGCAGATCAGGAGAACAAAGTGGGGCCTATGAAAAAAATATTTATTCTCCATGGTTGGACGCGTTCCACCGAAAAATGGCAGCAGTTTATCAGGCTCGCAAAAAAAGCTGGCCTTAATCCTATCCTGCTTCGCATCCCCGGTTTAACGAAAAAAACAAATAAAACCTGGACATTGAGTGATTATGTAGAATGGTTAAGAAAAATACTGGATCAGGAAAACAAAAAAGCCATTGTTGTTGGGCACTCAAATGGGGGGCGCATCGCCATCGCTTTTGCGGCTAAGTATCCAAAAAAACTGGAGCAGCTGGTCTTGATAAATAGCGCTGGCATACATCACAATGAATTCCCAATACGGCTAAAGCGGCTTATTTTTCGCGCCATTGCAAAAATAGGCAAGAAAACAACATCTTCTGAAAAGTTAAGAAGCTTATTATATAAAGCGGCAAGAGAAACTGATTATAAAAACGCTACGGCGCGGATGAAAAAAACAATGGCTAGTCTCATTTCCGTTGATTTGACTTTTCAACTCAGTAAAATCACCACTCCAACCTTAATTATCTGGGGAAAACTAGATAAAATTACCCCTTTATCAGACGGGAAACTTATGCATAGGCTTATGAAAAATTCAAAATTATGCGTCATTGAAGAAACAGGGCATTCGCCACACCATACACACGCAAAAAAAGTATCTGAGAAAATATTAAGCGGAATAGGAAAATCATGAATATCTTTAACTCTTTGGGTTCAAATTACAATCTGCGGTTTGTTTTTAAAGCTTTGTTTACCAGAAATAAGACCCACCACTTTTCAGAACTTAACTCTTATTTAGAAAATAAATATCAAGGCAAGGCAGTTTTGGTTTATAAGGGCAGAAAAGCCTTGGAGTTAGCCTTGCGCCTGCTTGATTTGCCCAAAAACAGCAGGGTTGCTATTAATGGCTTAACTTGTTACGCGGTTTACAAAGGTGTCGTCGACAGTGGACATAAAGTAGAATACCTGGACATTGATGGACAAGCCCTAAACTTTTCACCCGACGAACTCAAGGCCAAGTTAAGAAAAAGCTCGGCAATTAAAGTTTTACTTATCCAAAATACCCTAGGCTATCCTTGTGACATAAAAAAAATAGCAAAGATTTGTAAAGAAAATAACATTATTCTGATTGAAGATTTGGCTCACAGCGTTGGGACGGTTTACAAAAACAATCAGGAAGCAGGAGCGTTCGGAGATTTTGTGATACTTTCTTTTAGCCAGGATAAAATGATTGATGGAATTTCCGGCGGCGCGTTAATAATAAAAAATAAAAAGTACCAAAATACTAGCTTTATCAAACTTGTGAAACTGCCCTGTAAACAACAGCTGATAGACAAACTATATCCGTTTTTTACCTACATCATCAGAATCACCTATAAAATCGGAGTGGGCAAAGCGATCCATGCAGTTTTGAAAAAAGTCAATTTATTATCACGGCCCATGGGCAACCCAAAGCTGCAGTCAACATGCCGTCTTCCGGGGTGGTATTGCAAATTATCCCATACGCGATTTACGAATTTGCAAAATAATCTGAACCACAGAAAACGCATTGCGCATGCCTACTCTAAAAACATTAACCCAAAAATTTTATCCAAAACTCTCATTAATAATATACCTCGCTCTACCAATCTGCGCTTTCCTGTATTTGTTGACAATAGGGCAAAACTTATCAAATTTTTAAAAAAATACAAAATTTATGTTTCCGATATTTGGTACGATGCTCCGATTGCGCCTAAAAAATATACCCATTTAACAGATTATCAACATCAATGTCCAGTATCAGAAAAAATTTCTTCACAAATATTAAATTTGCCCACCCACCAAGGTGTAGCTGTTAAAAAAGCAAAAAAGATATCAGAAAGGATAAACGAATGGCTAAAGTTACAATAGCGAGTGTTGGCAGCAGGAAAGAATGGGAAGGTTTTCTGGCAAATCATCCTGAAACAAGCTTTTTGCAATCATGGCATTGGGGAAAATTTCATGAAGCCTTAGGCAATAAAATACACAGAACGGGTTTTTACATTGATAAACAGCTTAAAGGAGTAATGTTGTCTGTAGTTGAAGACGCAAAGAGAAGCCGGTATTTGACAGTGCCTGGTGGTCCCATTATTGATTGGAAAAATTCGGCTCTCGTAAGGGCTTTTGTCAAAGAAATAAAGAGAATTGCTAAATTAAACAATTGCGTGTTTGCGCGGGTAAGGCCTCAGCTAGAGTCAAGCGATTTTTCCAGGAATATTTTCGCGCAAAACAAATTTATTAATGCGCCCATCCACCTTCACGCCGAGCTAACTTCTCAACTGGATATAACAAAAACAGAAGAGAAGCTCTTGGCTAATATGAGAAAAACAACCAGGTATGAAATCAGAAAAGCAATTTCGCTTGCAGTAAAAATTACCGCTACAGACAATCCATCCGCCATAAAACAATTCTACGATCTTCAAATCTTAACCTCAAAAAGACAAAAGTTTGTGCCCTTTTCCTATAAGTTTTTGTATGAGCAATTCAAGGTTTTCTCGCAAGAAAAAAAGGCGCTTTTATACAGCGCAACATGCAAAAACAAGCTGCTCGCTCAAGCGTTTATTATTTTTTACGGGCAAGAAGCGGTGTACCACTATGGCGCGAGCGCTCAAGAAGGGAGAAAATACCCCGGGGCGCGCCTTATTCAATGGGAAGCAATAAAAGAAGCGAAAAAGAGGGGAATAACTAGATATAATTTCTGGGGAGTATCACCGATTGAAAACACTAAGCACAGATTTTATAAACTATCAATATTTAAACGGGGGTTTGGGGGGCAAGATATTCAGTATCTTCCCGCTCAAGATTTAATAATAAATAAACCAAAGTATCTATTTAGCTATGCAGTTGAAACGATAAGAAAAAAGATTAGGCGCGTCTAGAGTCTAAAAATCAACAATACCTATGCCCGCTTCCCTTGCAGCCCTCCTTGCCCCCTCTGCAGTTTTTTTCTCTGCAAGACTAAGACTACCGAACGCCTGGTCAAGTTTTTCCATATCTTCCCTGCTAGTTATTTGTAAACCAACCCTTGGCCCCTGCGCTCCCAAAGGCCTTAGGATAAGTAATCTGGATTCTTTATGAACTTGTTCTGCTGTCATTGGCCTCACCCCCTTTCCTCTCCCATCCCTAAAATCCCAACCCAATCCTCTTCCAAAAAAATGCCTGTTGTCAAATTTTTTTCATTTTTCTTTCATACTTTTCAAAAGATCCCAAACCCACTGATTTTCTCCTTTGATTAAGCGTAGCCCGATCTTTAACAGGTCTGGGGACAAGCCTTCCTTTTTTATCAAGATGAAATTGGGTTCCAAAAAGTTGAGGCTTCCCACTATTTACCAAGACCCGATCGGTCAAATAGGCCCAATCTTCAAAAGAGGCCTCGCCTCTTTTGGCAGCCTCTTTTACCAACCCCAGACAATGCTTTTGAAATTTCAGGTCACAATCGGCGTGTTGAACCAAGAGCCAAGCTAAATGAGATGCTTTTTTTCCTACCAGGCCAATCGTTGGCCAGCCAAATTTATTTATGATTTTTCTCATCTTAGCCAGGTTTTTCTTAGCAAGAACCAAATTATAAGTATTTGTTTTACAAGCTTTTTGATCAAGTCGGGCCATTTCTTTAATCTCTCGTGCCAGTTTTAAATTCATTTTCTTAAGGATTTTAAGGAATTCAATAGTAAATCAATCAAGGCATTACTAATTGGGAGACCAACCAAATGCTCCACCCACAACCATTGACCATTAGGATTAAGCTCTAGAAAAACATACTGTCCGCCAGGAGTAAGAATCATGTCAATGGCACCAAACTTAAGACCAAGAAGTTTCACCAGCTTTAAACACTTTTTCTCAATCTCTATCGGAAGCTGATGAACTTCATGTTTAACATTTTCAAAGTCGTAATGGCGCCAATCATCTTTAGTTTTTTCACTGTCTTGAGAATGAATCTCGCAAGCAAAAACTTTTTCACCAAATATAGTTACTCTAATCTCCACTGATTTCTCTATATGTTCTTGAAAAATAACTGGGGCAAACCTTATGTCTGACAAATTTTTTAAATCTTCTGGTTTAAGACGGTGAGTATAAATAAAATAGTAATCATTTTGATACTCTACCTCTCCGCGACCTAAAACCTTACTTATTACTAAGCCATTACAAGATTCACAGAATTCTTTTGCTTTTTTAGGACTATTGGTTATCAATGTTCTGGGAATTGATAATCCACATTTAGAGGCAAATTTTAATTGAAGAGGTTTGCTTTCAGCTCTCTTAATATCTAGGGGATGATTTATCCAAAAACAATTCATATTATTCCAAAGAAAACTTAAAAATTCTTTTGATTCCTCAAGGACAAATTTTTTAGAATGTTCTGTAAAAATTTGCTTGTTAACTACTGGGGGCAAAGGTCGTCGATACCAACAAGCTGAAACTTGAGACAAGATTACATTTTTCCCTGAGGGTAAATTTACCTCTCCTTCAAATCCAACCTCGCTGGCTTCCCATGAAACCACAACTTTTTGAGGAAAATCTTCGGTGTTAAATCGAGCAAAATCGATCCCTTTCCTTTTTAACAACCTTATTACCCAGTCAGCGTGGGGATCTAATTTATTAGTAATAATCAGGATCATTCTTAATCCCCATCTCTATCATCTCCCAGTGTTAAAGTCAAAGTTAAATTAACTCCTGATTCAGGATTAAGTCCAAGCCACACCTCTTCTTGTTCGTTATATGCTCCCGCTACTGGAATAGCGACAGGTTTTTCACAAAAGGCTAAAGCAAAAGGGGTGGCTCCTGACTCAAAAATTCCTAAAGCTTCTTTCATTTATCTTCACCTCCTCTCTTCATCAACACAAATATACTATGTTCAATACTATAAGTCAATGGTCTCGACCCAGCCCCCGTACACAATCCTACTCCAAAAAAATGCCCGTTGTCAAATTTTACTGAAAAATCCTGGAGTGAATTAATAGCTAGTGGTTAATACCCGGTGGTAAGGCTTTATATCTCTGATTGATTGAGAGACCTTCCATAAAACATTATCAACCTCAACAGGCATCATTCCAGCTTTGTGGGCAATTAATTCTCCTGCCCAAATAGTAGCAGAGCGAATCTCTATTTCTTCTCCACTTCCTAATTTTAAAAGTTGATAATTATCTACTTTTTTAGCTAGTCGAGGATGATATTTAATCACCCCGAAAGCACGCAAGATTTGCGGTATTTTATAATCCGCAAAAACAGTTAAAACTTCAAGGTTTTTAACTTTTAAACTGGGAAGAAGGCTTAAATCATAAACAAAAATCTGGACCCTTTTGTAAAAGTTAATTCTTTTCCCTCGCCAAGTAGCACAGTCTTCAAAAGAAGGAAAGTCTTCAAGCAGCTTTTTCCCTACAATGTTGGCGTCTAACTTAATACTTGAGAGAAAGTGATAGATATTGCCTTGGTATTTTTGTTTTAAAGTTCTACCCACTTGGTTGAGAAACCTTACTCGCTCTTCCAACAGGGGTATATTTTGATTATTAGCACTTCGAAAAATGTGTTTAGCTCTTTTCAAAGTTAACTTCTCCAAAAAATCTGTTTCTAAAATAGGCGTTGATTCTTTTTGAGCTCGTTCAACCGAGGCTACCAAGCCATACCAGCCATTGGCAATAAAATTACTTTTGGGATACTCAACAGTCCATTTTTCCTGATCTTTTCCCGCCCAAAAGCAAAAATTAATCACATCAAGAATAAAAATTAATTGAGGAGTAGGCTTTTCTGAACCAAACTGATCAGCAGTTAATACTTCTTTTTTAGAATATTTCTTTTTCACAATCTCTACTACCTGGTCAAGTTTTTTGAAATCAAATTCAATTAGCTCTAAATTATTTACTACGCCAGCAGTACTGCTCCTAATTTGTAGGGGATCAGGGCTTTCTTTTAAAATTTTATTTACTACATTTTTCATTTTCA
>Ga0209121_10002646_pt1 | contig 17975 bp, 15 predicted proteins | sample Cruoilmetagenom3_FD_187292 | JGI IMG/M metagenome (GOLD analysis project Ga0209121, IMG submission 187292) | Oil polluted marine microbial communities from Coal Oil Point, Santa Barbara, California, USA - Sample 3 (SPAdes) (version 2) | ecosystem: Environmental > Aquatic > Marine > Oil seeps ... | reverse complement strand
GGATGTTTGCTATCCGCCTTGGCTTGTGAACCGAGATTCTTCGTCGCTGCGCTCCTCAGAATGACGCGTTTTCGCTTATCGGTTTGAGGCGAAGCTTCGTTAGACGCTTACCCTTTACCTATGTTGGATATGTCTCATCTAGCGCTGAATTGGTGGGACGGGGCCGATACCACATAACGGCGGGTTGTCCGATTCGCCCCCTTTCTCTAGTTGCCTGTGGAGGAGATCCGAAATGAAAGAGTCTACGTATATCCTCTGTTTCCTGGGGTTGGTCTGGTCACTGCTGGCGGCCAATCACATCTCCTTGCTACCGGCCAGCGGCGCTCCGCCAGTTACGGATCAGGGTATTGTTGACGTCACTCAGGCAGCGAGCAACGGTGTCGTCCCGTCGCTCCTCCGATGTGTATGGCTCAGCCCAGGTTACAAGTGTCAGTAGTTATCGCATTTATTTGCCTCTTGTTCTCAAGAGCGCTGGTTGGTGGTAAAATAAGTAGTGTGGAGGACAGGTGAGATGAAAGATGATCGAGTAAAGGAAATGTGGAGTGTCGCCGCCGACGCGCCGCTCCAGTCGGTACTGGACAGCCCGGAGTGCTCGCCGTTGTTGCGTCAGACGCTCACCGGCACCATCTCCTGGCAGACCCGCAACGAGATGCCAGTGCGGGGGGCGCTGACCTCGCCCCGCGTCGCGCCCCAGTGGGTGGCCGCGCTCCTGGCGCTGGGGGCCACCGTCACCGTGGAAGGGGAGGCCGGGCCAGCGGAAGTGTCGCTGGAGGCGCTGCTGCAACGCAAGGCGGAGGGGAGGGTGTCCGCCCTGCACGTCGAGGTGGGGGGGCTCCCCTCCGTTTCGGGGGGGGCGGGGGGGGTAAGGTGGGGCGAAGCACATGTAGCCCGCACTCCCGCCGATGCCCCTATCGTCGCGGCGGTCGCCGTGGTGGAGATGGGCGACCCTTCGACAGGCTCGGGGCAAGGCGGTATCGTGCAACAAGCCCGCATTGCTCTCACTGGCGTCTGGCCGGAAGCGGTGCGCTTGGCCGAAGCACCCGCCCGGCTGGTGGGCGGCCTGCTGAACGAGGAGTCCATCCGGGCGGTAGCGGAGGCTGTAGAGGAGGAGGTCGCCCCCAAGGGGGATTTCCTGGGTAGCCAGGAGTACCGCCGGGCGATGGCGAGCGTCTTGACCCGCCGTGCCCTTGAACAATGCCTGTGTCAGAACCGTTCAGACCTCCGAGGTTTTGGCCGCAGGCTCAGTCATGAGAAGACAAATGAGGCTGTCCAGGACGAATTGCAGGACAACGACGGTAAACCTCGGAGGTCTCCAATAAGTAGCGATGAGACTCACGTCATCACGCTGACGATCAACGGCGAGGAAAAGACCCTGGTCGTGCGCCGTTCGGAGACGCTGCTGGACGCGCTGCGCCGCGCTTCCTACACCAGCGTCAAGTATGGTTGCGAGACGGGCGACTGCGGCTCGTGCACCGTCCTGTTGGATGGGGAACCCGTACATAGTTGCATGATCCCGGCTGTCCGGGCCGAGGGTCACGCGGTGACGACCGTCGAGGCGCTGGCTAGAAACCAGGTTTTTTCCGAAAAACCTGGTTTCTGGGAGTTGCACCCCATCCAGCAAGCGTTCATTGAGGCGGGCGCTATCCAGTGCGGCTACTGTACCCCGGCCACGATTTTAGTGGCCAAGGCGCTCCTCGACCGCAACCCCGACCCCACGGAGGAGGAGATCCGCGAGGCACTGGCGGGGGTGCTGTGCCGCTGCACCGGCTACGTCAAGACCGTGCAGGCGGTGCAGCGGGCCGCGGCGGTCTTACGCGGCGAGAAGGTGGAGCCCTTCATGCCCGTCGAGGAGACGCTGGCCCCGGGTCAGTCGCCCGCCGAACTGCTGGGCCGCTACTACCGCATCGCCGACGACGGCTCTCCATTGCCGCCGCTGGTCATCTCCCCGCCGGAGATGGAGCCATTGCGCGTCGTCGGCAAGCCGGAGCCCAAGGTGGACGGCGTCAAACTGGCGATGGGCCGCCCCGTCTTCACCGACGACGTCAGACTAGAGGGAATGCTCTACGGCGCACTGCTCACCAGCCCCCACGCCCACGCCCGCATCAAGCGCATTGACGCCAGTCGCGCCCGTGCCCTGCCCGGCGTCCACGCCGTCCTTACGCACGAGGACATCCCCCGCGTCAAGTACGCCTCCGGTGGACAGAGTTACCCCCAGCCCCCGCCCTTCGACCAGGTCGTCCTCGACGACAAGGTGCGCCACGTCGGCGACCGGGTGGCGGTCGTCGCTGCTGAGACGCCGGAACTGGCACGGCGGGCGTTGCGACTGATCGAGGTGGAGTACGAGGTGCTGCCCCATGTCCTGGACCCTCTTGAGGCGATGCAGGAAGGCGCGCCCGTCATCCACGACGAGTCAGACACGGAGGGTATCTACGACGCCCAGCGGAACATCGTCCATCATATCCATGCCGAGATAGGCGACGCCGAGGCTCAGTGGGCCAAGGCCGACCACGTCTTTGAGGGGGAGTACCGCACCTCGCAGCAGCAGCAGGCGCACATCGAGCCGCACGTCTGTATCACCTATTGGGACGAGGACGGGCGGCTGGTGGTCCGCACCAGCACGCAGGTGCCTTTCCACATCCGGCGCATGCTCGCTCCGCTCATCGGCCTGCCGGTCAAGCGCATCCGCGTCGCTAAGCCGCGCATCGGTGGCGGCTTCGGCAACAAGCAGGAGATGATCCTGGAGGACTTGTGCGCCCATCTGACCGTCGCCACGGGCCGCCCGGTGCGGATGGAGTACACGCGCTACCAGGAGTTCGCCAGTTCTCGCAGTCGCCATCCTCAGATTATGCACTACAAGATCGGCGTCACTGACGAGATGGAGGTAGTTGCCACCGAACTGTATCTCATCGGAGACACGTGCGCCTATGGCACCCACGGCCTGACGGTGCAGATGGTGGGCGGACAGAAAGGGCTGACGCTCTACAACGCGCCCTACTCGAAATTCGTCTGCGACGTGGTCTACACCAACAAGCCCACACCGGGGGCCTTTCGCGGCTACGGCGCGACGCAGTGCTTCTTCGGCATCGAGACGCTGATGTCCGAGATCGCCGACCAGATGGGCTGGGACGTGGTGGAGTTTAAGCGCAAGAACTGGATCAAGCAGGGTGAGGAACTGTTGCTCGCCAAGGCCCTGGGCGAGGGGCGCGAGGGGTTCACGCAGATCATCCGTTCCAGCGGTCTGGAGCAGTGCGTCCAGGTGGGCCTGGAGGCGGTGGATTGGTATGATAAGCGAGGAAGAAACCGGGTTTTTTCTGAAAAACCCGGTTTCTCGAATCACATCCGGCGGGGCATCGGTATGGCTGTGATGCTGCACGGCAGCGGCATCGCCGGGTTGGACATGGGCGCCGCGACGATCAAGATGAACGATGATGGCTCCTTCAACCTCTTGATCGGTGCGACTGACCTGGGCACCGGCTCCGACACCGTCCTGGCGCAGATGGCCGCCGAGGTGCTGGGCGTCCCGGTGGAGGACATGATCGTCTATTCCTCGGACACTGACTTCACGCCCTTCGATAAAGGGGCATACGCCAGCAGCACGACCTACATCAGTGGTGGGGCGGTGCGCAAGGCGGCGCTCAAAGTGGCCGACCAGATCAAGGAACACGCCGCGCTGATGCTGGGGGTCTCCCCCCCTCGTAGGGGGGGCTGGGGGGGGTGGGAGTTGCGCGACCGGCAAGTCTTTGCGCCCGATGGCCGCTCGCTCACGTTGGCGCAGGTGGCTCTGAGCAGCCTGCACCAGCAGGACCAGCACCAGATCATCGCCAGCGCATCTCATATGAGTTACGAGAGCCCGCCTCCCTTCGGGGCCCAGTTCGTCGAAGTGGCGGTGGACACCAAGACCGGTCAAGTCACCGTGGAGCGAGTGCTGATGGTGGTGGATGCGGGGCGAGTGATCAACCCAATCACCGCCTCCGGGCAGGTGGAGGGCGGCTTGCAGCAGGCCATTGGCTTTGCCCACTGTGAGGAGATGGTCTACGACGAGCGCGGCCGCCTGGTCAACCCGCGCTTCGGCCCTTACCACGTCTACAAGAGCAACGAGATGCCGCGGATGGAGGTCATCTTCGTGCAGACGGATGAACCCACCGGCCCGTTCGGGGCCAAGTCCATCGCCGAGGTTTCGATGGACGGCATCGCGCCGGCGATGGCCGACGCCATCCACGACGCGACGGGGGTCTGGATCCGGGAGGTGCCCTTCACGCCGGAGCGGGTGTGGCGGGCAATTAGCCGTTAGCAGTCGGCAGTTAGCTGTTATTGGGATCCGGGACTTGCCCTTCACGCCGGAGCAGGTGTGGCGGGCGTTACTTGACATAATGCAATCTGTGGTATACTGTTTCACGGCTTCGGAGTTTGGATTATGTGCTACTTATGCATCCACGGCCACTTCTACCAGCCTCCCCGGGCGGACCCCTTCACCGGGCGCATCCCACGGGAGCCGGATGCTGCCCCCTACGCCAACTGGAACCAGCGCATCACGGCCGAGTGCTACACGCCGCTGGCGGGGGCGGGTCACTTCGGGCGCATCAGTTTTAACCTGGGCGGTACGCTGGCCCGCTGGCTGGACGAGCATGCCCACGCCACTTACGAGCGCATCGTCACCGCCGAGCGGGATTACCAGGAGGCTCACACCGTCGGCAACGGACTGGCCCAGCCGGTCCACCACACTATCCTGCCGCTGGCCCGCCGCCGCGATAAAATCTGCCAGGTCCGCTGGGGCATCGCCAGTTTTGCCCACCGCTTCGGTCACCGGCCGGAGGGGATGTGGCTCCCGGAGATGGCGGTGGACTACGAGACGCTGGAGATTATGGCAGGGGAGGGGGTGCGCTTCACCATCCTCTCCGAAGAGCAGGTGCACGGTGACCTTGACACGGGGGCGGGGCCGTATTGGGTGCGCCTGCCAGGCGGCGGGCGCATCGCCGTCTTCGTGCGCGACCGGGCTATGTCGGATGCCCTCTCCTTCGGGATGCCGGACTCGGCCTACGTGGACGAGTGGCTGCGGGACCAGGTGGAGTGGCGGTGCCAGCGAGGTGATCTGTTGCTCATCGCCACCGACGGGGAGACCTTCGGCCACCACCACCGGCAGGGGGTAGAGGTGCTGGACCGTATCCTTTCAGCGCCAGCGGGGGATGCCTATGGCTACCATCTGACCACGTTAGGGGTTCACCTGCGCCAAACCCCGCCCCGGGCGGAGATAGAGGTGATTGAGAACACCTCCTGGAGTTGCTTCCATCGTCTGGCCCGCTGGGTGGTTGGCTGCGATTGTACCCCCGGCGACGGCCGCTGGAAGGGGGCATTGCGGCGGGCGCTGGACAACCTGGCCTGTGACCTGGACGGCGTCTACGTGCAGGAGGCCCGGCGGCTGGGGGTAGAACCCTGGCCGCTACGGGACGATTACATCTCCGTAGTGCTGGGCCAGGTGAGCGGGCTTGCTTTCCTGTCCGGGAGCGGCCTTGCTCGCCTCAGCAGCGGGGAAGCCCAGCGGCTGCTTGCGCTGCTAGAGGCCCAGTTCCACCGCCAGCGCATGTACACCAGTTGCACGTTCTTCTTCGACGACCTGGAGCGGCACGAGCCCCGCTACGCCATCGCCAATGGTGTTCGGGCAATTGTCCTCACCCACCGGGCCACGGGCGACGATCTCAGCAATGGCTTCCGCCGCGACCTGGGGGTAGCCGTCAGCGGGAAGACAGGTCGCACCGGGGCCGACATCCTTGACGAAATCCTCACGAAAGCGGAGGTATGAGTAATCCCAAAACCCCACCCTACTCTGACATTGACCTCTCCCGCTGGCGGGAGTACGACCGCGTGTGGACCGACTCCCTGTGGCTGATTGAGGCCCGTGACCGTACCGGCGGTCACCGGCTTGACTACCACGGCAACTTCGTCCCCCAGATCGCTACCCAGACCTACCTGCGCTACACGCGGGGAAACGATGTCGTCCTAGACCTATTTCTTGGCTCGGGGACCTCGGCCATCGAGGCGGTGCGGCTGGGCAGGCGGCTGATCGGTGTCGAACTGAAGCCCGACCTGGTGGAGGCCGTGCGGGCCAAGATTCCCTCTCATCTACTAGATGACCGTATCCATCTCCTGCAGGGCGATTCCACCCGCGCCGAGACGGCGGCCCGCGTGCGCGATGTGCTGGCGGCGATGGGCGTCGAGCATGCCCAATTGCTGGTGCTCCATCCGCCTTATCACTCGATCATCCGCTTTTCCGACGACCCTGCTGATCTCTCCAACGCTTCCAGTCTGGAAACCTTTCTCGATCTCTTTGAGACAGTCGCCCATCACGGCTTTGACCTGCTGGAGCCGGGGAGATTCGCCGTTCTGGTCATCGGCGATGAGTACACCAGGGGCGAATTGGTCCCCCTTGGCTTCTATTGCCTTGAGCGCATGCAGCGGGCAGGCTTCCACACAAAGGCCATCGTGGTCAAGAACATCACGGGGAACGAAAGAGCGAAGGGGCGCGATAGCAACCTGTGGCGCTACCGGGCGCTGGCTGGCGGCTACTATATCTTCAAACACGAGTATGTCATCATCTTCCAGAAGCCCGCCACGCCGCCCGATGTGCGCCGCGAACTGATCGAGGTCAAACAGATGCCCCCCTGAGGTTAGACCTCGTAACTGCTCAGGCTCTTCCCAAAACAGGCACAAATAGCACACGGATACACGCAGACCTGTCTGCCCTGTCTGCCAAGGCACAGGCAGGCGGGGCACAGGCAGGTGAAACGGATTCTCACAGATTTTTTGTCTTTATCTGTGTACATCCGTGTGATCCGTGTTGATCCGTGTCCCATTTGTAGATGGCTGAGAAGCACGTGAGGTGTGAGGTTGCGCCTTACGCTACTCCCCACCAGCGTACGACCAGTCCCAGAACCAGTACGCGAGCCCTTTCCACTTCCCCCAGCGCTCAAAGGCCGCCTCGACCTCGGCCCGGCCCACCGGCTCGCCGCCGTACCACTCATGCGAGACCATCTTGACTGCCCAGGAATCCACGGGGACGAAGTCGTAGCGGCCCAGCAGAATGAGCAGGTTGGCCGCCGCGTAGTCCCCCACTCCCTTGATCGCCAGCAATCGCTTGCGCAGTTCGGTGGTCGGGACCTCGGCTGTCTTGAGCGCTTCCAGGTCGAGAGCCTGCCCTGAGCTTGTCCTGAGTGAAGTCGAAGGGCGTAGCCGAAGGGTGCCCGAGGCCATAGAGCGTGCCAGTTCCAGCACGTAGGGCGCTCGATAGCCCAGCCGTGTTGCTGAGCGCAGCGTCCTCTCGTCCGTAGCGGCCAACTGATCGGGGGTGGGGAAGGCATGGCGGGTGGGGTCGGCGGGCAGCGGAGCACCGAATTGGGAAACTAGTGCCTCGACCATACGGATGGTGCCAGCCCAGCTCGTGTTGGTGGTCAGGATCGTCTTGACGACGTCCTCAAAGAGCGTGGGCGAGCGGAGTATACGCCCCCGCGCTCCCTCTCCAACATACGCCAGTTGGGGTTCTTCGCGCGCCAGGGCGTAGAAAGTGGAGAAATTCTGGCCCAGCCCCAGCATCCATTCCACTTTACACGCGACCTCTTCGCGCTCGGCCCCAGTCAACTGGCCATGCACCTCGACGCTCACGCCGCCGGCTTCCTCCTGGATGCGCATCTTCACCACCCGCCCTGAGGCCAGCCGCTCGACGCGCGTAAGCCCGCCAGCGCGCTCATCCTCGCTAAAGGGAGCCAGCCGTACCCAACCGTGCGATTTTGCAACGGCGGGCAAAGAGAACGGTGGGCAGGCGGACAGCATCAATCTCATTGGAACCTCCGGTTTTCTCTCCTCTCTCCCCGTGGGGGAGGGGCCTGGGGAGGGGGCACGGCTATAGAATCTCGATCTGCCAATCCACGACCTGCACTTCGGGACGGTGGGTTTCGATCCAGTGAACAGCCCGTTCGAGGACGGCGTGAACGCGGCCGGGGTCATTGGCGACGGTGACGAAGGCTACCTCGGCTGATTGCCAGGCATCATTGCAACCCACCTCAGCGGCGGCCAGGTTGAACTCCCGGTGCAGGCGGGCCAGGAGAGGCTTGAGGAGGCTGCGCTTCCCTTTCAGCGAGCCATTGCCAGGGAGGTGTAATTCGACGCTACAGGCACCGATGACCATGACGTAATGAGTAAAACGTGATGCGTAATCTGGCTCTCAGGTATATTCAGTATAGCACGCCCAGGCGGATAGTCAAACTCGGCGTGTCCACTCGTCCGTCGCGTATTTCCTGGCCCGCAACTCGTCCGCCCAGGCTCGCTCATCGCCGGTCAACGTGCCCGGCTCAAAGTGAAGATTCAGCGCCTCGGCGAAGCCCGCCGCCAGCGCATCGGCCGCCTCGTTCCACGTGACCGGCCGCTTACCCTGAGCTGAGCCGAAGGGGCCCAAGGCTTCCTCAACGGTTGTGGCCCGGGCACGCACGCGGGCAGGGTCAGGGTGAGCGGCCAGCAGCGGGCAGATGCGGGTGATGTCGCCGCATAGCGGCAATGCGCCGTGCTGGAGCACCACACCGCGAGCACGCATCTGCGCGCTGCCCACCAATTTCCGCCCGCCAGCGGTGATCTCGTAGTCGGATGGCACCTCGAAGCAGATCGGACCTTTACCCCCCCCAACTCCCCCTACGAGGGGGGGAGATTGCCCACCCCCTGCCCTTCCTGCGAGGGGGGGAGATTGCTTACCCCCTGCCTCTTCTGCGAGGGAGGGAGATTGCTCACCCCTAACCCCTCCTGCGAGGGGAGGGGGCGTCTGCCGGTCAGCGGCGAGATCCGCTATGCCCAGCCGTTCGAGTCCGCGCGCCAATCCTGCACTGAGGCGGCGGTAACTCTCCACGATGCCTCCGGCCACGCGGGGCTCCGCCTGCGGCGCGATCACGCTGTAGGTCAGTTCATCCGCGTGGAGGATACCCTTGCCGCCGGTGGGCCGGCGCACCAGGCCGAAGCCTGCGGCCTGCACAGCCTGCAGGTCCACGTCGGCCAGCGTCTGGCCCCGGCCCAGCGAAAGGCCCGCGGGCTCCCAGGCGTAGAAACGAAGCGTGGGCGGAACCTGCCCCGCCGCAACCGCACGCAGGATCGCCTCGTCCACCGCCATATTGGTCGCGCCATCGGCCGGGGTCGAGCGGAGCAGCCGCCAGGTCGCAAACGGATAGTCGCTCACAACAGGCACATCACCTCAGGAAAGCCAGTGCTCATCCGTGGGGACTATTATACACCGTGTACTTCAGCGCGTCCACCTCAGAACATCTCGGGTTGACAGCGTCTCCCCAATCCGCTATAATTGGTGTACAATTGACACGAATTGGAGGAGCCACGATGCCGCTGGAGGACTACCCGCGTCCGTCTGTCACTGTAGACGTCATTATCTTCACCCTGCGCGAAGACGACTTGCAGGTGCTGCTCATCAAGCGCGGACATCCGCCCTTCGAGGGGATGTGGGCTATCCCTGGCGGCTTCGTGGACATCGTCGAATCGCTGGAGGATGCGGCGCTGCGGGAACTGGAGGAGGAAACCGGCGTCCGCGACGTATACCTGGAGCAACTCTACACCTTCGGCGACCCAGGCCGCGATCCCCGGGGCCGCACCATCACGGTGGCCTACTTTGCCCTGGTCCCTGCCGACACCGTGCGTCTCCGGGCCGGAGACGACGCCGCCGATGTCCGCTGGTGGTCCGTGTACGATCTGCCTCCCCTTGCCTTCGACCATGCCGGCATCCTGGCCTACGCCCTACAGCGGCTGCGCTACAAACTGGAGTACACCGCTGTGGGATTTGAACTGCTGCCGGAGACCTTCACCCTGAGCGAGTTGCAGGCCGCCTACGAGGTCATCCTGGGGGAGACGCTGGACAAACGCAATTTCCGCCGCAAGATCCTCAGCGCGGGAGTCATCGAGCAGACCAGTGAGTACCGCACTGGCGAGGGCCGCCCGGCCAAACTCTACCGCTTCTGCGACGACGCCGTGGCCGAGGTCAAAACCCGGCGGCTGTTCCCTTGACAAAACGCGGCTTGGGGCATATAATTCTCTTGTGCTTAGTGTACAGAATACACTAAGTAGCCTTCTTCTTTTTTCGATCCATTTAGTGTATATTTCACACTAAATATACAGGAGGAACCAATGAACAACAAGAGCAAACCATTTCTGGACTGGCTGACGCGCTGGAAGGCGGATCTGCCGCCTCTCGACCTGGAGGCAGCCGTTTCCGATCCTGCCCGCGTGGCGCTGATCTCGCAGGATCTGCTGAAAGGGTTCTGCAACCAGGGGGCGCTTTCCAGCACGCGCGCGGCCAGCATCGTTCCCACTGTGGTGCATCTCTTCCAACGCGCCCACGACCTGGGGGTCTGTCACTTCTTATTGCTCCAGGACACCCACGATCCCGACGCCATCGAGTTCTCCGCTTACCCCCCCCACTGCGTGGCCGGCACAGAGGAGAGCGAGACGATTGATGAACTGACCGCTCTGCCCTTCTCCAACCTCTTCACCGTCTTTCCCAAGAACTCCATCAGTTCCACCGTCGGCACCGATCTCGAGGCCTGGTTGGATGACCACCCATCCGTCACTACCTTCATCGTGGTCGGCGTGTGTACCGACATCTGCACCTACCATATGGCAATGGCCCTGCGCGTGCGGGCGAACGTCCTAGGCCAGCGCGACGCCCGCGTCATCGTCCCTGCCGATTCTGTGCAGACCTATGACATGCCCGTGGAGACGGCGGAGAGGCTGGGCGCCATCCCTCACGACGGCGACCTGCTGCATTGTATCTTCCTCTACCATATGGCCCTGAACGGTGTCGAGGTCGTGGCTCGTCTCACGTAGGTTTAATTTAAGGAGAGTTCGATGTTCCTACCTGACCAAATTGCTACGTGGCTCCGCGAACAACTCACCGTCGCTGGTGCCGATGGCTTCGTCGCCGGCCTCAGCGGCGGGGTTGATTCGGCCACCTCTGCCGCGCTGGCGGTGCACGCCATCGGCCCCGAGCACGTCCTGGCCGCGCTGATGCCCTGTCACTCCCAACCCGAGGACACCGCGCTAGGTCAACTCGTCGCTGACACCTTCTCTATCCCCACCGTCACCGTGTACCTGAGCGGAGCCTACGATGCACTGGTGGCTGCCCTTCCGCCATCCGGTCACCCCTTGGCCTCCGCCAACGTCAAACCCCGCCTACGTATGATAACCCTCTACTACCTGGCGCAGTCGCACAACTACCTGGTGCTGGGCTCCGGCAACCGGACGGAGATTGAAGTTGGGTACTATACCAAGTTTGGCGACGGTGGGGTGGACCTGTTGCCCCTGGGTGGTCTCTATAAGACCCAGGTGTGGGAACTGGCCCGCGAATTGGGGGTGCCGCAGGAGGTCATTGAGCGTCCCCCCACGGCGGGCCTCTGGCCCGGCCAGACCGACGAGGGGGAGATGGGCATCACCTACGCCGAACTCGATCAAGTCCTGGCGGCTATTGAGACAGGAGACACAGATAGGGTTGTCCCCGCTACTCTGCAGAAGGTCCAGGAGATGATCGCCCGTTCCGCCCACAAGCGGGCTCTCCCCCCCCCATTTTCCAGCCGGGGGCGTAGTGCTTCGGACCTCGGACGTTGGACACAATGAGTGACCGTCGCCTGGTGAAGTTGAGTAAGTTCCTCTCCCTTATCCTCCGCCACCAGCCGGAGCGATTTGCGCTGGAACTGGATGATGAGGGCTGGGCATCGCTTTCGGAGGTGATGGAGATTCTGCGGGGGCTGCCCAACTTCCGCTGGGCCACCCGCGCCGACGTGATGCGGGTCGTCGAGGAATGTACCGGTGATGGCAAGCGCCGCTTCGAGGTGGAGGGGAACCGCATCCGCGCTCGCTATGGCCACTCCGTGGCCCGCCCTATCCGTTACGAGCCCTGCATCCCACCGCCGTTCCTCTATCACGGCACCTCCCCCGACGCTCTAGTGTCCATCCGTCGTGAGGGGCTCAAGCCGATGGAGCGCCAGTACGTCCACCTCTCGCCTGACCCTGAGACGGCCGTCCGCGTCGGTGCCCGCCACGATAAGTGCCCCGTTGTTATCACCATCCGCGCTGCCGAGGCTCACGCGGCCGGCGTTGAGTTCTACCAGGCGGACGAAGCGGTTTATCTGGCGATGTACATCCCGCCGGAGTTTCTGGAGGAAGGAGCACACCAATGACCATTTTCAATCACCGGCGATTGAATAACAGTGTCTTCAAATTAGACATCGAACGCATGTGCCGGGGCTGGTACTCCGACAAGTACTTCGAGAATGTGTACCGTATGCTGAGCACGCTGGCTGCCTCGGGCTACCGCTACGACGGCCAGTACCCCCGCGACGTCGGTCTGGACATCGGCGACCTGGATGTGGGGAACATGGTCGTCGAGATGCAGGTATTCACCCGTCGCAAGGGGCTGACGGTAGTGGTGGGGATGGATAAGGCGCTGGCGATGGTGCGCCACTGTACCGGTTACTTCGACGAGGATGGCAGTTTTGTGGAGACCTACGACCAACTGGAGGTCTGGGCACTCCACGACGGCGCGGTGGTGCACTACCCCCCTAAGGGGAATGCCGGGGGAGGTGACCCTCGCTTCGTGCAACCGGTGATGAAGATTCGAGGCCGGTATCGAGACTTTGCCCTGCTGGAGACTCCCGTCCTGGGCGTGCTCAGCCGGGGCAGCCGCATCGCCACCAACGTCTACGAGACCCTGGTGGCGGCGAAGGGCAAGCCAGTCCTATTCTTCCCCGCCCGTTTCGACGCCCACGAGGTGCAGGCCGCCGACGGCTACGCCTACGATCTCGCTGTGCAGCGCTTCAACCACGACTACGGCCAGCACACCCCATCGCTGGTCTCCACCGATGCCCAGGGTGACTACTGGGGTAACATGGGCATCGGTACTGTCCCTCACGCCGTCATCGCCTGCTTCTTAGGCGACATCGCTGCTGCGATGGTGGCTTTCGCCTCTACGCTCCCTCCCGAAGTCTCCCGCATCGCATTGGTTGACTTCAACAACGACAACGTCACCGGCAGCCTGCGCACGCTCAAAGCAATGTTCGACCGCTACCGGGAGTTGATGGATGCCGGCAATGAGGAGGAGGCTCGCAAATACGTCCTCTACGGCGTGCGGCTCGACACCTCCCGCTCGGTCCGCGACGTGGCTGTGCCGCCGCTGGGCAATCCGGAACTGGACCTGGGGGTCAACCCACGGCTGGTCTTCATCGTGCGCGATGCGCTGGACCGGGCCTGGGAAAGTTGGGAGCTGCCGCCGGAATGGGAGGAGCGGGCGAAGGAGTACTGCCGCAACGTCAACATCGTTGTCTCCGGCGGCTTCAATCCCGAGCGCATCCGCTGCTTCGAGCAGTTGGGCGTGCCGGTCGATTCCTACGGCGTGGGCTCGTCGCTGATGTCCAATGACGCTGCCATCGGCACCAATACCGACTTTACGGCAGACGTGGTGCGCATTCGGGTGAAGGCTCCCCCCCGTTTCGGGGGGGCTGGGGGTGGGTGGGTGGACATGGCCAAGGTCGGCCGTGCTCCCTGCGACAACCCGGAGATGGAGCGGGTGGTGTGGGATAGCAGCGAGCAGTTGGCAGAGAGCAGTTAGCGACCCTGCGACAACTGCGTGAGAGTGAGGGCGTATGAACGTGAAGCGTGAGAAAGGCTAATGGCTAAGGGCTGACTGCTAACTGCTATACCAGGTGACAGGCCACCATGTGCCCCTCGTGGCCCGGCAGCGGCCGGAGAAGGGGCAACTCCCTGGAACGACCAAGGCTAGAATCAACGGGCGAGGCGCGGATCAAGCGCGTCGCGCAGTCCGTCGCCCAGCAGGTTAAAGCCGAGCACGCTGAGCATGATGGCCACGCCGGGGGGGATGATGACCCACCAGGCACCCTTGGCCAGGAACTTGTAGCAATCGCTCAGCATGGCTCCCCACTCCGGCTTGGGCGGCTGCTGTCCCAGTCCCAGGAAACCCAGCCCTGCCGCCCATAGGATGGCGCTCCCCAGCCCCAGGGTGGATTGCACGATGATAGGCGAAAGGATATTAGGCAGTATATGCCGAAACAGGATGCGTAGCCTCGTCACTCCGGCACAAGTGGCAGCAGTAATATACTCCTGTTCCTTGGCCGAAAGCACCATCGAGCGGGCCAGGCGGGCGAAGATGGGGATAAACACTACCCCAACGGCCACCATAGTATTGTTCAACCCTGGCCCGCGCACGGCAACGATGGCGATGGCCAGGAGCATGGCTGGGAAGGCCAGGATGATGTCCATACAGCGCATGATGATGTTTTCCACCGCCCCTCCAGCAAAGCCGGCCAGCATACCCAGAATCCCGCCAATGATCAAACCAATGCCCACAGAAACGATGCCTACCACCAACGAATACCGGGCCCCATGAACCAGCCGCACCACCACGTCTCGCCCCAGGTTATCGGTCCCCAGGATGTGTTCGCGTGAAGGAGGCTTGAGCCGGTCCCTGAGACTGGAGTCTGTTTTCGGGTCGTAGTGATGTACAATGGGCGCCAACACGGCCACCAACAGTAAGACACCAATGATGACCATACCCAAGCGCGCGGTATTAAGGGAAATCAATCGCTGCCAGGCATCGGTCCACAGAGAGCGATGTTTGCGCACCGCAAAATCCACCGGCAAGTCCACTTGACGAGCAATCGTCTCAGCCATATCACTCATTCAAGTCGGATTTTAGGGTTAAGGAAGGCATAGGAAACGTCAACTGCCAGGTTGATCACAGCTATGACCAGAGTAATGACCAGGACAGCCACCTGCACGACGGGGTAGTCCCGTGCCAGGATGGCGTCGTACACCCATTTGCCTACCCCAGGCCAGGAGAAGACCGTCTCAGTCATGATAGCCCCGGCCAGAAGGCTGCCGACCTGCAGACCGATAATCGTAATCACCGGCAGGAAGGCATTCTTCAGAGCATGACGTAAGATGACAGTCCTCTCCCGCAATCCTTTGGCATAAGCCGTGCGGATGTAATCCTCCTGCAACACTTCCAGCATGGCGGAACGGGTCATGCGGGCGATAACAGCCATGGGAATAGTGCCCAAGGCAATGGATGGCATCACCAGATGTTTGAGCGCCAGACCCAGGGCCTGGGAGTCACCGGCGATGATACTGTCAAGAGTGTAAAGGCCAGTGACGGTCTCCAGCGATAGGTCAACCGGAAAGCGGCCGTAGGTGGGAAACCAACCCAATTTGACACCGAAGAAGTAAATGAGCATCAACCCCAGCCAAAAGATGGGCATGGAAACGCCCACCAGTGAGCCGACCATGCTCACATTGTCGAAAACAGAGTTGCGCCGCGTGGCGGAGATGATGCCGGCAGGGATGCCCATCACGATGGCAAAGGCCATCGCCGGAAGCGACAGTTCCACAGTGGCCGGGATTTTCAATTTTAGCAAATCAGCGATCGGCGTATGTTCATGAACGGACTTACCCAGGTCGCCTCGCAACAGACGGCCGAGGAAGCCAAGGTATTGTGAGTCAAAGAAACTCTTGAACCCTTCACCGATGCTGACCTCACCACGAGAGACCTGGGCCACGGCATCGAGATTGAGAAGAAGTGGTTTATTTAAACCCAATTGTTCGCGGATGCGTTCCACGTTCTCCACGGCGGCATGCTCGCCCAACATGACGATAGCCGGATCGCCGGGGATAAGGTGAATGAACAGGAAAACGAGGACTGTCACCCCCAACAAAGTGGGAATCATAGAAATCAACCTACGGATGATGTATCTGGTCAATGGGGGCACTCCTTTAGACCTCCGAGGTTTCCCAAAACCTCGGAGGTCTGACAATCACACCGGGGCAGCGATGAAAGGGGGTGCAGGGACAACCCCGCACCCCCTTCGACCGTCATGCGGGGCTCGTGACAGAGCCCAAGCCTGGTGCGGCTAAAGGCCCAGCCTCACCAAACCTAGTCCGCGATCACGATCCCCTCGTACTTGTCGGCGCCCACAGGCTGCACCACATAGCCGCTGATTTTCGAAGACAAGACACGCGGGGTATCGTTGTGTATCACCCACAGGCGAGCGCGGTCCTCGTGCAGCAACTGCTCGACCTTCTCGTAGAGCGGCGCGCGCTTGGCCTGATCAGGCTCAGTGGCAGCCTGGTAGAGCAGATCGGCCACTTCCTGGTTGGCGTAGTACCCTTCACGCGGATCAGGCTCCTTGACTTGGCCAGGGGCACTCAGCCCGCCGAAGAAGTAGTTGAGGAAGTTGTCGGGGTCGCCGTTGTCGCCGCCCCAGCCGAGCATGTAAAGGCCGTACAGCCTGCCCTCACGCCGCGCGCCGAGGAAGGTTGCCCAGTCGCCTTCCAGCACCAGTTCGGTCTCAATGCCAACCTTGGCCAGATCAGCAGCCATGGCCTCACCGATTTCCTTGGGGCTGGGGTAGTAGAAGCGGGTCACCGGCATGTAGTAGAACTTTAGCGTCCCAACTTCTCCAGTGTCCTCGTTGTGGACTTCCTTCAAGCCATCGGGGAAGCCGGCCTCGGCCAGCAACTGCTTGGACAGCTCAGGATCGTAGGTCCAATCCTCGATGTCGGGGCAGCCCCACATGGATGGATGCAGGAAGGTGTTCGCCACCTGGCCGTAGTTGCCGTAGAAGGCGCCTTTCAGAGCCTCGCGGTCAATGGCATGGAATACCGCCTCGCGCACCTTCGGATCCTGGAACTCTTTGATGTGGTAGTTGAAGGCCAGGTAGCCGGTGTTCAGGCCTGTGGCCTCCACGTACAGGTTAGGATCCGCCTCAGCATCCTTGATGTCCTCGATGCCGGCCTGCTCCAGGGCGTGGATGTCGCCAGCCTTGAGGGCCAGGTAGCGGGCCGAGTCATCGGGAATCACACGCCAGATGATCCTGGCGATGGTCGGCGCGCCGCCCCAGTAGTCCATGTTGGCTTCCGCGGTGATGTGGTCGTCCTCCACCCACTCCACGAACTTGAAGGGGCCGGTGCCCACGCAGCCCACGCTCGCCATACCATAGTCCGCCCCGTACTTCTCCAGAGCCGCAGGGCTGGAGATGGCGAAGATGTCCATGGCCAGGTTGGCCAGCATGGGAGCCAGCGGTGCCTTGAGAGTGATCTTGACGGTATACTCGTCCACGGCCTCGATGTTGCTGATGAGGCAGTCCTCGTCGAAGCCATTGAACATGTACTCCCAGTACTCATACACCTGGCTCTCGAAGTGCAGCGGGTGATCGGTCTTCCACTGGCGCTCGAAGTTGAGAACCACGGCGTCGGCGTTGAAGGGAGTGCCGTCGTGGAACTTGACGCCTTCGCGCAAGAAGATCGTCCACTCCTTGCTGTCTGCGGAGGCCTCAAAGCCGGTGGCCAGAGCCGGGATGGGCGCCGTGCCACCGTCTTCATACTGGAACAACGGCTCCAGTATCTGGCCAGTGACGCGGAAACTCTCACCATCGGTGACCACGGCCGGGTCGAGCTGGACGGAGTCGCCGCCACGGCCAAAGATGAAGGTGACCGGCACCTCAGGCGGTGCTTCGGTCGCCGGTGGCGCCTCAGGCGGCGCTTCGGTCGCCGGTGGGCCACACGATGCCAGCAGGCTAACGACCATGATCAGTGCCAGCATGGCACTCAGAATACGTACGGTTTTCATCTATCTCCTCCTTTAGAATGGTTACACAAGCTCAGGTTGGTACGTAGCAAATAAGGTAGTATCCCGCGCCATCACCTCCTTTCGCGTGTTGTCAGGCTTTTCGGGGAAGGGGCACTCCCCCGGCAGGCGTTCTCACATAGCGCGTCGAACCGCCTGCACCTACAGTGCAATTAGTATACGGTAAAACCAGCAAATGTCAAGACCTCGACGTTGGTGATTACCCACATCTCCACAACCGTCCCGAGACTTCGTCATTCTGAGGAGCGAAGCGACGAAGAATCTCATTTCGCAGCACCAAATTGTCATC
>Ga0209121_10002645_pt1 | contig 17995 bp, 13 predicted proteins | sample Cruoilmetagenom3_FD_187292 | JGI IMG/M metagenome (GOLD analysis project Ga0209121, IMG submission 187292) | Oil polluted marine microbial communities from Coal Oil Point, Santa Barbara, California, USA - Sample 3 (SPAdes) (version 2) | ecosystem: Environmental > Aquatic > Marine > Oil seeps ... | reverse complement strand
TATGCAGCCTGTTTCGAATATTTTAATTCGGCCAATTTTGCCTTTGTCATGTATCCGGGGCTAACACAGGGAGCGGCCGGGTTAATTGAGAATCGAGGCACTGAGGAACAGAAGAATAAGTACATGTATAAGATGTATGCAGGTGAGTGGGCCGGCACCATGTGTCTGACTGAGCCTGGTGCGGGAACTGACGTTGGAGCTTTAAGGACCGTGGCTAAAAAACTGCCGGACGGCACCTATAGTATTTCGGGTACAAAAAGCTTTATATCCTGTGGAGACCACGATCTTACTCCTAATATTATTCATCCTGTTCTGGCCAGAATAGAGGGAGACCCACCCGGTACGGGTGGTATTTCTATCTTCATAGTTCCCAAATACAAGGTGAATGATGACGGCAGCCTGGGTGAGCTTAACGATATCAGTACCGGCAGTATTGAACACAAAATGGGCATTAAGGGTTCTTCTACCTGCACCCTGAATTTCGGTGAAAACGGTAAGTGCATTGGCGAACTTCTCGGCAAGGAACGTGAAGGCATCAAGATTATGTTTCTGCTGATGAATGAAGCAAGGCTTGATGTCGGTTTGCAGGGCCTGGGGCACGCGACGGCCGCGTACGAACATGCACTACAGTATGCCAGGGAAAGAATCCAGAGCGCCCCCATCTGGGAAATGAAAAATCCCAAGGCCAAAGCAGTTCCAATCTTTGAACATCCTGATATCAGGCGGACTCTTCTCTGGATGAAGTCATATGTTGAAGGCATCAGGGCTATGAACTATTTTGCCGCCTTTTGTATTGATATGTCGCAAGCTGCTGAAAAAGAGGCCGACAGGAAAAAGTGGCATGGATTAGTCGAACTTTTAACCCCTGTATGTAAAGCCTTTTCATCTGACAGGGCTCTTGAGGTATGTTCTTATGCGATAGATGTATATGGTGGTTATGGCTACTGTTCCGAATACCCCATAGAACAATACATGAGGGACTGTAAAATTGCCAGTATTTATGAAGGTACAAATGCCGTTCAGGCTCTTGATCTCGTCGGGAGAAAACTCGGCATGAACAAAGGTCGGAATGTTCTGAATCTTTTCGGGGAAATCACCAGTACCATAAAGAAGGTATATGAAATTGATGACCTGAAAGAATACAACAGTCATTTACAGGAGGCTTTGAATGCTGTTGGCGACCTTACAAGGCAATTTGATACATGGGGAAAGGGCGCCGGTTTCTTGCTGCCCCTTCTGAATGCAAGGCCATACTTAATGATTTTGGGTGATCTTATTGTTGGATGGCTCCTGATGCAGGGAGCGCAAATTGCAACTGAAAAACTCAATGTTATTTACAGAGAAGCGGATGTTGAAGGCTCAAAAGCCGGACAACGCTCTCTCGCCCGCGAAAACGCAGACGTTGCTTTCTATCAGGGAAAGATTGCTTCGGCGAAGTACTTTGCGGTTAATGTGCTGCCTACTTTAGAGGGAAGATGTAAGACCATTAAGATTAGCGACAGACTTCCCATTGAGATGCTGGCAGAGTCATTTAGCTCTTAAAAACGGATTGTTGAGATAGTCATTAAACGGGAAGTTAAGTCATCATTTCTAAAAATTGAAGAGTGTAATTGTATAGTGATTCGGTCTTCAAAGATATGATTAAGATGTTTTGGCTTCTCACCTGACAAGGAGGAATGATATGTCATATGAAATAAAAAAAGCTGCCGTTTTAGGCGCTGGTGTCATGGGCGCCAGCATAGCGGCTCACCTGACGAATGCGGGGATTGAATGTTTGTTATTGGACATTATTCCTTTTGATCTGACCGATGCTGACAAGAAAAAAGGTCTGACTGAGGATAGTCCCGAATGGAGAAACAGTTTTGCCGCAAGAGGATTAGCCGGCGTGTTAAAATCCAAGCCGGCCGGTTTCTATTCAAAGAAAAACGCTTCAATGCTTACTATTGGTAATCTTGAAGATGACTTGGATAAGTTGTCCGAAATGGATTGGATTATTGAAGTGGTTATTGAAAATCTCAAGATTAAACAGGATCTTTTTGCCAGAGTTGAAAAAGTTGCAAGACCGGATTGCATTGTGTCCACGAACACCTCCGGGTTGCCCATCAAAGAGATTTCAGCCGACATGAACGGAAAACTAAAGGAGCGTTTTCTGGGAACACACTTCTATAATCCTCCCCGTTACATGAAACTCCTGGAAATCATTCCCGGTGAGGAAACAAGAAAAGAAGTTGTTGATTACATGATCAGATTTTGCGAGAACGTGCTGGGTAAAGGTGTCGTTATTTGTAAGGACGTTCCCAATTTCGTTGGTAATCGTATTGGAGTTTTCGATATTGCTAATGCTCTGAAAATAATGGTGGACAGGGAACTGACAATACCGGAGCTGGATGCTATTATTGGCAAGGGAGTGGGAAGGCCCGGTTCTTCCATAGGTGGAACTCTGGATCTGGTTGGGTTGGATACGGGTTATCATGTTATGAAGAATCTTCATGAAGCGGTGCCGGACGATGAAATGTCTGATTACTTTGTACCGGTTGATTTTATGACTAAAATGATGGAGAAGAAGTGGTTGGGCAACAAGACCAGGCAGGGGTTCTATAAGAAGACAAAGGACGAAAAGGGAAACAGAGTCAAATTGGTTCTTGATTATAACACAATGGAATATGTTCCATTTCAAAAACCGAGATTTGCCTCAGTCTACGGTGCAGGTAAGATGGAAGGTGGTTTTGAGGTAAAACTCAGGGCTTTGTTTAACGGCGAGGATATTGCCGCTGAAGTGGTCAGAGAATATCTATGCAGGAATTTTATATATGCGGCAAATCGTGTTCCTGAAATATCCGAGACTATTGTTGGAATTGATAACACCATGAAATGGGGCTATAATCACAAACTAGGGCCATTTGAGACTTGGGATGCAATTGGTGTCAGGGAAGCCGTTGATGCAATGAAGAAGCTGAAATTGAAGGTTCCTAAAAAGATCACGGAAATGTTGAAGGCAAAGTGTGACTCTTTCTATCTCAAAAAAGAGGATGGCAACTATTATTACGATTTTGAAACGAAAAGTTATGTGAAGCTTGAGACCAATCCAAAGATAATTTTGCTGCCATCTCTGAAAGAGAGAGAAAAGGTCGTTAAAGCCAAGCTGGGTGCGTCACTTGTGGATATAGGCGATGGTGTTGCCTGTCTTGAGTTCCATACCAAGATGAACGCAGTGGATGATGATATAATCAGAATGATATATGATAGTTGCGATATAGTGGAAAAAGACTTTCTCGGACTGGTCGTTGCGAATCACGGAACTAATTTTTCTGTTGGCGCCAATATCTTCCAGATTTTGATCGCAATCCAGAGAGGAGACTGGGATGTCCTTGACAAGCTTGTCCGTGATTTTCAGTATGCCAATATGAGAATGAAATACTGTGAAAAACCGGTAGTTACCGCTCCGGCAGGAATGGCTCTGGGTGGCGGTTGCGAAATGTCCATGCATGGAGCAAAATGCCAGCCTGCCGGTGAAACCTATATCGGACTGGTCGAAGTCGGTGTTGGCGTAATTCCTTCGGGAGGAGGAATTAAAGAATCCATGGTGCGTGTAACTGAAGGTATCCCGGATGGGGCCGTAGCAAATGGCCTGAACATGCAGACGTACTATCAGAAAATCTTTGAAAACATAGGCATGGCCAAAGTAGCCACCAGCGCAATGGAAGCGGTGGAATTAGGTTATATTAGAAAAACAGATGGCATCAGTATCAATCGTGACCATCAGATCTGGGATGCGAAAGACGTTGTTCTCGGATTATCCATGTTTTACAGCAAACCAAAACCGGTTATGATTCCAGTTATGGGAGACAATTTTAAAGGCATGGCGGAGTCTATTCTGCACAACATGAGATATGGAAATTACATTTCCGACTATGATGTTCATGTGGCAATGAAACTTGCAGAAGTTATGTCAGGCGGGGATTGTCCGGAAGGAACATATGTTTCAGAGGACTCGATCCTTGATCTGGAGAGAGAAGTCTTCCTGAGCCTTGGAGGTGAATCGAAGACTCAAGACAGGATTATGCACATGCTGACGACGGGAAGGCCACTGCGTAATTAAACCAAAGAAAACCCACTGCTAACCTGAGGTCTTGCGATTTACAGGCCGGTTGGTATTTCATGATAAGGAGGAAAATCATGTGTGATGCTGTTATTGTTGAATCCATGAGGAGTCCTGGTGGACGTTATAAAAGGGGAGGTCTTGCCCAAACCAGGGGTGATGAAATTGGAATCCAGGTATTAAAAGGGCTTTTGGCAAAAGTCCCCCAACTCAAACCGGAAGATGTAGATGATGTGATTGTCGGGTGTGCCTTTCCTGAGGCGGAGCAAGGTATGAACATGGGCAGGGTTGTGGCATTGGGCGCCGGACTTCCGGTTACTACTCCAGGCATGACTCTTAATCGTTTTTGTTCGTCCGGGTTGCAGGCAATTGCCGATGCAACGGCAAAAATCAGGGCCGGCTGGTCTGATGTGATTATAGCCGGTGGCATTGAGACAATGAGCCATATTCCCATGGGCGGTTGCATATTCCGTCCACACCCTGACTGGGGAGATTTGCCAAACACCTATGTTTCCATGGGGATTACGGCGGAAAACGTAGCTGAAGATTATAACATATCACGGGAAGATCAGGATAAATTTGGTCTGGAAAGTAACCGGAGAGCATACGAGGCCATCAAGGCAGGTAAATTCAAGGATGAAACTGTTCCGATTAAGGCGTGGAAGTATGCGACTGACAAAAACGGGAAAAAGGTCCGGAATGAAGTCCTCTTCGACACAGATGATGGTGTGAGATGGCCATCAACTATGGAAAATATGGCCAAATTAAAATCGCCTTTCAAACAGGGCGGATCTGTTACTGCCGCGAATGCTTCACAGATGACGGATGGCGCCGCTTTTTCACTCATCATGACGCCTGAAAAAGCAAAAGAGCTGGGTCTGAAACCCGTTGCGAGATTGACATATTATGCTGTTGAGGGATGCAATCCGGAAGAAATGGGTGTAGGTCCTTCCGTTGCCATTCCAAAGGTTCTAAAAATGGCAGGACTGAAATCGAGTGATATAGAAGTCTTTGAAATTAACGAGGCTTTTGCATCCCAGTGCATTTACTCTCTCAGGAAAACAGGTCTTGAAAAACGGTACTGGAAGGGTGATATAAATCCCAACGGTGGCGCAATTGCCCTCGGTCACCCTCTGGGATGTACCGGAGCCAAATTGACCGCTCAGTTACTCCACGAGATGCAGAGACGCAAGTCGAAGAAGGGTATAGTATCCATGTGTATAGGTGGTGGTATGGGTGCTGCCGGAGTTTTTGAGATGTTGTAAGGTACCCTGCAAACGAGCAAAAAAGCCATGGTCTTTTCGATCATGGCTTTTTTTGTGTCTTTTCAACTCGGATGCTCTCGCATAAAATCCGAATAGCTCCCTCTCACTGGGTGGGAACTGGTTTATATGCCGCTTTTAAATTCATCTCTGATTAACTCTCTCGAAATAACAATTCTTCTCACTTCGGAAGTGCCCGCTCCAATATCCCACAGTTTCTGATCCAGGTAATGCCTGCTTACCGCATATTCCGTGCAGTAACCGTAACCACCGTGAATCTGAACGGCATCAAGAGCGATTTTTGTTCCCTTTTCGCCACAGTACAGCAGGGCCGCTGCTGAAACACGGTCAAGATCAGTTCCTTTCCCCCCTTTTTTGTCCTTTAAGGAATCACAATACGACGCCGCGCTGTAAGCCATCCACTTGGATGCCTTGTACTCACAATACATATCAGCAAGCTTGCCCTGAATAAGCTGGAACGAAGAAATAGGTTTTCCAAACTGAATTCGTTCTTTAGCGTATTTTAAAGACAATTCAAGACATGATCTTTGCGAACCCAGACTGCAGCCGCAAAGGGTAATCCTCTCGGTACATAACCCGCCTGTCAATACAGCAACACCCATATTATATTCACCAACGAGGTTTTCAGCGGGTATTTCCATGTCTTCAAACGTAATAAGCCCTGTGGGCGATGTTCTCATTCCCCATTTCTTAATTTTTTCAACACTAAATCCCCTGGTTGTTTTAGGGTAAAACCAGAATGCAGACATCCCATGAGCGCCCTTTTCCGGTTCTGTCTTTGCATAGAACAACATAATATCTGCAACCTGTGCGTTAGTTATAAAAATTTTCGAGCCATTTATAATATATCTGTCACCTTTTTTCACAGCTCTGGTTGCCAGACTCATCGCATCGGAACCCGCATTTGGCTCAGTAATGCCAAGGCAACCTATATATTCACCGCTGCAAGCTCTGGGCAGCACTTCCATTCTATGTTCTTCCCTGGCGTTTCTCCTGAAATTATCAAAACACAGTGTCTGACTTGCTCCAACGGTCATGGAAAGCGCATTGCTCACCCTTGCAACATTTTCATAAACCAGAACCGTTTCCACATACCCCAGAGCCGTTCCGCCATATTTTTCTTCAAAGACAACTCCATTAACACCAAGTTGCCCGAGTTCCCTGAACAAATCCGGTGGGAATTCATCCTTCTCGTACAACTCCTCCATCTGAGGTTCCAACCAGTCTATTCCCCATTTGTACACCATTTCCTCCAGCATTTGTTGTTCTTCGGTCAGCGTGAAATCTAAGGCCATAGTTTCATCCTCCTTTAAAATAATTTCTATGAACACGCATTTACTGCTTTTCGGATTAAGAAGATTACAGAATTAATTTGTCATTCCTGCGTGCGACGGCAGACAGGTCTAACGAATGTGAGAAATCCTGGATTTCTCGTCGTTTCACTCCTCGAAATGACAGATGTAAAAATCGATTCTCTTCTTTTTGACATTTAAGTTACTTAAATGTCATCAATTATTTCCAATAATTCCCGACACTCTTCCTCTAATTTTCCAGATATCTTTTCTATTTTCTTAAGATTTTTTTTCACACGGGATTTTTTAATTGATCTTGTTCTACCTATCCAATCGTCTTTTATGCTATACTCAAGACAACCGGTCCCCAGCAGACGGATAAAATGATCTGCGATTTCTTCCGGGCGGTAGGGAGAATATTGCGGTTTGTACCATTTATATATCCAGTTACACATTCCTATGATGGCATACGACAGCAGTTTGGGATCGGTTTCCAGAAAAATGCCTTTTGAAATTCCCTCTTCAATAATTTCTTCAACAATTACAGTATATTTCTTTTTTTCCGCTCTAATCTTTTGAAAATCTTTTTCACTGACCTGATTCTCTTCGCTGAAGAAGACAGAAAACATAGATAATTTCTTAATAATGATATTGGTGATGTGGTTGCGGATGATACGTCTTAACTTTTCGTCAGGCGGGATCTCCATGCCGGCTATTTTATTAGTATCCCTGAAGATATTTTCAAAAGCCTGGGTGTAAATAATCGAAAGAAGTTCATCTTTACTCTCAATATAGTGATAAATGGCAGCCTTGCTTATTCCTAATTCTTTTGAAATATCGTCTATCGTAGTAGATCTATACCCCTTTTCATGAAAGAGATCCAGGGCAGTATCAATGATTTCCTGTAGTTTTTTACTTTTATCTAATTCCTTGAATTCGTGTTCATTGTCCATTTCTTATCCTTTCTTTAGAAGCTCCACCATGCCACCTTGTGACATTATAATGGGAAGTAATTTGTCATTTCGAACGAATGTGAGAAGTCTTAGATTTCTCGTCGGTTCACCCCTCGAAATGACGGACGTAAAAATCGCTCAGCATCAATACTCATCATATATACGCAAACCCCAGATACACAATGCTAAAAAAAATTAAAAAAATACTTGACACCCTCAAACTCTATTGGTAAACGAACAGTTAGTAAATTCGAACGTCTGTTTAGTAACGTATGATAAAAGAAAAGTCAACCTATTATTCCTATTCGAAAATGGAGGAGAAAATGACCGGTAAAAATAACGCAAACGAAGTCAACTGGGACGACTACCTCAAGGCATACTATGAGAAGCCGTCAAGTTTCAAAAGCTGGTCGGGGTATGATATAAAGGAAATTTATACTCCGGAAGACAGTCCTGATGAGAAGTATGAAGAAAAGATTGCAGATGCCGGCAAATATCCTTTCACCCGGGGGATTCACGCAAACATGTTCCGTGGCCGATTATGGACTAAAAGAGAGGTTGTAGGCATAGGTTCGCCTGCGGACACACATGACCGTCTGCAATATCTGGTTGAGCAGGGGGGCTCCGGGTTGAACACCATCGCTGATGTTACTTATGAGATGGGGCTTGATGCGGATCATCCCTGGGCAGTCAATGAAGTCGGCTTAACAGGTGTTAACATTACCAATATCAAAGACATGCAAACCTTAACCAGAGACATACCCCTGGACAAAGTCAGCTGGTCTCTGATTACTGCTTCCACGGCCGCGTCTGTAACCATGGCTCAATACATAGCTGTTGCGGAAGACGCAGGTTATGAGCCGGCGGCATTACGTGGTTCTGTGCAGAATGATCCAATACACTTTCGTTACTGTGGTTTCAGGCCTGCATCTCCTTTGGATTTATCCATCAAGCTGGGTTCCGACGTCATGGAATACTGCACAAGGAACCTGCCCAAATGGTATTTTACGACTGTGAATATGTATGATCTGAGGGAACAGGGGATAACAGCGCCTCAGGAGGTAGCGTTCGGTTTTGGTATTGCCATGTGTTACATAGATGAGCTGATTCGACGTGGATTGAATATTGATGAATTTGCCCCGCGGTTTACCTTTTATGTTTCCTGTCATATGGACATTTTTGAGGAAGTGGCCAAGATCAGGGCTGCGCGAAGGATGTGGGCAAAATTGATGAAGGAAAAGTATGGGGCAAAAGACCCGCGTTCGATGCACTTCCGCTTCGCGGTTCATACGGCAGGGTGTTCGCTTATTCCACAACAGCCGTTGAATAATATTATCCGGGTTGCGTATGAAGGTCTGACCGCCGTTTTGGGCGGGGTACAATCTCTCCATTGCTGTTCATATGACGAGCCAATGTGTCTTCCTTCTGAAAAGGCACATCTCCAGGCCCTGCGAACGCAACAGGTCCTTGCATACGAAACGGGGGTAACAAATGTGGCTGATCCCCTGGGAGGGTCATACTATGTAGAGAGTCTCACCGACAAGATGGAAGAGGAAATACTGAAGGTTATGAAGCGGGTTGAAGATGTCGGGGGAATGGAAGAGGCTATTCGCACAGAGTGGCTGGATCACGAACTTGAATCTGAAGCCGTCGAACGGCAAAAGGAACTGGACGATGGCTCGAAACTTGTGGTTGGACTCAACATTTTCAAAGAGGAACAGGAAAAGGAGACGCCTCTGGGCGCCCAGCGAGTTTCATCTCAGTCCGCAAAGCAACAGATAGAAGAAGTCAAAGAGCTGAAGCGCACAAGGGATATGAGTCAAGTAAGAGATGCCATAAAGCGTATCAGAGACGAGGCAGGAGAAGGTAAAAATACTATTCCTCCGATGATGGAAGCTACAAGAGCGTTCGCGACAACAGGAGAAATGTTAGGCACTGTTCGCCAGGTATTTGGATATTCATATGATCCTATGAATATCATTGAATCACCATTCGATTAATCATGTGTGAGGAGTTTGAGATATGATCAAAGGAAAGAAGAAAAAGATTAAGGCGCTGGTAACCAAGGTTGGCCTGGACGGTCATGATAGAGGCGCAAAGGTAGTAGCTTCCATGCTTAAGGAGGCGGGGATGGAGGTGATATACCTGGGGATGTTCCAAATGCCGGAAAATATTGTGAAAGCTGCCCTTGATGAAGATGTGGATGTTATAGGTTTAAGCTATTTGTCAGGTGAACATCTCATTTTTACTCCCCTGATTGTTGAAGAGATGAAAAAAAACGGTTTGGATAACGTGTTACTGGTTGCCGGTGGCACTTTTCCTGCAGAAGATATTCCAACAATGGAAGAGATGGGGATTGATAAAGTATTCAGAGCCGGTTCCCTGAGTGAGTCGTTTGTGGAATACATCAGAGATAATGTGAAAGAGTGACAGGGTAAATATGAAAAAGAATAGTAATATCGATGAAATGATACAGCAATTGTTTGCCGGTAACCGTCGAGCTGCTTCTCGTCTCATTACCCGGGTGGAAAATGAAACAGAAGACCATCATGAGATAATGAAGAAAATTTATCCCCATACAGGGCAGGCGATGATTGTGGGACTAACCGGTTCCGGTGGAGCTGGAAAGAGTACGCTGACAGACCACCTGATTCAGAAATTCCGTGAGCAGGGGAAAACAGTCGGAGTTATTGTAGTAGATCCGAGTAGTCCTTTTTCGGGAGGCGCCTTGTTAGGAGACCGTATCCGTCTTCAACGTCACTTTCTGGATGATGGGGTTTACATAAGAAGTCTGGCATCAAGAGGTTACCTGGGAGGCCTGTCGCGCGCAACCTATAATGTCATTCGTATCCTGGAGGCCATGGGAATGGATATTATCATTGTGGAGACCCTTGGCGCGGGACAGGATGAGATTGATATTATTCATGTCGCAAATACCTGTATCCTCGTAGCAACACCGGGGATGGGTGACGACATTCAGGCCATGAAAGCTGGGATCATGGAGATAGCGGATATTATAGCGCTCAACAAGGCGGATCTGGAAGGGGCAAACAGATCTCTGCGACAGTTGCAAACCGCTTTATCGGTTGCCTCCCTTGAGGAGGGGCAGTGGGCGCCCCGGGTGATACCGACAGTATCTATGGGAAGCAGGCCGGAAGATCTCAAGGGCATCGACGAACTGACTTCTGCGGTACTGGAACATCAGGAATACCTGGATACTTCGAGATCTATTGACCAGGTCAAATTTGAGAGAGTGGAAGAAGAGCTGGGCCTTGTCTTTAAGGATGAACTGCAAAGGTTGATCTTCAAAGGGCTGAGAGGGACGGGCAAGAAGAGAAAATATATTAACAGTATTATTGAAGGGAAAAATGATCCCTATTCTGTGGTCGATGAAATTTTGAATACCTATTTAATCCGAAAAAAGAAGAAGTGATACTCAATGAATAATCCGGATTACATGGAAGCAAGAGAGTATGGGGAAGATGTTTCTCTGGATGAGGAGCGTTATAGCAACCTCTCCGGGTTCCATATTAAACCCCTTTATGGTCCTGAAGATATTCCAAAGTTCGATTATGGGACTGACCTGGGGTTGCCGGGTGAATATCCATTCACACGTGGGATTTATAGTACCATGTACAGGGGAAAACCCTGGACTATCCGGCAATTGGGGTCTCTGGGTTCGCCTTCGGAAGCTAACCGGAGAATCAGGCAATTAATACAGATGGGCTCCACAGGAGTCAGCATCTGCCTGGATATGCCTACCATCATGGGGAGGGATTCCGATGATCCCATGTCTGAAGGGGAAGTGGGAAGCTGTGGCGGCGTAGCCATCGACTCTCTGGAAGATATGCGCAACCTCATGGAAGGTCTTCCGCTTGATGAGATCAGCATCAATTTTGTCTCCAATTCTCAATCTCCGGTCATTTTAGCCATGTTTGTTGCAGTTGCCGGGGAACATGGTATCCCTCTCGCAAAACTCAACGGCACTATGCAGAACGATATCCTCAAGGAATATCAGGCCCAGAAGTCTTATTATTTTCCACCACGTCCTTCCATGCGTCTTACCATCGATACGCTTCATTTTTGTAGTGAGGATATGCCGCTCTTTAACCCCATCAGCATTAGTGGGTATCATCTGGCCTCTGCGGGTGCAACTCCTGTTCAAGAATTGGCATTTACACTTGCCAATGGTTTTACGTATATAGAGGAGGGGATCAAGGCGGGACTTTCTGTTGATAGCTTTGCCCCGCGGCTTTCCTTCTTCTTTAAGGCACATAATAATTTTTTCGAAAATATTGCCAAATTTCGTGCTGCTCGTCGAATCTGGTCCCGGACAATACGTGAGAAATATAAAGCCGGGGATCCGCGTTCGTGGCGATTCAGAGTTCATACACAGACCTCAGGGTCTTCCCTCACGGCTCAGGAACCGGAAAATAATATTATGAGGGTGACTATCCAGGCGCTTTCGGCGGTCCTGGGGGGAACCCAGTCATTGCATACCAATGCCTTTGACGAGGCCTTCTCCATACCTACTCCGAGGTCTGAAAAACTGGCTTTGAGGGCTCAACAGATTATTGCCCGCGAGAGCGGGGTTATTAACACGGCTGATCCTCTTGGCGGTTCCTATTATATCGAGGCGCTGACTAACGAGATGGAATCCGTGTCCTATGAGTATTTCAGAGAAATAGAAAATCTAGGCGGGGTCATTTCAGCCATAGAAAAAGGTTTCTATCAGAGCGCCATAGCCGATTCCGCCTTCAAATATCAGGAAGAGATTGAAAAGAAAAAGAGAATTGTGGTCGGTCTCAACGAGTTTGTTACGGATGAAGAAGTGGATATCGAACTGAGAGAGCCCGATCCGGAGTTTGAGAAACAGAAGGTGGCGGATCTCATAGCGCTTAAAAAAAATAGAGATTTAAATGTAGTTAAGACCTGCCTGAATGAAGTCAGACAAGTCATTCAGGGATCGGATAATGTCATGCCGGTCCTGATAAAGGCTGTAAAATCCCGCGTTACTCTGGGTGAGATCATTAATGTCATGCGGGACATTTTCGGTGAATTCAGGGAAGAGTCTATATATTGACTCTCACTTTTGTGGGGACGGGCTGAGATGGTCGGTGAGAGAAAAAAAAGGATATTGATAGCGAAACCGGGTCTCGACGGTCATGATCGTGGGGCGAAGGTGGTGGCAAGAGCCCTGCGTAATGCCGGTATGGAAGTCATCTATGCGGGCCTTCACCAGACACCGCTTCAGATAGTCAATACAGCAGTAGATGAGGATGTGGAGGCCATTGGGTTAAGCATTCTCTCAGGGGCGCACAAAACCATATTTCCCAAAGTTATGGCTCTTCTTAAGCAAAAAGGAATTTCAGATATATTGGTTTTCGGGGGCGGGACAATTCCTAAAAAAGATTGGGGTAAACTGAAGTCAATGGGTGTCGGAGAGATTTTCCCACCCGGGTCGGACACACGGAAAATTGCAGCGTATCTGTATAAAGTTCTTGAGGAGAAAAATTGAATGTCTAAACTGTTTAACGAAGATGTTATTGAAGAAATAACGAGGAATGGAGATCAGTGGCAGCAAAATGCCGGCCATGCCGGAAAAGCAAATGACAGGGAATTTAGGACCCTTTCGGGCATTCCTGTTGAACCTGTGTACACCCCCGAACATACGGCTGATATGGATTATTTACGCGATCTGGGGTTTCCAGGTGAGCCCCCTTTTGTACGTGGCGTCCATCCAACGATGTACAGGGAACGTACCTGGACAATGAGACAACTTGCGGGTTACGGCCCGCCTGAAGAGACCAACAAAAGATATAAATTACTTTTAAGTGAGGGGGCCACCGGGATAAACGGTATTTTCGATTACCCCACCCTTCGGGGCTATGATTCCACCGATCCCCTGGCCCGTGCCGATTGTGGGCGCGGCGGGGTAGCGATTGATACTCTGGAAGATATGCGTATTCTTTTCGATGGCATACCACTTGAGGAGGTCAGTAGTTCTCTCGTGACTTGTCAACCGATATGCAACATCACAGTTCAATCCATGTATTTTGCCAATGCCAGGAATCGGGGTGTTCCGTTAGATAAGCTTACAGGAACGAGTCAGAATGATTTTTTGATGGAGACATGCATGGCTACGGCTCCCGGGGTTTTACCACCAAAAGCATCTTTTAAGCTGAGTTGTGATGCCATTGAATATTGTACTAAACATGTGCCCCGCTGGAATCCGATCAGTTTTGCCGGCTATAACTACAGAGAGTCCGGATGTACAGCGGACCAGGAGGTGGCTTTTGTTATTGCGAATGCTATTGCCTGTTCAGAGGAGATGGTCAGGCGAGGACTCGATGTTGACAGTTTCGCACCCAGGCTCAGTTTTTTTATGAACGGTCAAAGCGATTTTTTTGAAGAAATTGCCAAGTATCGGGCTGCCAGAAGAGTTTGGTATCGGGTAATGAAGGAACGATTCAAAGCAAAGGACCCCCGCTCCCTGGCTTTCAGGTTTCATGTACAAACGGCTGGTGTGGCTCTAACGGCTCAACAACCTCTGAACAACATAGCGCGGTCGGCATATCATGCCCTTTCGGCGGCGCTGGGGGGCGCTCAATCTGTACATATAGATGGTTATGATGAGGCGCTGTGTATCCCGACTGAACTTTCATCGATCACGGCTTTAAGATGTAACCAGATTTTACAGCTTGAGACCAGGGTGACCAACACCGTAGATCCTCTGGGGGGATCTTATTTTGTGGAGGCGCTAACCGGCAAGCTGGAGGAAAAAATACTTATGCTCTTGGAAGAAATGGACGGGCTTGGCGGTATTGTTAAGGCAACAGAGACAGGCTGGATACATGGCAAGATTGCTGATGCGGCCTATGAATATCAAAATGATATTGAAACGGGGAAAATGCCTGTCGTTGGAGTAAATTGTTACCGGATGGATAACGAGGTGCTTCCCATAGAGCTCTTCGAAGTGCCGGAAACAGCTAAAGTGCAGGAGAAGAGGCTCAAAAGGATTAAAAAAGAACGTAGTGATTCAGAGGTGCAGCGGGCACTGGATGCAATTTCCCGTTGTTGTGACGAGGATGGGAACCTTATGGAGGTGATAGTGGAATCTGTGCAATCTCTTGTAACGGAGGGAGAAATAACAGAGATCCTGAAGGATAAATACGGTGTATGGAATCCGCCGCTATTTTGATTCTTGAGAATTGTTATATGAGAGAGAGGAATAAATGAAAAAAGCGATCAGGGTAGTGATGGCGCGCCTTGGCATGGATGCTCACTGGAGGGGAAGCGTTGTGGTAGCGCGTGCCATACGTGATGCGGGAATGGAAGTTATCTATCTGGGGAATCAGATGCCGGAAGCTATTGTTGAAACTGCCATACAGGAAGATGTTAATGTGATAGGTCTGAGCACACTGTCGGGAAATCATCTGGAATTAGCGCCGGAGGTGGTCAGATTGCTCAGAGAAAAGGGGGTAAGGGACATATTGGTGATTCTTGGAGGAACCATACCACCTGATGATATCCCAAAGCTCAAAGCGGCAGGTATAGCGGAGGTCTTTGGTACGGGGGCATCTTTGGAAAAGATCGTCCGGTTTGTATCAGGATCAAATTGAATAAATTTTACAAAATAAACATTTTTAGACGAGGAAGGAGGAATAGATAAAGTGAAGGGAATTACTGCTTACGGCATTTATTTGCCATATCACAGACTGAAACGCGAGACTATTGTTAAGGCTATGGGGTGGTTTAACCCCGGAGTTGCAGGTTTGGCTAAAGGGGAGAAAGCCGTAGCCAATTTTGATGAAGACAGTCTTACCATGGCTGTTGCCGCCGGTATGGATTGTTTCCCGGATATTGGCAGAGAAGAAATAGATGCTCTGTATCTTGCCTCAACAACTTTTCCATACAAGGAAAGGGGAAATGCCTCAATTGCCGCCGGGGCATTGAATCTTTCTGCGAATACCAGAACCGCCGAGTTTTCCGGGTGTCTGAAATCGGGGACGACCGCGCTTATTTCGGCCCTCAATGCGTCCGATTCAGAAACAACGATGGTCTGCGCATCCGACACTCGTCTTGGCAAGGCCGGTGGAACCCAGGAACAGATGACGGGAGATGGAGCCGCTGCCGTTGCTGTGGGGAGTAAAGGAGTAATTGCTTCTCTTATTGACCATTATTCTATCTCTTATGATTTTCCGGATCACAGGCGATTGGATTCAGATAAGTTTATCCGAAGCTGGGAAGAAAGATGGATGCGGGAAGCGGGTTATTTTAAAATATTGCCGGAAGCTATCAATGGTCTCCTTGCCAAGTGCGGGCTTCAAATCAACGACATTGCCAAAGTGGTTTATGCTCCCCCCAGTCTCAGAGATCATAAAGCTATGGCTCAGAGTCTGGGCATAAAACCTGAGAGAGTTCAGTCTCCCTTAATCGAACCGGTGGGAAACACAGGGACAGCGCATCCTCTGGTTATGCTGATAGCGGCGCTGGAAGAAGCTCAGCCGGGCGATAAAATACTGGTGGCGAGTATGGGAAGCGGCAGCGACGCCTTGCTCTTTGAGGTTACGGAAGAGATAACAAAACTGAAATCAAGGAACAAATTGAAGAAGAATCTGGATTACAAAGGTGAGCTTGACAATTATACAAAATACCTCTCATTCAAGGGTATGCTGGAAAAAGAGATAGGAATACGTGGTGAAGAAGTTTCACCCACCAGTCTGTCCCTTCAATGGAGGGAACAGAACGCGGTTTTGAAACTGGTTGGCGCAAAATGCAAGGTCTGCGGGACCCCCCAGTTTCCCGCCGAGACGGTATGTATTAATCCCGAGTGCGGGGCGGTGGGTCAGATGGAGGAATATTCCTTTTCAGATAAGACAGGTCATCTCTTTACCTTTACGGCCGATCACCTGGCTTTTACGGAAGACCCGCCGGGTCTGTATGGAATAATAGATTTTGATGGGGGAGGCAGGTACTGGTTTGACATTACCGACTGTCGTCTGGAATCATTAAAGGTAGGGCAACCTGTGCAGATGACCTTTAGAAGAAGATATCTTGATGAGGCCCGGGGCATTGCCGGCTATTTCTGGAAAGCAATGCCCTTTAAGGGTTGATGATACTACGTAAATTTAAAAAGGAGTAATAGAAATGGCAGAAGGTATAAAAAATAAAGTAGCAATTATCGGCATGGGGTGTACCAGATTTGGAGAACTTTGGGACAGAAGCGCTGAATCACTGGCCTCTGAGGCATTTGAAGAGGCCATTGCCGATGCGGGGATTGAAAAGAAAGATATTGATGCAGCCTGGTTTTCAAGTTGTTTCGATGAAGTCAATGTAGGAAAAAGCGCCATCCCTCTGGCGGGCGCTTTAAAATTGCCGTTTATTCCTATCACCAGGGTGGAGAATTTTTGCGCCAGCGGCACCGAGGCCATTCGGGCGGCCAGTTATGCCGTGGCTTCCGGGGCGTGTGACGTAGCGCTGGCATTGGGAGTGGAAAAGTTGAAAGACATCGGTTACGGCGGTCTGCCGGATTTCAGCCAGCTTCGGGGCATATACAACCGGCAGATATACCCCAATGTTACGGCGCCGGGTCAGTTCGCCATGCTTGCAACCAGGTATTTTGACAGATACGGCCTCAGCCCGGAAGAGGGCAAAAGGACACTGGCAAAAATATCATCAAAAAGTCATGCGAACGGAGCTCTGACTCCCAAGGCTCATTTACGGAGAAAAGTTGATGTTGAGACTATTATGAACGCTCCGATGATTGCCTGGCCTTTAGGTCTCTTTGATTGTTGCGGCGTTACGGAAGGGTCGGCGGCGGCCATTATTGTCAGAGCGGAAGATGCCGGGAAATTTCGCAAGGATCCAGTTTATGCTAAAGCTCTTCAGATTGCTGTCAGCCCGGAAGAGGAATATAGATATCAGCAGTGGGACGGGACGCATGTGGAGACAACCTATCGTTGCGGAGTAAATGCCTATAAAGAGGCCGGCGTGAAAAATCCCCGTGAAGAGATAAACATGATGGAGGTGCATGATTGTTTTTCTATAACTGAACTGGTGACATACGAGGATTTGCAGATCTCACCCAGGGGGAAGGCTAAAGAAGATGTAGATGCGGGCTTTTATGACCTGGATGGGAAAATACCGTGTCAATCCGACGGGGGCCTGAAGAGTTTTGGCCATCCCATCGGCGCTTCCGGTATAAGAATGGCTTATGAGGTGTATAAACAGCTCCAGGGAAAATGCGGGGAACGGCAAATTAGAGATCCTCACCTTGGACTTACCCATAATCTGGGAGGTTTCCCGGCGAACTGTGTGATAGGAGTTACTATCTGGGGGAATGAACTGTAACCTGGTGTGACTTTT
>Ga0209121_10002644_pt1 | contig 17997 bp, 17 predicted proteins | sample Cruoilmetagenom3_FD_187292 | JGI IMG/M metagenome (GOLD analysis project Ga0209121, IMG submission 187292) | Oil polluted marine microbial communities from Coal Oil Point, Santa Barbara, California, USA - Sample 3 (SPAdes) (version 2) | ecosystem: Environmental > Aquatic > Marine > Oil seeps ... | reverse complement strand
TGATAGCTGACGGCTGATAGCTAAAATCCTACCATCTCACCACAACCCCAAACCCGAAATGATCGAGCCCAAACGCTCAGTCGAGGAGATCGCGGTGAGTCTTCACAAACCGGGCGAAAGAGCGATCAAGGTTCGCTCCACCTCTTTAGAAAAGGCACACCCCGGCAACTCTCGGTGAGCGAGATGATAGCGCAGGCACTCGCAACAGTTTCCCTTCCGCTCGCACCCGGGGTAGGTGCAGGCACAATCGCTTGAGTTCCTCTCGTATCCGGAACAGTATATCATCATCACTAGCCTCTCTTTCCGGCAGACTCTACCCAGGGTGAAACGTGGTTTCAATCTGCCCCACAAGCTCCTATAATAGGCGCCATGATCCAGGCACATGAGATCGAAGAACAGGTCTGTTCCCTCACCCTCCCTGGGCTTTCTCCGGGGAAGGCGGTCATCCCCAACTACGGCGGTTACTCGATCTGCGCGGTCCCCGACCTTATCCGTTCTCTCTTTGGCGAGAGGGTGGAGGGCTCAGCAGAGTTGATCGACGCCGTCCATTCGATATTTCCTGCCACGACCAAGAAAGTTATCCTGCTTATCCTCGATGGCCTGGGTTTTCACCACCTCCTTGATCTTTTGGAGCGCTTCCCCAAGCTTTACCTTCACCGGTTGAGCGAGAGAGGAGTGTTCATCCCACTCACCTCAGTATTCCCCGCTACAACCGCGACCGCGCTCACCACCTACAGCACCGGCCTCACCCCCCAAGAACACGGAATGGTCGGTTACAGGCTGTACTTGAAAGAGACCTCGGCTATCACCAACATGCTACGCCTGTCGCTTCTGGGAAACTCTAAGGTCAACTCGGCAGTCGAGGCCGGGATCGACCTTCAGTCCTTCATCCCTGGCCCCACCCTGTACGAGCGGCTGCAACAATTGGGCGTAGAATCGCACGTAATGCTAAGCAGGCACATCGCTTCAAGTGGCTTGTCGAGTCTTCTCTATGACGGGAGCGCACGGCTTCATCCCGTGGTGAGTTTCTCAGACATGCTCGTTGTCACCCGGCGCGTGCTCCAAAAGGCACGGGGAAAGGTCTTCCTAAGCCTCTACTGGGGCGGGACCGACGCCATCGCTCACACCTACGGGCCGTGGACGCAGGAATTCAACGCCGAACTGCGGACGATCGATTCCGCTATTGAGCGCGAACTTAAAGGAGGGGTCAAGGAGACCCTGCTTGTGATCTCATCGGACCATGGATTCGTGCCGATGCAGGAATCAAACTACAAAGTGATCGCGGAGGATTCAGATCTCATGGGTGACCTCCTCCTTCCGCCAGTGGGAGAGCCACGTGCCTCCTACCTGTTCGTACGGAAAGGGCGCAAGCAGGCGGTGGCCGAGCTCGTCACTGAGCACTTTGGTGAAGATCTGGTCTGCCTCGATGCGCGCGCGGCCCTTCAAGCGGGGCTGTTCGGTCGGGGGGAAGTGAAGCCTGAGGTGTACGACCGGATAGGGGACCTTATCGTCGTCTCCACTGGAGAGGCGGCGCTTCACCATCCCTACAAGGATGCAGTGCGACTGAAAGGGATGCATGGCGGGCTGACCTCGCAGGAGATGCTCGTTCCTTTGCTCGTAAGTTCGCTTTAAGGAAAGGAGGTGCGATGATCATAACCGGGAAGAGCCATGCGGTGGAACCCCTCGACCTACATAACGGGAAAACGACTCTTCACGCTACCAAGCGAGTGTTGATCGGGCCAAAGCAGGGAGCGGGGAACTTTGTCATGCGCCTGTTTACCCTGGAAAAAGGCGGGTGCAGCCCCTATCACAGTCATCCCTGGGAACACGAGGTATTCATTCTCGCCGGAGAAGGAACGGTCAGGTCATCTGGCAACAGTATCGCAGTGAGCGCGGGAGACTTCGTCTTTGTTCCGCCGATGGAGGAGCATCAGTTTCTAAATGCGGGCTCAATGCCGTTTGAGTTCCTGTGCCTTGTGCCCGTAAGCGGCGAGGGTTAAGGATGGCTGAGCGGGTCCTTGTCTGCATGAGCGGTGGGGTGGATAGCACTGTCGCCGCGCTCCTGCTCAAGGAGGAAGGCCACGACGTCGAGGGAATCACCTTCTGGTTCTGGTCGTTTCCCGGTACACCCGACCATGCAAAGGAGACGAAGTGCTGCTCTCTTGATAGCGCTGCCCTTGCCGCCCGTGAACTGGGGATTCCTCATCGCACGATCGAGGCAAGCGACCAGTTCTACGAACGCGTGCTCCGTGATTTCATTGAGCGCTACCGTCGTGGGGAGACCCCGAATCCCTGCGGCCGTTGCAATCGCACTCTCCGCTTTGGCCTGGCCTTTAAAGTGGCACAGGCAGAAGGCTTCGATCGAGTGGCAACCGGGCACCACGTGCGGATCGTGAACGACGAGACAGGGCACCCTCACCTTTATCGCGGAACAGATCCGCAGAAGGACCAAACCTACTTCCTGTACGGGTTAAGGGAGGGAGACCTGAGGCGTTTGATCTTTCCAGTCGGTGAGTTGACCAAAGAGGAGGTCTTCGCTAGCGCACGTTCTCATGGCTTGCACGCGGCATTATTGCCCGAGAGTCAGGATCTCTGCTTCGCGCAAGCTGGGCAGACTGATTTTTTGTTTGACCCGGAGGACTTCAAACCAGGGCCAATCGTTGATCTAGAAGGGCATCAGCTTGGGGAACACAAGGGACTTCCCCACTACACGATCGGCCAGCGGCGGGGGCTTAAGATCACGGCCGCACAGCCGCTCTATGTGGTGGCGATCGACCAAGAGAGAAACGCCCTTGTTGTCGGCGAGGAGGAAGATCTCTATTCGAAGGGCCTTGACGCTGGCGAAGCGGACTATATCTCTTCTGAACCGCCGCCTGACGGGGCACGGATCACAGCTAAGATTCGCTACCGCTCCCCCGCCGTTTCATGCATCTTTCATCCGTTACCTGAGGGACGGTTCTCCATTAGCTTCAAGGAGCCGCAGCGGGCGGTCACACCGGGCCAGATCGCTGCCTTATACGATGGCGATTGCCTCCTCGGGGGTGGGACGATCATTCAAGCTGTCAGCCGTCAGTAATCAGCCATCAGCAGAAAGACAAGGGGCGATTAACCAGCCGTCAGTCCAGAACGATCTACCCGAAGGCTGATCGCTGACAGCTGAATACTGAGCGCTGACATTGGTATAATCCCATCGGAGGGGTGGGCGAGCGGACGAAACCACCGGTCTTGAAAACCGGCGAGCCCTAAAGCTCCGCGGGTTCGAATCCCGCCCCCTCCGCCACACAGACGAGTCATTAAGTTGATCCAGGATGCCTTAAAAGGTAGAATGAGAAAGACCGGAGGGGTAGTCAAGCGGTCCAAGACAACGGTTTGCTAAACCGTCGACGGGTTCATAGCTCGTCCGCGGGTTCAAATCCCGCCCCCTCCGCCACAGTCGCGCCCGTAGCTCAGTGGATCAGAGCGTCGCACTCCGGATGCGAAGGTCGGAGGTTCGAGTCCTCTCGGGCGTACCAAGCTTCTCTGTACCGAGTAGGCACGAGTCCAAAAGTAGTCCAGTAAGCCGTGCCTTAAGTTACTCCCCGCCAGCTTTCGGCATGGCCACTATCTTAAGGGAAGCGGAGGATGATCGTCCCGGGGATCGGCACGGCAACGCGGTCGCCCTTTGAAAGGTCGGCCGAGGGTTTCCCGGCTTCGTCTTGTCGCGGTGGGTTGAGAATGGTGATCGGCGTTCCTGGTATTACACCAAGCTTGTCGAGCAGAGCGAGGCCGGCCTGGGACTCGCCGAGGCTGACGCAGCTTGTCACCCGGCCAAGGTATACGCCGTTTCGGTCGATCACTGCGGCGCCAGCGTGGATGGGGCGGGTGCCCGCTTCCTCCACCCCGAAGCGCACTACCTCCCGCTTCTGGTCGCACAAGGCTGTTACACAATAGCTTCGGCCGATGAAGTAGGGCTTGTGCAGCTTGACGTAAGGGGCAAACCCGGCCTCGAAAGGGTTGATGTTATGAGGGCCGGCGAGCTCGTTCCCATAGAGCGGTAGTCCCGCTTCCGTGCGGGTGGAGTCGCGTGCGGCTAGTCCACAGGGAAGAAGGCCCAACGGCTTTCCCACCTCGAGGAGTTTGCTCCAGAGCCAACTCGCAGCAGCACCATCCAGGTAGATCTCATAGCCGATCTCCTCGCCGGTGTAGCCGGTGCGGGAGATGAGCATCTGATGTCCTTCAACTTTAACCTCGCAGAACTTTGTCCGCGCAAGGGATGAGATGGAAAGCATCTCCCTTTTTCCTACCACTGATGCAAGGATCCTCTGGCTTAACGGTCCCTGTAGCGCAAGGTCGATCACGCCTTGCTCCGCCTTTAGGTTGTGCAGGGCCACCTTGGGCCCGGGACGACGTGAGGGGATCTCTTGGTCGATCAGATAGCGCCCCTCGTTTAACCCAGTGAGCCATTCCCAGTCCTTGTCCTCGTTCACCGCGTTGACCACCACGAGGTAGCGGTCCCACGCACGACGGTAGATGAAGATGTCATCGATCACGTTGCCATCCGCGTCGAGTAGATAGGCATACTGGGATTCCCCATCTTCAAGCCAAGCGGCGTAGTTTGAGGCGACGATGTTTATAAACTCGGTTGCGTACTCGCCAGAGACTTCAAAGACCCCCATGTGCCCTAAATCAAAAAGGCCGGCCTTCTCACGTACGGCACGATGCTCCTCCAAAGCAGAGTTGTACCAGACCGGCATCTCCCAACCGGCGAATGGGACAATCTTTGCGCCAAGTTTTCTGTGTTCATCGCAGAGGGGTGTTCGCTTGAGGGGAGCCTCCTTCTCTTCCCACGAGAACTCGATTCGCGTCGGATCTGCTTCTGAGAAGTCAAGTAAATTCTGGCCGATGAAGTAGGGCTTGTGCGTGGCAAACTGATCTGGTACCTCGCGATAGATTTCCTCGATGCTCGTTTCTTCCCGCGCTTTGGGAAGATCAATCAAGAGCCACTCGCGCGCTTTTACTGGTGTCTTGTCGGCAGAGACTTCTTTTACGAGTGCCGGGCCCTGCACCTTACGGAAGATGTCCTTTAAATCGAACAGGATGTATCCGTCTGCCAGGCCGGAGAGCCAGCTCTTTACCCTGCTGCCCGTCTCTTTGGGGACAAGGAGGAGATAGCCTTCTTTTTCGATTCGCCCTATGACTACCTCGGAGATCAGCTTTCCCTCCTCGTCAAACAGGAGACAGCACTTATGTTTCCTCTCTTTTAGGGTAAGGATGTCGGATGGTGTTACCTCGTTTAAGAGCGCCGTGGCGCGTCCGCCCTGCACGCGGAGGATCGTCCAGGGATCACTTCCTGGTTGAGCTGACGCGGCGTTAGAAGAGGCCTTAACCGCAGGATCGACGCGGGCGAGGAGCTCACCTACATCTGCTCGCGCTTCCTCAAGCACGGAGAGGGGGAGCTTACCACGCGACAGGTCACCTGACAGCCCGAAGTAGGAGAAGGGACGGATCGACCGGAGCACCTTGGAGATGATCCCCGCGATGATCTCCATCTCTTCCTTACCCATCCCACGCTGTGTAACCCATGGGGTGCCGAGACGGATTCCGTGGGCGTCGGCCGCGCTGTGGTCCCCAGGGATGGTGTTCTTGTTGCAGACGATCCCCACTAGATCCAGGATACGCGAAGCGATCTCCCCCATCATGGTAAATCCGGTCTTGCTCTTTAGCGTCTTTAGATCGACGAGCAACAGGTGGGTGTTCGTCCCGCCATAGGCGAGCGTGAGTCCTTCCTTATTCAGGGATTCCGCGAGGTGGACGGCGTTCTCCACAATCCGATGTTGTAGGTCCTTAAATTCCTGCGACTGTGCAATCTTCAAGGTGACAGCAATGGCGGCGAACTTGTTTACATGGGGGCCGCCCTGTTCTCCGGGAAAGATGGCGTTATCGATCTTCTCAGCGATCTCGGGGTCGGTTGAGAGGATGACCGCTCCACGTGGACCGCACATGGTCTTATGAGTGGTGAACATGACCACATGCGCGGTACCGATCGGATTTGGGTAGACACCACCGATCACCATTCCCGCGGTATGGGCAATATCAGCCAGGAAGATTGCCCCCACCTCATCGGCAATCTGGCGAAACTTGACCCAGTCCGGTTGCCAGGGATACGAGGTGAACCCGCCGATCAGCATCCTTGGTCGGTGCTTGGTCGCCAAGCGCATCATCTGGTCGTAGTCAAGCTTTCCCGTCCGCCGATCGACGGCGTAGGAGACGATGTGGTAGCGCTTGCCGGTGATGTTGAACTGTGAGCCGTGGGTGAGGTGCCCGCCCTCGGTGAGATCCATCCCCATCACTGTGTCCCCAGGTTCGACGAACGCTTCGTAGAGGGCGAGGTTCGCTGCGGCACCGGAGAGGGGCTGAACGTTGGCGTAGATCCGCTCCGCCGGGTAGTCAGTGGTGGCGAAACACTCAGCAGCCCGACGGCCGGCGAGCGACTCCACAAGGTCAGCGAATTCCGTCCCTTTGTAGAATCGCCAGTCGGCATAACGGCGATAGGAGGCGAGCTGTTGATCGAGTTTTAAAAGCTGTGAGGGGGAGCATTTGCGCATAGCGGGTCGAGGGTAACCTTCCGCGTAGATGCTGGTGAAAACAGAGCCTAAGGCCTCACGCACCGCCGGCGGGGTAAAGCTCTCAGAAGGGATGAGGATGATTTTCTCCCGCTGGCGTCGCTCCTCGGCTAAGATCAGTTTTGAGATCTGTGGGTCGATCTCAGAGATGCTCGGAAGATGAGATGAGTCGCTCATGAGGGCTCCTTTTTCCAGTCGATGGTCTCGGGATGAAGTCTACGACGAAGATCATGATCTTTCCAGCAAGCCTCAGCGAGAAGGTAGAGCCCGCCGCTCACCAGTGAATGTCCGCCGAGAAGGATGGGGATGCTTGCTGCCTTCGCCTCTCGCGTGAACTCGCGCCACAGGGAATCGTCGATCAACTCAGGGCGAAAAAGATCGCTTGCGAACCGGTCCGCCGCCGGAGGGAGGGTCCCTCCTTTCGATAACAGGGGCCGGGTATCGATGATCGCGGCGTCGGCAAGACATGAGAGCAGCTTAAAGAAACGATGGATTCCCATCTCCTGCAATGTCGCTTGAAGGAGGATTCCCTCGTGGTTGGGATAGGCACGCATCCCCCGTCCTTCGATGAGGCCGCTCGTCCGGCAGGCGACCTCCCTCTCGAAGTGGGCCCAGGTCGCTGGGTTTATCCGGCCGATCAGGTAGAGGTGTGCGCTTCTGTCAACAAGCCGTTTGATCAAAGGCGGGATTGCCGGGTGTGCCAACCGCTGTTCCTCGAGGAAGGCACGCATCGCCTCTCCGCCCTTCTTTGCCGTAGCGAGAAGGAGAAGATCGGTCGGTGTGTCAAGATCAAACTGCGAGGCCGCCTCACGGGGAAGGGCAAAGCAGGGGAAGCCTAGGTCAGAGAGGACAAATCCAAGGGAGTTGTCGATCTTTGGCAAGGCTGCCCCCAATAGGTCCTTCGCACCAGCGATGGCAGCAAAGTCGCAAGAATAGAAGTTGTTAAACAGTGCCCCACGTTTCGCTCGCTGAGCGAAACTGATGAGTCCGGCCACTTCATCAACGGTGAGGAGTCCACCACTTCCACTTCCAAAGTAAAGTAGCCCGTCGAGTCTCTCTTTGTCGATGATTTGCTTCAACGTCTTTCCGAAGTGAAAAGGCTCCTCGCTGACCAAAGAGAGGAGGCGCACTTCCGTCCGAGAAAGCCGGCAAGCAACTTCTTTATCGCAAGTGATGAAAAAGATCCGTTCCATCCCCGCGCGATGAAGCATCGTTATAAGGTCGCGGCTGGAGGCCTCCCGTCCCTGCTCAACGAGATGTTCCCCAGTGCTCTTTCCCAGAGGGGCGTGCATGATCACTGCTGCGACCTTTTTCATTTGATCTTTAACCCAGTGTTTGTTCCTTCGGTGAGGAGGTGAAGAACTTTGATTGTCCCATCCTTGCTCAACGGTTGGTTGTGACTCCCACAGCGGGGGGAGTAGATGCAGGAGGGGCAACCGTCGGTGCATGGGCAGTTGGAGACAAGGCTCAGTGCCTCTTTTGCAAGACGCCCGAATGAGGTGTAAAGCACCTCGGCGAGCCCGGCACCGCCTTGGATCTCATCGAAGAGAATAATCGTTGGTAAGTTAGTCTGTTCGTGGAGTGGGCTGGAAACCCCAGCGATGTCTTCCCGATCACACAGGACGAGAAGCGGTGCAATCGCGATCAGCGCGTGCTCTGCGCCGTGCAAGCCACCAAGGAGATCCGCCGGGGGGAGGCCGGACACCCCTTTTGGGAAACCCAGCCACAGGGCGTCACTCTCATAGGTGTGTGGTGGCAAATCGAGCGGCTCCACCGAAATCGTCCGATCAAAGTGGGTCGTCTTGTATCCGATGAATGATTCAGTTACGCGCACCCGTCCCCTTCCCCCTGTGACTGAGGTCCCTTCGAATGCTTCCCGTGTGGTGAGAATCTCAACCGAGGAGGTGCGTAGGCTTTTCGTGTAATAGTCGACATCCTCCTGGCGAGCCTGAGCAATTCCTTCATCGAGGTCGAGGCGCTCCACCACGTAGCTTTCTCCCCGGTGGAGGAGGACCGCCCCGGGGTAGGCGTCGCGACAGGCCCGTAGACGATCCATCGTCTCCAACAGGTGCCCTTCGCACATCAGCTTGATCACCTGACCTGCAATATTGTCCAGGCTCACGACGGCGTGAGCCCTCTTCGTCCCGCGGTAGATGTAACCACGTGGGGTCTTTGCCAGGAGCTTGTTTTTAACCAGCTCGTCCAGGAGTTTCTCTTCCCCTTCGCTCACTTCCTCTGCTTTAAGGGGCAGTTCAGCGGCGGCGCAGGCCAGATGTCCGATCTTGAGGCGTGGGTTTTCGGTTCTTAAGACGATCTGCTCTCTCTCTTTGCCAAGGAAGTGGTCTGGGTGACGCAACAGGTATTGGTCGAGTGGGTCCTCGTATGGCATGAATACAACGAGTGACGGCGCGCTTCCCCGGCCAGCACGGCCGGCCTGCTGCCAGGCCGAGAGTAAGCTTCCAGGAAAGCCGACTAGGATAACGGCGTCGAGGCTCCCGATGTCGATTCCCACTTCGAGCGCGTTCGTGGAGACCACTCCGTCAATTTGGCCATCTCGCAGTCCCGCCTCGATCCGTCGCCGTTCTTGCGGGAGGTAGCCGGCGCGGTATGAAAGGACCCTTTTCGCTCCTAACTCACGGGCTGCACGGGCTACGACCTCCGCCATCGCTCGCGAACCCGTGAAGCAAAGGGTTTGGATACCGAGTGCGGTGAGAAAAGCGACCAGTTGAGCGGCCTGGGTGGAGATGGAACGGTGCGGATCGGTGAGCGCATCCCAGAAGAGAACTTGTCTTGTGCCATGGGCCGAGGAGTCTTCGGAGACTGAGATAACCTCTCTTCCGGTGAGGTCGCGGGCAAACAGCACTGGATTGGCAATCGAGGCCGAGGAGAGGATCACCTGCGGTGAGACTTCATAGTAAGAAAGGATGCGAGATAGGCGCCACAGCAGCAACGCCACGTTTGTTCCGAACACCCCGCGGTAGCGGTGGGCCTCGTCGATGACGATGTAACGCAGGTTCGTGAAGAAGCGTTCCCACTGGTAATGCCAGGGGAGGTAGTAGTGCAGGGCGTGCGGATTGGTAAGGATAATGCGGGCGGTCTGTTTGATCCTTCCCCGTTGGCTCCCTGGGGTGTCGCCGTCGTAGGTGCTGGGGGCAAGGTGTATACCGGTTGAGCGTTCAAGCTCAAGGAGTTTCTGTAACTGGTCGTTCGCCAGCGCCTTGAGCGGATAGAGGTAGAGGGCGCTCGCTTTAGGGTCAGCGATCAATCCCTCGAAGATCGGGAGGTTGAAAGCAAGGGTTTTCCCCGAGGCAGCGGGAGTGGTGATGATGATGTCGTTCCCCGCTCGCACCGCCTCGATGACCTCGCGCTGGTGACGGTAGAGGGTGATCCCTTTCTGGTCGAGGTAGGTCTGCAGCGCCGGGTGGAGCGAGACCTCGGTAAGCGCGGCTTCGGATGGGGGAATCTCCTCGACGCGAGCGATCTGCCCATGGTACCAGGGTGCCTCTGTCAGTTTTAAGAGCAGATCATCCGGCATGATCGGGGAGCCTCAACAGGTGGTCAAGGAGTAAAGCGAGGGTCTCTACGTCCTGACGGTTGTGGTTGACGATTGGGACGAGTGGACCTGGATTTCCGCTCTCTAGGTAGGCTGAGTAATACTCGGGGATCTCCTCGCTCGGCAGGTCTTCCTCACGGCGGACTCCGAGGAGTCGCTCCTCTACCGTTCCCAGCCGTAGGTCGGGGAGGCAGTTTCGGAAGGCGCGGCGGGCGTGGTGAAGCAGGTCGATGTGAATCGGCAGATGGTCCAGCCGTAAACCATAGTAGGCAAAGCGCTCCTGCAGCACTGCCCAGTCGAATGCTTTTCCATTGTAACTTAGAAGGAGCGATGCCTCAACGATCTCTTGGTTGATCTGTTCCAAAAGGGCGATCTCCTCATCGAGGGAGCGGGCGAGGTATTGAGTGATTCGGATTCCCTCTTTAGATGGCCGGGCCATGGCGGCGAGGATGATCGGAGCCCCACCCAGCCCCAGCGTCTCGAGGTCAAAGAACAGGAGCCGCGCGCGGGGGATCAGGCTGAGGAGGTGCAGGAATAGTGGGTGGGAGGTGGGAAGCCAATGCAAGAGGGTTGCGTATACCTGTGCGGAATTAAGCGGACGCTCCCAGCGATCGAGAAGGGTTGAGGCTCCCTCTTTCCAGCGGGGATGAGTGAGGAGGGAAGGGATCGAGTTATACCCTTCTTCGCGTAACCGCTGGTTGTGCGAGGACCCGATTCCAAAGATGAGCCGCAGCTCAGAGAGGAGAGCATGTTGCGAGCTCATTTTGGAAGGGAGAGAAAGGTCGACCACCACCGGGCGCTCGATCGTTAGACACTCGCCGAATTCTCCCCGCCTTACTTTCCCATGAAGGGAATCGCAGACATCCTGGTGTTGATAGCACATAAGGAGCCTTGCCAGATGTGAGGATGAGTCAAAGCATGCTTGCCCGACCGACCATTCAGCGATCCGATCGACATCTAACGAGGCTATCGCCTCCGGCGAGGCCGCGAGTCTGGGATGATCTTTGGCTCGCCGACGTAAGGTAGGAGTGCGAGCTTGCGTGCACGGTTGATCTCCCGCGCTACCTGGCGCTGGTGCTTCGTGCACAAGTGTGTGGCTCGCTTGGGGAGGATCTTCCCCAGGCGGTTCATGTACTCCTTCAATTCTTCCGGCTTCTTGTAATCGAGCTTGATATTCCGTTCACAGACCCGGCATACCCATCTTTGTTTGTAGAACATGGCTTAAAAAGGGACCTCCTCCTCATCTTTTGCACCTTGGGCCGGTTGATCGCTTGATGGAGGAACCGTCCCCGGTTCGCTCGCGGATCGTGGAGGGCCACCGAGGAACTGGACGTTTGAAGCCACGACCTCGATGACCTTCCTCCGTTCTCCCTCGGCAGTTTCGAAGGTGTCGATCCTCAGGCGCCCGTCCACTGCCACCGATCGCCCCTTGGTTAGATACTGGGCGCAGTTCTCCGCCTGTGTTCCCCATGCAACGATCGGGATGAAGGTCACCTCATCCTGAAGCTGTCCTGTGCTGTCCTTATACTGACGGTTGATGGCTATGCGGAACTTAGTTCGCGCTGTCCCACTCGACGTATATTTGAGTTCGGGATCCGCTGTCAGGTTGCCGATCAGGAGCACTTTGTTCAGGCTTGCTGCCATCTGCCCCTCCTATTTCGAGCGTGAGACGATCTGGTAGCGAAGGAGTTCTTCATCGATATTCAGGCGCTCCTCTATCGGCTCTACCGCTTGTGGTGGGAGCTTAAACGTGGTTAGGCCATAGTGTCCCTCCGAGCAGTGCCTGATCTCATAGGCCAGCTTACGCTTTCCCCAGTCGTTTGTCTCCTTAATCTCTCCTCCGTTCTCCGTGATAAGGCTGTGAATTCGCTCCACCTTGCTCGCCCGTTCCTCATCGGAGAGGTCCGGCTTAATCACGTAGACAATCTCGTATGCTCTCACGAATGCACCTCACTAGCGATGTTCGGAGAATAACTTTACTCCGCGCGGCTTTGGAAGTCAAATTGCATAGAAACCTGGTGTAATGCTAATAACTGTTCCTTTGAAACGTGGGTACTTAGGGCATGGTAACCCGGGAATGCCCTTCCCCTCTTGACAGAACGTCTCCCAAGGACTATAATGACAGAAATTTTCTACTAAAAGAAAGGGGGTGACAAGGTGAACAAAGGAGAGTTCGTAGATAAGCTGGCAGCGAAGACCGGTTTTAACAAGAAGGATGCTCGCAAGGCTCTGGATGCGATGATCGGGCTGATTACGGATGCGCTGTCATCTAACAAAGAGGTCCTCCTGACTGGGTTCGGCAAGTTCGAGACCAGGGCGCGGAAGGAGTCCAGACGGATCAATCCTCAGACCCAGAGGCGAATTACCGTCCCCAAGAAAGTTGTACCGGCCTTTAAGCCAGGAAAGAATCTGAAAGACGTCGTCGCCAAGAAGCTAAGGGCCGTCAAGGTTGGGTCTGAGCTTAAGGTAAAGAGAGCTTAAGATGGCCTAGGCCCGCGTTTCTAACTGCCGTTTAGATAGACGGCGGGCTAAAAGGAGGCTTAACGCCTCCAAAAACGGCAGCTCAAGAGGCTCTTGTATGGGATGATGCATGCTTGTCGTATAGGGCCAGAAACGGATTGAGTTGCCGTTTTGTTCTTTTAAAAATTAACAGAGGATAACAAACGGAGGTGGTTTTAAGCGATTTTCTGTCCACAGAGGTCCTGCCCATCAAGTCAACCCGCTTGGCCTTGTTTGCAGGAGGCACATATCGCACGAATGGTGCGTCTATTCCCGCGACTTAGTAGGTAGAATCTAAATGAGGGATAGGGCAGCTCGTAGTCAAGAAGGGAGGTTATTGTTATAAAATAGGCAGTTTTCTGGCATAAATTGTGATACAAATATGAAAAGGAGGCAAGTGATGAAGTGGGGAGGATACAGTTCACGCGCTGGTGAGAAGGCGAACAGGTTCTTGGGGAAACTAGTTGGAAACAAGGGGATCTACTATCTGTTAATGATCGCTGTACTCGGGCTGCTACTTGGTGCAAGCTACAAGTGGCATCCATAGACATTGACAGTTGTGATACAAGTACGAAAAGGAGGCAAGTGATGAAGTGGGGAGGATGCAGTTCACGCGCTGGTGAGAAGGCGAACAGGTTCTTGGGGAAGCTAGTTGGAAACAAGGGGATCTACTATCTGTTAATGATCGCTGTACTCGGGCTGCTACTTGGTGCAAGCTACAAGTGGCACCCATAAGACATTGACAGTTGTGATACAAGTACGAAAAGGAGGCAAGTGATGAAGTGGGGAGGATACAGTTCACGCGCAGGTGAGAAGGCGAACAGGTTCTTTGGGAAGCTAGTTGGAAACAAGGGGATCTACTATCTGTTAATGATCGCTGTACTCGGGCTGCTACTTGGTGCAAGCTACAAGTGGCACCCATAAGACATCGGCTGAGAAATTAGCCCATCCGCGTCTTTTTCGCTATGATGGCGAGGTGCGGATGGGCTTTTTTCGTTGCAAGAGGGTGATATGAATTTACCGTGGCGGGTCAAGGCGTTCATTGTGTTCCTGGCTGTTCTGTGTCTTGTTTCCTTGGCCTTCGCAGCGCGGGTGGTTTCCCCACCCTCTGTCAATGAAGTTGCGATCTTCTTCATCTTAAGTATCCTTGCGGTGTTGGCGGAAATCTACGCCACCTGGATCCCACCATATAAAATGGAGATGTCCAGCTCTATTGCAACATATCTTGCTGCGTTATTTATACTTGGCCCCTCTCTTGCTGTCTTTCTGGTATTTGGAACCTGCCTTTTGTCGGAGCTGGTCCTAAGATGGGACCGTCTCAAAGAAGGGAGGATGCAGTTTGTTACCCCAGTCGTTTTTAACGTTAGCCAATTTACGGTGGCAATAACTGTGACTGGCCTGGTGCTTACTCTCTCCGGTCATCAAAGGCTTCTCCTCCAAGAGTTTAATCACTATCCCTTGGCAATTGCGGCTTTTATTAGCTATCTACTTTTGAACTTATCTCTTGTTACGGAGATTGTTTCCCTAGCGGAGGGGAAAAGCTTTTTCTACTTGCTCTGGAAGAGGTTGCGCGAATTCTCCATTCAAAACCTCGCCTTGGGTGTGTTAGCTCTCCTGCTTGTGGTACTTTATTCAATTTCAATTTGGCATATATTCTTAGTATTATTCCCTCTTATTTTAGTCCACGTTTCCTTTCGCAGTTACATGAGACTTCAGACCGAAACGCGTAAGACGTTCGAAAAGATCTCCCGCATCCTCGACGAACGGGACCACTACACCGCGGTGCACTCAAGCGAGGTTGCTGAGCTTGCTGTAAAGATCGGTCAGGAGATGGGACTTCCGCAGGGGGAGATTGAGAAGATTGATATCGCAGCCCGAGTGCATGATGTTGGCAAAATTGCAGTCCCTGACGCGATCCTCCTTAAGCCCACCCCTCTCACGGAGGAGGAGTGGGAGGTGATGAAGCGTCATCCGTTGATCAGCGCAGAGTTAATCGAGGGGTTGGAGATCTACACACCGGTAGCCGATGCGGTTCGGCACGAACACGAGCGCTGGGACGGGAGTGGATACCCAGATGGATTGAAGGGAAAGGAGATCCCTTTCCTCGCTCGGATAATCGCTGCTGCTGACATCTATAACGCCCTGACTACCCCCCGGCCCTATCGCAAGGCATTCACTCGCGAACAGGCTGTCGAGAGCATCCAAAAAATGAGAGGGAAAGACCTTGATCCGATTGTCACTGATGCCCTCCTGCGCGTGATCGCTTCCCAGCGCACATGAGATCGGAGGCTCTGTTGCAGCATTCCTTCATGGTAGCTAGACTCTGATTTAGTTCCATGTTGCTTATCGGTGCGGTTTTCATAGGCGTTATTCTAGGATATCTGCATGGAGGGCGGATCACATATCTTGCCTCTCTTCGGCTGAGATTTTGGGGGTTGATTGTTGTCGCTCTGTTGATCCAACTGCTTATCTTTCCCTTGTTTGGCGACCGTCCCTTCCTTCCCTATGGGACAACGCCACTTCATCTTCTCTCCTATGGTCTTGTCCTCCTATTTCTTGCTCTTAATTACCGTACGCTTCCTCTCCTCTTCATTGGCTTAGGAGCGTTCTTGAACCTGCTTGCAATTGCGGTAAACGGTGGGTATATGCCATCCTCACGGGTTGCCCTTTCCCGGGCCGGGAGCCACGAGGTAGTCACTCACCTAATAGAAGAAGGGCGGGTGGGGAACGTCATCCTGATGAGTGAGGAAACGCGACTCAACGCCTTGGGGGATTTTCTTTACCTGCCCGAGGGGATTCCCTTGGCAGCCGCATTCAGCATCGGGGACCTCATCGTAGCGTTGGGGCTTGTCTGGTTGATTGTGTGGGGCATGAAATCCCATGTCTAGGGATCTCTCCTTGCTTCTTTGTCCCCGTTCGGTTGCTGTTGTGGGGGCGAGTCCGCGTCAGGGTTCGGTAGCTGGTGAGATCCTGCGCAACATCGTACGCTGTGGGTACCGCGGGAAGATTTACCCGGTGAATCCGAAATACGACAGGGTTGAGGGGTTCCGTTGCTTTCACTCGATCGACGCACTCCCTTATGGGGCAGATCTGGCCGTGCTTGCTGTAAACAGAGATCTTGTGCTGGATGTGGTACAACATTGCGGCAGGGTGGGGATCCATAACCTTGTTATTGTCACCGCTGGGTTCAAGGAGAGTGGAGAGGAGGGGAGTGGACGGGAAGCAAGGTTGAAGGAGCTGGTACAACGCTATCACTTAAATGTGGTTGGACCAAACTGCATGGGAATCATCAACAGTTCACCGGAGGCGTCATTGAATGCCTCCTTCTCCCGCTGGTTTCCGACAAGTGGCGAGATTGCCTTTATCTCTCAGAGCGGCTCCCTGGGGGAGACGGTGCTCGAGTTCTTCGGGGAGATGGGCCTGGGGGTCTCCCTGTTCATCAATATGGGGAATCGTGCTGGTCTATCGGAGAACGATTTTCTCACCTGCCTGGCAGCAGACAATCGCATTCGGGTGATCTTCCTTTATCTGGAGAGCTTCGCCAATCCGGTGGAGTTCCGTCGCTTGGTGGAGGAGGTTGGACAAAAAAAGCCGATCGTAGTGTTGAAGGCAGGTCGGACCGAGGCGGGCGCAGCGGCGGTCGCCTCCCACACTGGCTCGCTGGCCAGTTCTGACGCGATTGTGGACGCCTTCTTGAACCAGTGTGGAGCGATCCGCGTCTCTTCAATTGAGGAGATGCTCAACGCTCTGCGAGCACTGGAGAGAGGGCATATCCCTCGGGGGCGCAGGACGGTGATTCTCACGAATGCAGGCGGCGCGGGGATCATTGCTGCTGATGCCTGTGAGCGGGCCGGGATTAAGGTGCTATCGCTCCCGGCTGCGGTTAAGGATGAGCTTGCTTCCTTCCTCCCGCCAGAGGCTGGGCTAGGAAACCCGATCGATATGATCGCCACCGCTGGTTCCTCAGACTACGAGCAAGCTCTGCGTGTAGCTCTCTCGGTTACCGACTCAGTTATCGTCATCTTTCGTCCCCCACTGATCCTCGAGGAACCGACCGGGGCGGTGGCCGAGGGAATCCTGCGAGCAATTGCAGAGGCTCCGGATAAGCCGGTCATCGTTTGTACACTAAGCCACGGCACGGCTGCCGCTCGGTTTATCGAGCGGCTCGCGCGGGAGAAGATCCCTACCTACACCATGCCCGAAGCCGCGGTCGATGCTCTCAGCGTTCTTTGCCGGCTGGGGGAGCTGCGGAGTGAGAGGCGGTCGGTCGACATGAGTCCGAAACCTGATCGTGAGCGGGCACTGCGCCTTGTCGAGGGAGCGCGCAGTGAGGGACGTTGTGCTCTCTACTTCTACGAGGGCGCTGAGATCCTTTCTTCCTACGGGCTCCCTGTTTGTCCTTACACCTACGTCAAAGACGTTGAGGGAGCTGCACCCTTTCTCAAGGAGGTCGGGTTTCCACTTGTGGCCAAAGTTGACTCCCCCGGGCTCTTCCATCACTTCGAACGCGGCGCGGTGATCCCTGGAATCGCCAATGGGGAGGACTTGCATCGCGCCATTGACCACTTAATAGGACTGATCGCCAGCGAGAGGTTGCACCGCGGAAGGATCCTCCTGCAGCCGGCTCTCTTTGGGAGGGAGCTAATCCTGGGGATGAAACGTGACCGCTCTTTCGGACCGGTGCTCATGTTCGGCGTCGGCGGGACGCTGGTGGAAGCGCTGAAGGACGTGTCCTTTGGAGTCGCTCCGGTGTCAATCGACCAGGCGGAGCGAATGATCAGGTCGATCCGCGCCTTCCCTCTTCTTGAAGCCTTCCGTGGGCAGCCCCCGGTTGAGCTTGGTCCCCTGGCGGGTGCTCTGCACCGCTTGGGTCAATTGTGCCTTGATCTTCCATCGATCGAGGAGGTAGATCTAAATCCGTTCATCGTGGGGAAGCACACAGCGGCGGTCGATATTCTAATCAAGTTAAAGGAGCAGTAAAAGGAGGGAAGAGGGGAGCCCGGTTTCCCTTGCCCATACCGAGTTGAACGGCAGCCTTTTGGATGAGAGCTACGCTACCAAGGAGGTAAAATAGCTTGCTTGAATCTCACCCGGTTGGGTTGTAAACCCAAGTTTGGTTGACACCTCGTCGCGGACTCGCCGTCTTTCGATCTTCATCTCGCGGCTTAAAGCTCCCCTCTTGTTTGGTGTTGGCGGGCTTGGTCCTCATCAGAGGACATAAATGAGCGCCTTTTGGCGCCCATCGGCATCACGCTTGTCAGCCAAGAATGAAGTATAACGAGCGTTCCCTCGCGTGTCAACAGGAGGTATTAAGTCGAGATTCGTCAGGGGAAGCCGCAGTGA
>Ga0209121_10002642_pt1 | contig 18002 bp, 17 predicted proteins | sample Cruoilmetagenom3_FD_187292 | JGI IMG/M metagenome (GOLD analysis project Ga0209121, IMG submission 187292) | Oil polluted marine microbial communities from Coal Oil Point, Santa Barbara, California, USA - Sample 3 (SPAdes) (version 2) | ecosystem: Environmental > Aquatic > Marine > Oil seeps ... | reverse complement strand
GTTACCGATGACATTCCCGTACTTCTTGCGGTCAAGAAAAATGGCAATGCGATAACCGCTTTGGATACTTCCGGCCTTTCCGGTGTTGCCGATCAGGCAGGTATTGCGATCCGTGAAGGCAACCCAGAACTGATGGCGGCCATGCAGGCTGCCTTGGATGAAATGCAAGCTGACGGAACCTACACAGCAATAGCGATCGAGTGGATTGGCGACGATATTCGTTAATTTCTCCTTAGCTCCCGGCCAGTGCCCTCTTTCGCTGGCCGGGAATTTTTCTATCGCTTTTTAGGTGCATCGGGAGTCGCAAATGGACTTTGAGCTCATATTTCGAATATATCCATATTTTCTGGAAGCCGCGTGGGTGACCGTTCAGCTTTCTGTCTACTCAATCCTGCTGGGTTTGATTGTCGGGGCGCTCATCACCTCAGCCAAACTGTCCCGCAGTCGTGTTCTGCGCATTGCAGGAACCGTCTACGTGAGTGTTTTTCGGGGCACACCAGCCCTTATCCAGCTTTTTATATTGTATTTCGGCGGCCCACAGATCGGCATTAATCTTGATGCTTTTGAAGCAGGTGTTATCGGTCTGGGTCTCAACATCGGCGCTTACATGGCAGAAACGATGCGCGGAGCCATTATCGCAGTTGATAAAGGCCAGAACGAAGCCGCCCGCACCATTGGTATGGGCCGTTTCCAGACTATGCGAAAGGTTATACTGCCCCAAGCCGCACGGCTAATGATCCGGCCTCTCGGGGTAAATATAAACGCACAGATCAAGGCAACAGCGCTGGTTTCAGCCATTTCGGTTGTCGAGCTAACCTATACCGCCCAGCGCTATATCGGTTCCACGTACAAACCTTTCGAAATGTTCTTCCTCGCCGGAGTGATCTACATGGTGATGATTTACATGACCGGCTTGGGCATCAACTGGCTTGATCGAAGGGCGGTTATCAAATGATCTATTTCTTCATTTACACGGGAGATTCCCATGGGTCTTGATTTTTCCGTTGTCCCCGGATTCCTTGACAGCATCCTGATAGGCGCATTGTGGACAATCGCCATAACGCTGTCCTCTGCTGCCATCAGTTTTTTCGGCGGTATTTTCTTCGCGGTAATTTCGTTATACGGCCATTGGGTCATCCGGCTGCCGTTCCGTGCTTTTGCGTTTTTGTTTATGGGCACACCATTGCTGCTACAGCTCTTCCTGATCTACTTTGGACTAATTCAGATCGGCATCGACCTTCCCGCATTTGTTGCAGGGATCATCGGGCTCGGATTGCACTTCGCGGTCTATAATTCGGATATTATTAAAGCCGGAATACTGGCGGTTGATAAGGGTCAGCACGAAGGCGCGCGGACCATTGGTTTGAGCAAAGGGCAAACCTTGCGAAAAATCATTGTCCCGCAGGCTGTGCGCAATGTGGTGCCGCCGATTGGCAACAACATGATTGCCCTGCTTAAAGACTCCGCGCTCGTGTCGGTCATCGGCGTGACCGAGCTGACACTTTCGGCACAGCTTGCCATCAGCCAGACTTACCGTGCGTTCGAGTTCTATGTCGCGGTCGCCGTTTGCTATTACATCATCAACCTGTGCCTCGAATATAGCCTGCATTTGATCGAGCGTCGCATCCAGATTTCCCGCTAGTGCAGCGGAAAAGGAGAATAAAATGAGTTCCGAAAAACCCTTTATTGATGTCCGGCATGCTGCAAAAAGTTTTGGCGCGCTGGAAGTGCTTAAAGATATTAACCTTCAAGTGCACAAAGGTCAGATTGTCGCCATCATCGGGCCAAGCGGCTCGGGCAAAAGTACATTGCTGCGAGCGATCAACGAGCTTGATCCGTTAAGTGGCGGTGAAATCTGGCTGGAAGATATGCAGATCAATAAAAAACTGCCGCCGCGCCAGTACGAGAAACATATCAACAAAGTGCGGCAGGACATCGGAATGGTGTTTCAGCACTTTAATCTGTTTCCGCATCTGACGGTGCGCCATAATATCACGCTTGGGCCAACCATGCTCAAAGGGATGTCCAAGGGAGAGGCTGACAAGCTCGCCGAAGAGCAGCTCGCCCATGTCGGGCTGTCTGAGCGGATAGATTATTACCCGTCACAGCTTTCGGGCGGTCAAAAACAGCGCGTGGCCATCGCACGCGCTTTGGCGATGAAACCGAAGGTTATGCTGTTTGACGAAGCAACCTCGGCGCTCGATCCAGAGTTGGTTGAGGAGGTAAACCTCGTTATGAAACGGCTAGCTGAAGAACACATGACGATGATCATCGTCACCCACGAAATGGCTTTTGCCGAAAGCGTTTGTGACCGCGTATTATTCATGGACGAAGGTGTCGTGGTGGAAGAAGGCCCGCCCGAAGTCATTTTCAAAAACCCCGTAAACGAGCGCACACAGAATTTCTTGCGTAAACATCTGAATGGATAACTCGAGTGAATAAAATGAACGGCCTGTCCTCTTCCAACCTTTTTTATCAATCCCATTCCGGCAGACCAATGCTGGACCGGGCCGAGGGCGTTTACCTTTATGACGTAAACGGAAAGCGTTATCTGGATGGTAGCAGTGGCGCTATGGTGTCGAATATCGGCCATTCAAACCCCTATGTTCTGGACGCGATGAAGCGTCAGATGGACAAAGCCACGTTTGGGTATCGTCTACATTTTCAAAACGAACCGGCCGAGCGGCTGGCAACCATGACCGCACACATGATGCCTGCCGGGTTGGACCGTGTGTTTTTTGTATCCGGTGGCTCCGAAGCGGTTGAAAGCGCCATAAAGCTTGCTCGCCAATATGCGATCACCCAAGGGCGCAATGACCGTTGGAAAGTCATCTCTCGCTTTCCTTCATATCATGGCTGCTCCTTGGGTGCCCTAGCGCTTACGGGGTATGATCCGCTGGCCAAACCGTTTTTGCCGATGATGCGGGACATGCCCAAAATACCGGCCCCGACTTGCTACCTTGATCAAGACAATCTGGACGACGAAGCGCGAGGGTTAAGATATGCCAACATGCTGCGGGACGAGATCATTGCCCAAGGGCCGGACACCGTTCTTGGCTTCATAATGGAGCCTGTCGGCGGTGCCTCGACAGGGGCGCTCGTGGCTCCGGATAGTTATTACACCCGCATCCGCGAGATTTGTGACGAGTTCGATATGTTGCTGATCTATGACGAAGTCATGACCGGCGCAGGGCGGACCGGTGCTTTTGTTGCGTCGGAGCATTGGGGCATTACACCGGACATCGTTGCGCTATCGAAAGGATTTGCAGCTGGATACGCGCCGCTCGGGGCCATGGTTGCCAAAACTGAAATTGTTGACGCAGTCCTTGGTGCTGGCGGTTTCTTGCACGGGTTCACCTATGCCGGAAATCCGTTGGCAGCTTCCGCTGGAGCGGCGGTTCTGGAAGTCTTGCAGAAAGACAATCTGATAGAAAACGCCACGCAGATGGGAGATGTTCTCAAGGCAGAACTCACATCATTGATAGATCGCTACCCGTTTATCGGAGATGTGCGCGGCAAAGGTTTGTTGCTGGCATTTGAGTTGGTCTCTGATCGTCAGACAATGGCACCGCTTCCCAAAGAACTCAACGCTTTCAACAGGCTGGTCGATCTTGCGCATGATCGTGGTTTGATCATTTATTCCCGCCGCACACGCGGAGGCTATGAGGGTGACCATTTCCTAGTCTGCCCGCCATTGATCATCACCAGAGCCCAGATCGGCGAACTCATGGGGGCTTTGATTGAAAGTCTTGACGCTATGGCCGCCGAAATGAACCTGCCGGTTAACCTCTGATGGCGATGATAGATAAAACCACCGCGATGCGCGATGCCATAGCCCGCATTCCTGACGGGGCCAGTGTCATGCTGGGGGGGTTTGGCGTGCCGGGCACACCCTTTTGCCTGATTGAGGAATTGGTGCGGCAAGGGCAAAAGGGGCTGACAATCATAAAGAACGACGCCAATGAAACGGGTATGGGTGTTGATTGGTTGCTGGAATCCGGTCAGGTCAGCAAACTTGTTACCAGCCATATCGGTTTGAATCCGCGGGCCGTCAAAATGATGAACGCGGGTGAGATCGAGGTTGAATTTGCCCCGCAAGGCATCCTCGCCGAACGCATACGTGTCGCGGGTGCCGGAGTTATGGGATTTGTTACCGATATCGGAATCGGCACGGATATGGCCAAAGGGAAGGTCGAAGTTTCTGTTGATGGAAATGTAGGTTTACTTGAACCCGCATTGCGGGCTGACTTCGCCTTGGTTCACGCCTCGAAATCCGACACTTTCGGGAACTTGGTGTTTTCTGCAACCGCGCGCAATTTTAACCCACTGATCGCCATGGCTGCCGACTTCACCATCGCCGAAACAGAAACCCTGTTGCCAGCGGGTGAAATATTGCCCGATGAAGTTCACACACCTGCGCCATTTGTCGATCAAGTGGTTGTTATGTCCAGCTTGCCGGAGGTCTACGGTGTCGTTAAACGCTAAAAATCGCATGTTGCATCGTGCGGCCAAAGAAATTGCGCCGGGAATGATTGTTAATCTCGGGATCGGGTTGCCAACGCGGGTTGCCAACTTCTTGCCTAAGGATTTTCCGGTTTGTTTACACTCCGAAAACGGAATTGCAGGGATTGGTCCGGTAGCCGAAGATGGCGCCGAGGATCGTAATCTTATCGATGCAGGTGGCGCCTATGTAACCCCCGTCAATGGCACATCCTATTTCGATAGCGCGGTGTCATTTGCCATAGTTCGTAGCGGACGGTTGGATCTGACAATGCTTGGCGCGTTTCAGGTTTCGGCGGTGGGCGATCTAGCCAATTGGATGATCCCGGGCTTTTTTACACCCGGAGCCGGCGGTGCGATTGAATTGGCGCAAAAAGCGCACGAGGTGGCGGTGATCACCACCCATACCGACAAAAAAGGACGCCCGAAAATTGTTCAGGAATGCTCGCTGCCACTGACTGCAAAACGGTGTGTTAGCCGTATATTTACCGACTTGGCGGTAATTGATGTCACAAAAGAAGGGCTGCAACTTATCGAAATCGCGGAAGGTGTAACGGTCGAAGATATCGTGAAAGCAACAGATGCTGACTTGAACCTGCCTGTTGGCGAAATTCCCGTATTCTGAGCTGAAACACTATGGAAGAAACCCTCAAAACAGACATCCTGAAATCCGTTGATGCGCTGTTTGACGCCGAGATCGAGTTTCTGTCGGAGCTCACCCGCCATCCATCGACGCGCGGAAATGAACAATCCGCGCAGGACTTCGTTGCGGGTGAGTTGGCGTCACGCGGGCTTAGCGTTGATCGTTGGAATGTTGATGTTGCGGATATCTCTCACCTTCCCGGATTTTCTCCGGTGATTGGAAACTATAACGATGCAATCAACGTAGTCGGTTCTCACCACAGTCGCAAAAAGTCAGGCCGGTCGCTAATTCTAAACGGGCACGTGGATGTCGTGCCGGTTGGTCCGCTCGATATGTGGGACAGCCCGCCATTTGAACCCCGTGTTGACAGTGGCTGGATGTATGGCCGCGGGGCCGGTGACATGAAAGCAGGGCTTGCCTCTAACTTGTTTGCACTTGATGCCTTGCGAGCGCTAGGTTTTGCGCCAGCCGCCGATGTGCATTACCAGTCTGTTGTTGAGGAAGAATGCACGGGCAACGGAGCCCTTGCCTGCCTGCAACGTGGATACACAGCGGATGCGGCATTGATACCGGAACCTTTTGCCGAAGATCTGGTGACAGCCCAGCTTGGGGTATTGTGGTTTCAAGTGCATTTAAAAGGCATTCCTGTGCATGTTGCCTTTGCAGGGAGTGGCGCCAATGCAATTGAGGCCTCAATCCCCCTGATAGCGGCCTTGCACGAAATGGAGGAACGCTGGAACGCTCCTGAAAATCGCCATGGCGAATATGGTCATGTGCATCACCCGTTGAACCTTAATATTGGCAAGATCGAAGGTGGCGACTGGACCAGTTCCGTGCCCGCATGGTGCGTGTTCGATGTGCGAATGGGCCTGTTCCCCGGGCAGGATATCGAAGAAGCCAAGCGTGGAATCGAGGCGGTGTTGATCGAGGCGGCGCGGGCAAATGACTTTTTGCGCAATAACCAGCCGGAGATTGTTTATCACGGCTTTCAGGCTGAAGGGTATGCGCTGGCTGAACACAAGACTGCAATGTCAGGGCAAGCCATATCAACGCTGGAACATGCGCATCATTCTGTGACCGGCGCAGATCTGAACAAAATCGCGATTACCGCAACAACTGACGCGCGTTTCTTTGGCCTGTATGCGGATACACCGGCATTGGTGTACGGCCCGAAAGCCGAAGCAATTCATGGCTTTAACGAACGGGTCGAGCTGGAATCCGTCCACCGTATCACACAGGCAACCGCGGTGTTTATTGCCGATTGGTGTAGCTTGGAAACTCTTTAGAACTAGGAAAAAACATGCGCGAAGCCGTCATCGTATCCACCGCCCGAACCCCGATTGCAAAAGCCTATCGCGGGGCATTTAACAACCTCACTGGCCCCAGCTTGGCCGCTCACGCTATGCGTGCAGCTGTGTCTCGTGCGGGTCTGGAGGGGGGTGAAATTGAAGATGTGACCCTTGGATGTGCACTCACCCAAGGCACAACCGGTGTAAACGTTGCCCGCCACGCTGCGCAGGCGGCTGGCCTGCCCGATAGCGTTGCGGGATCGACGATAGACCGACAATGTGCCTCGGGTCTGTCTGCTATTTCGATTGCGGCCAACCAAGTGGTCAATGAGGGGCTGTCGGTGGCACTGGCTGGCGGGCTTGATTCAATTTCGCTTGTGCAAGACAACAAATGGAACGGTTATCGTTATAAAGACCCGGCAGTGCCTCAAGCGTATTACATGTCGATGCTTGAAACAGCCGAAACTGTGGCGAAGAGATACGATATCAGCCGGGACGCACAGGATGAATACGCCCTGCAAAGCCAGCAGCGAACCGCAGCCGCGCAACAAGCCGGCTGTTTTGATGCTGAAATTGTACCTGTAAACGCAATGCAACTTGTAACCGACAAAACCAGCGGCGTAACGTCAGAAATGGCGGTTACCCTTAACGCCGATCAGTGCAACCGCCCTCAGACGACACTGGAAGGATTGCAGGGCTTAAAACCGGTGTTGGGTGAAGGCACAAGCATTACCGCCGGTAACGCCAGCCAACTTTCCGACGGCGCATCTGCATGCATAGTCATGGAGCGCGCCGAGGCCACAAGACGAGGGCTCACCCCGCTCGGAACATATCGCGGTATGGCTGTAGCCGGGTGCGCCCCTGATGAAATGGGTATTGGCCCCGTCTTTGCCATTCCCCGACTACTAGAACGCCACGGGCTTTCAGTGGATGATATCGGCATCTGGGAGATCAACGAGGCTTTTGCTTCACAACTATTATACTGCCGTGACCGCCTTGGCATTCCCAGCGAAAAACTAAATGTAAATGGCGGCGCAATCTCCATCGGCCACCCCTACGGTATGAGTGGCGCGCGCATGTCAGGACATGTGATGATCGAAGGTCGTAGGATAGGGGCGAAATATGCGGTTGTAAGCATGTGCATTGGCGGAGGCCAAGGGGCTGCCGCACTTTTTGAAATTGAGTGTTGAGAATATTTGGCCCTGAATTAAACCTCTTTTTAGGCGCCACCAGATTAAACGCCTTCAAATTTGGCCAATAGTCCATTTTGAAATACCAAATATCACACTCGAGCCCGTAAAGAATATCTGCATTAAGGTCTTTTTTGCCTTCACTAGCTGACGTCAGATAGCCTTGCCATATAACAATCGAGTGTTCTCTTGGTTTTGATTAAAGTATCGTCAAGTTTGTCGTAGCGCTAAGGATTGTTGAACTACTCTGCCAACTAATAGCGCTACGACGATTTTTATTCATTCTTCACAGTTGTAAACCAATTTTGTAGTCTTGGGTTACCCCACTTCAAAATGATGTCTTACCGAGCGGCCAAACTGAGGACTGAATCCAGCAATTCTTGTCCGGGAACCCCATTTTCCGTCGCGGCTTCGACCCAAGCAGTCCAGCTGGGCTGTGCGGCATCCAGGATTGCCTGTTGAATTTCGTCGCTCAATGGAACCCGAATGAGGCCGGCTTCTTCGAAGAGTACTTCGTTTACCACATCGACATCAGAATACTCCTGAATTTGATGGGCGTAGCCTGCCGTGATGCCTTCTTCCAGAAGGGTTTTGTACTGATCCGGCAGTGCATCATAAGCCGTCTGAGTAACGGCGGCATGACAAACAATGGCGCCTAAGGACCACCCGTCAGTTACCCAAGTTGAAATTTCATGCAATCTGTATGCTGCGAAGGCATAAGTGTATGGAAAAGTTGCCGCGTCGATCACACCACGTTCCATGGACTGGAACATGTCAGGTGCGCTGACAACCGTTACGCTGGCATCCAGCGCCGCCATTAGGCGCCCAACTCCACCCGTAGAACTAATACGCATACCCTGCCATGTACTCAAAGTATCAGGTACATCGCCAGTGCCCATTGCCTCGTAGTTCGGAAGCATAACACCCATGAGAGGAACCGACTTCCACTTCGCGAATTCTTCCACAACAACCGGGTTTTCATAGAAGGCCTCGATCACATCACGGCGCTTCTCCAGTGTGTCGATTGGCAGAAACGCCAGATCAAGCGCGCCGAGCGCTGGGGTCTTATCGGGGTGGTAAACGGGACAAAATGCAGCGGCTTCAAACGCTCCAAGGTAGAGGCCATCCAGGTTTTCTTTATTAGACGATAGCACGGCTCCGTAGTGCAACGTGATTTCAAAATTGCCATCTGTCTTTTGTGAGACGTAATCCGCCAGTCCTTCGAGACCTTCAGAGAAACCACGCCGCGCCCCCCAGAGCGACAGGTTCCAATGTACTTCTGGGCCGTCAACCTCAGCAGCATACGCAGGCGCACTTGGGCCCACGCTCAATATTGTTCCGACACATAAAGCTGCGACGGTATTCATCGTGACGATTTTGTTCTGTTTCATGATTAATTCCTCCCTTTCGATTTCATCTGAACGTGTCCATTTTAGGCATCTAACACGATAAATCAAGAAGATTCCTAATATACGAGATTATTAAAGATATCTGAGCGCCAAATGTGAACTGGATCGCGTTTATATCAGAAAGACATTGATTGCGCCTATCCTATTTACCTCGCCCATCAGGAGCGGCATCCAGCAGATCTCCGCCCAGCTCTAGATGGCAAAACTTGCCAAATGACCCAATCAAGAACTCCCGGGAATCACAGTGTTGTGCAGAAATCTCGACCAATGCGTATTTATGTCATACAGAATATACCGAACAGGACAAGGATCAGGGTCAGTATCATGAACGGACCGTTGCGGACCAGAACTAGACGCTCCACTGAAACTTCGAACATCCGGCTGGCAATGGTCGCAGTGCCAGTGTAAGGCGAAAATTGTGCGGCAAGAGCCCATGCGGTCAGAAGGATCGCCACAATTGTTATAGGTGATAGGCCAAAGTTGGTCGGATCACCGATTACAGCTATCGCGAGAGTCGTAGTCAATACCGGGCTAAGTCCTATCATTGCGAGCCCCATAATGGTAATAAATACCAGCGCCATTAATGTGAACGCTGTCAGGTGCATGTTAAGTACTGCTTGTGCGATCTGATCCATGGGAAGTAGCTCCACCAACACCGGGCCGAGAAACGCTGCAGAAACGATCACGCTCGTCCCGGCTGCTTGAGTTGGTAGTTGCCGGAATACCATGTTCTTCATGGGGCCATTGATTAACCCGCTAATGTTGTATCCCCGACCGAGCAGTATCCAAAGGCAGGATGTAACCGGAATAATGACGAATGCGGCAGCGGAGGTGGAAATATCCAAGCCATGCGCGATGAAGTAGATGGAGGTAAATATCCCTGTTAACAGCAGTAAAATTTTTAGAATGCTATGACTAGGGAAAGGGACCGCATCAACGTAGGGCACGCCGCCACGTCGGAGGATGAGGCTTGCTTCTAGATACGTGAAGAGGCAGCTCACGGTCAGGATGATCAGCGAAATTACAAAACCTACTTGCATCGTGTGACCAAGGGAAAGATCTATGTAGAGCGAAGACAGAAACACGGGCGGTAGAGCCAAGGGCGACCATGTAGCAGAAGGCGAAAACCCTCGTATGGCCGCAACGGCGGTCATCCATCCGCGTTCGGTCGTGCCCGCGCCACGCGTTTCGTCGTTTTTCATTCTGTCTCTGGCCAGCGCTCCGATGATCACGAGAGACCCCATGTTCATCATGAGTGCCATGAGGTTGGTGCCCAGCAAGGTCAATATCGACTGCTTTCGCAAAGGCTGCGAGATCAGATAGAGACCAACGCGATTAATATCGGTTGAGCGGTTAGCGGCCTCTTGCAGCGTGAATACGGCTGTCAGAAAGGCTTGAAAGAACGCAGCACGCAACAGGGCGGTTGCCAATACTTCGGGTGCGTTGGAAAGCCGGAACAGAGCAACCAAAGCGATAATGATTGACAGTACAACGAAGACTTTCCCGACTTTGCTGCCATGAAGAATAAGATAGGGAACCATCGCGACCATGATGATGAGACTCGGAAACTGCATCCATTCCACACGACACCAGCTTTGGATAGCTTGAAAAATTATCAGACAGATTAGCAGTATGCCGACCAAGGCTGACCAGTTGGGCAATTTCGGCAGGCGGCGAAAGAAGGGCATGACATGGGCAGTGGCTGGCATAAATATTACTTGGTCCTCAAATATGATATACTATAATAGTCCCATATATCGAGACTATTTACAATGGCTGCAAAAAAGTTGTATATCTGGGGAGGTCTCGGTGCGTGAGGGCTAAATCCAGAGGAGGACAGAAGATGGGTGAAAACAGAGTTTCCATTCTTGGTGGTGCGGCACTGCCTGTCGGGAAGCTTCAGGGCTTGTCAGATGCGGGGACGCAGCATCTAGAACATGAAGTTTTGGCAAAGCTTGTTGTGGAGGCGCTAGAGGATGCAGGGCTAGAAAAAGAAGATGTAGGCTCAATGATCTTCACCTTGCCACGGCCTTATACCCAACAGAAATATTTTGCGACCTTCATGGCGAATTATATGCGCTTGCCATGTGATGGCCTTGTGATGGAGGTTATGGGCAATGGTATGACACCCGCGCTTACCTTTCAGGTCGCGGTGGATCAGGTCCGGTTGGGGCGCACCAAGGTCGCCCTTGCCCTCGGAATCAACTTTGAAACCGGCACGCCTTCGCATGAGCACATGATGTCGTCAATGCGCGCCACTGGGGACGTAGATTTCCATGTGCCCTTTGGATATACACCCATCTCCTGGTACGCGATGGACGCGGTGCGATATATTCATGAACACAATTCTTCCCGTGAAGACTTGGCAATGGTGGCCGTCAAAAACCGACGCCATGCGATGTTTAACCCGATAGCCCAGTACCGTAAGCCGATGACGCTGGAGGATGTTCTATCACAGCGGCCAATCGTCGAGCCCCTTGGGTTATTTGAAGTCCCAGGACGAGGCGATGGAGCGGTCTGTTTGGTTGTCGCAGAGGAGGATATCGCAAAGTCAACCGGGCGGCCCTATGTCAATATCCGCGGCGAAGGCTTCTTTCACGAAGGCGCCCATCAGATTAGTGAAATCCCGAATGACATGATTTCGTTTCAAGCCGCGCAGAGGGCTGGAAAGAAGGCATTCACCGATGCGGGAATAAGTGCTTCAGACCTTGATCTAGCTGAGGTTTATGCCCCTTGCACAATCGTAGAGGTACTGGTCGCCGAAGCGCTTGGCCTCTGTCCTAGGGGGCAGGGCGCGCAGCAAGCCGCCAGCGGTGAAACCGCACTTGGTGGCCGGATTCCTATCTGCACATCAGGCGGGCTTCTATCACGAGGGCACCCGGCCTATGTTACGGCCCTATACAGCTATTTCGAGCTGCTGGAGCAACTTCGCGGGCGCGGCGGAAAGCGGCAGGTCGATCAGGCCGAGTTGGCGCTCGCCTGTACAGAACTGGGAAATTATAACGCGGCGATGGTCCATATTCTGGAGGCCGTAGCATGAGTTTGCCAATAATTCAGACCGAAGGCCTCCGTGCATATCCGCCCCGGATGAGTGATTTTACCAAGTCGTTTTGGGATGGCTTAACCAGCGGTTATTTCCGCACAACCTGCTGCGACGACTGTAACCGCCCCAGCTTTCCACCCAAGCCGTTTTGCCCACATTGTTGGTCGAACAAAGTTTCATGGATTGAGCTAACCGGCCGCGGGATGCTTTATTCTGTTACAACCGTCCACGCCGGCCCCGCAGTTTTCTCGGGGGATCTGCCCTACAAGGTCGGCATTGTCGATTTGGAGGAAGGGATACGCATCGCAACGAAAGTTCTGGACGATACGGCCCTAGATAAACCGGTTGAACTTGTCGTGCTGTCCTATGAAGATGGGCCCCTCTTCGCTGCCCGGAGCCATCTTTCGTGAATGGCCCTCGTCAGGCAGGAGGTAGGCGCGGTGTCGTAAACACAGGTCCGAGCGCGCCGTCTTCTGGCTCATAAGCGATCAGGCGTTTAGAAATCCTATCGGCGGCCGCAACTACTTGGGCAGCGAGTTCAATATTCTGCTCTTCGGTCGTGATATCGATGCGGCGAGTATAGGTCAGGCTCGCCGACACCACCGACTTATCGTGATAGATCGGTGCCGAAACGCCAAAAACGGCCGGGTTCATTCTGTTACCCACACAGTAGCCTTGGCGACGCACGCGACGCATTGACTTTCGAAACTCCTCCCAAGAGTCTCCGAGCTGGGCTTTTGCGACCTCTTCCGCATTGGAGGTGTAGAAGTTATTCATCTGGTAGGGTGGCAGGTATGCCAGGATAATCCGCGATGGGGAGCCGTATATCAGCGAAAACACTCGTCCGCGCTCCATGGTTAGGAAAATGTCGGGGTCGCAACGCTCAACGTAAATGGATAGAACTTTATCTCCGTAAAAACTGCTGATGTTTTTGGCTCCGATAAGCGGTGATGTTTCTTTTTCGAGCACGGGCAGAGCAATTTGAAGCAGTGGATCAGAGCGCCTGATTTGGCGGTCGAGCTGAATGATCCGGGGACCAAGCACATAACTACTGTTCGCCCCGGGCGCCAAGAAGCCGACATCGTAAAGTGCTTTCACATAACGATAGGTAGTGGCTCTTGTGCTGCCGAGTTCGGCCATCAACATTTCAACCGTCCAAGCAGGTGCTTCTTCTGTAAAAAAATCCAGGATTTGCAGAACCTTGTCGGCGCTACTTTGTTTTTGACCCGGTGATTTCAGCATGAACGATATTGCTCCATGTTCGCGCAAACGTAAATGTTTGTGACAGAATGAATGTTAACAATCCTAAATAGTGAGATCACGCGGTTATTGCAAGCATGGCGCAAAAACATTGTAACAGATGTAGTTGGCGCTTGTTTATTGCAAATTATCCTGTATATTGGGATTAATACGGCTATTAGCAAAACTAGGGGGCGGCATGCCTGCAAAATCAGAACAGGCAGACACCGGAGCCCAATCCGCGAAGACCGAAAATGGCGAACAGCGTCGTCCTATGGACGACTTTCCGGAACATCCTCTGACTGGTGAACGCACAGGCCCTCTGGCGGGTGTGCGTGTGATCGACTTTACCCATTTCATTGCTGGGCCGCTGAGCACTATGCTGCTGGCTGATCTTGGGGCCGATGTCATCAAAATTGAATCCCCGAAAGGGGACGACTTCCGCCAATTTCCGCCCGCCGACCCGGCTTTGGAGGAGCAAGGATCACCATTCCTTTGGGCCAACCGCAACAAAAAGAGCATCGTACTGAACCTTAAATCTGAGGGCGGATTGGCGATTGTTAAGGAATTGCTCGCAACAGCCGATGTGCTGGTCGAAAATTTTTCAACCGGCGTGATGGAACGGTTTGGGCTTGGCTATGATGATGTGAAGGCGTTCAACCCAGATATTATATATGCTTCTGTTTCGGCCTATGGCCGTAGCGGACCTCATGCTGATCGGTTGGGGTTTGATACCGTTGTGCAGGCAGAAAGTGGCTTTATGTCGTTCAACGGCTATCCAGACCGCGACGGTGTGAGGGTCCAACCCGTTATCATGGACAGTTCTACGGCGCTGATGGCTGCAAATGGAATAATGGCCGCTTTGTTTAGGCGTGAACGTGCCGGTGGAGGTCAACGTGTCGAGGTTTCTCTTTACGACACCTCGATGACTATGGTCGGCTATGGGTCGATGCAGTATTTAATGAATGGTGTCGAGCCGTCTCGCGTTGGGAATTCAAGCAACGATACTGCCCCGACCGGGGTGTTTCACACCAAAGACTCGGCTTTTTTCGTGTCCTCTTCGAATACAGCCGTCTTCCAGCGTATTTTTCGGGTCATTGGGCGTGATGACATTGCAGACGATCCCGCGCTTCAGGACCGCACAGAGCGCTTGAAACGTCGAGAATGGATGCGCAAAATTCTGGCGGAAGCCTTCGAAAAAGAATCTTGGGCACATTGGGAAGCAAAATTGCGAAATTCCGGAGTGCCTGCCGGTGAAATGCGCACGCTGGCCGGCGCCTTGCATTCAAACGAAACGCGGGCAGCCAACTTAGTGACGCGGGTGCCCCATCCAACTGCCGGCTTTGTGCCAAATATCGCACTGCCTATCCAATTGTCAGAAACGCCGACCATCAATCCTGTCGCGGCTCCAACTTTGGGGCAACACACGCGCGAGGTGTTGGAGGGGTTGGGATATGACGAATCCCGCGTTGCACACTTGCAGGACAATGGCGCTTTCGGGACGCATGTGCCGAAATAGCTGTTTCACAACGCAATAAAAAAGAAGGAGTAGCTATGCAAGGTATGTTTATAGAAGATTTCGAGGAGGGACGGGTTGATATCAGCCCCGGACGAACCGTTACCGAAACCGATGTGGTCACCTATTCATGGATATCGGGTGATGTGAACCCAATGCACACAGATGCAGAGTATGCCTCAAAGTCGCCGATTGGCGCACGCATCGCCCATGGCACGCTTGGGATGTCAATCGCCACGGGGTTGAGCTCCCAGATTGGCGGATTGATCGGAACGGCCATCGCGGCGATCGGGGTCGATGAGTGGATCTTTCTAAAACCGATCTTCATTGGCGACACGCTCACACTTCATGCCACTGTGCTCAGCGCGCGGGTGAGTTCATCCAAACCGGACCGGGGTATTCTGGTTCGACGGATGGATCTACGAAACCAGGACGGTGATCTTGTGCAGAGCGGCACTATGAAAACAATGGTTCGCGCTCGGTCGGTCTACGGCAATCAACAAGAGGACTAACAACTATGGAATTCATCAACACCGCTGGCCTATCCGGCGACCAGAAAATGATCCGGGAAACTGTGCTCGACCTATTGGCGCAGCATCTTCCCTTCGACAGTATCCGTGAATTGGATGACAATCGCGAATTTCCTCATGCCGCTTATAATGCGCTGGCCGAATCTGGCTTTACCGGCCTCTTTTACCCCGAAGAGTATGGTGGCTCAGGCGCGAGCCACTCTGACTTAACAGCGCTAGTAGAAACGCTAGGGTATTACTATACCGGCATAGCACAAGCCTATATGACCACCGTCATCTATGCTGGAATGCATATCGTCAACAGTGGTAGCGCTGAAATGAAGGCGCGGGAACTTCCCGATATCATCAGTGGTAAAACCAAACTGGCATTGGCAATGTCCGAGCCGGGTACCGGGTCCGACGTTGCAGGGATCAAAACGACGGCGATTCGTAACGATGATCACTATGTCCTGAATGGGAACAAGATTTGGATAACCTGTGCCCATGTCGCCGATAAACTCGTCGTTGTCTGCAAGACGGACCCGAACGCCGGTCGCCACAAAGGCATGAGCACACTCTTGGTAGACACCTCTCTGCCGGGCGTGGAAATTCGGCCCCTTAAGATGCTTGGCCGTCGCACAACCCACGCCAACGAGATTTTTTTCACGGACGTAAAAGTACCGGTTGAAAACCTGATCGGTGAAGAAAGCGGGGCCTGGAAGAGCATGATGAAATGCCTAAACGTCGAGCGGCTTTGCCTTTCGGCTATTTCGGCGGGTCATTGCTTTCGGATTACCGATTACGCTACCGATTATGCAAAAGACCGTATTCAGTTCGAACAACCTATCTCGAAGTTTCAGGTGATTCAGCACAAGCTGGTGGACATGCTCATCGCTTCGGAAACCGCACGTCAGGCGGTTTGGCGTGTGGCGTCTCTGTTGGATCAAGGCGTGAATCCGGTGCGCGAAACCTCAATTGCCAAGATTGTTAGCTCTGAAAACAATGTCAGATGTACTGACATTGGTTTGCAGGTCATGGGTGGGGCCGGATATTCGTCGGAATATATGATGGAAATGTATTACCGCGATGCACGCGTCGGCCCTATCGGCGGGGGTTCGAACGAAATCCAGCGGAACATTATCGCCAAGCAGATGCAGCTCTGATAACCGGTATTATTCAGGATGCTCTATACAGAAAGGCGGGCGATTATTAAGCTCGCCTTGCGCGATTTCGAGCGGTCTCGCAACGCTTAGCTGGGTTTGGCCTCCATAAGCGCGCAAAAGTCTCTGAGGGTCGTCAACCGTTCTACGCCAAGGCAAAGCGACGCCAAACGCGCCGTCCGGTCCGCCCCGAGAACCGGTGTGGAGAGGCCTGTGAACTTAGAAATTAGGGCCGCCTCACTCAATGGGTTTTGCGCTGAGCCACGCGGCGCTGCATTGGCCGCCGTGAGCGGCGCTCCACTCTTTCGATTAATAGTTACACGGGATTGGTGGTAGTGGGTCAGGTCTGCCGCGCCAATCACTGACACGCGGGCTGTCAGGTCCTGAATTTCGGGCCGAGCGAATTCGGCCACGAAATCATTGCTCATCTCAGGCGTTACGACCTCTGCGCCCGCCAGTGCATGTGCCAGCATGTACTGCATGTGGAACCGCGCTTCATTCGGCGTTGAAGGTAAGGCGGGCTTGCGGATGGCGGGCAACGTATAAACCGGAACCTCAACCGTGACTGAGGCGACATTAGATGGGGCGAGTGCCGTCGTGGCGACCAGTTTTTCGATGGAATCGTAGGCCGAATGTATATAGCCGCAACAGGCATGTAGCTTCCGGCGCGGCGCCGCGAGTGCCCAGTTATCAGGACGGAAGGCGTCTTCATTCCACTGGGTCGCGACTGTGGCGAAGAAGCCCTTATCTGAAGTCAATATATTGTGCGGACCAGTGAGCCCCTCGGCGGCAGCCAGTGCAGCCGTGATGCCGGAAGCCGCAGGAAGGCCGCCAAACAGCATGGGTTTTGCTGACCCGCCATCACCAAAGATCACCTCAGCCGGACACCAGTTGGCCCAGCCTGCCGCAATGGCGAGTGCGTTGGTGGTTTGGATGGTATTGAGATCCAGGATATGGGCACAGGCCGCCGCCGCGCCGATTGAAGAGACCATACCGACGGAAACAATCCCGACTTCGTCCAACGGTTTTTGATATGGATAAAAGGCGTTGTAAACACGGCTACTTGTTTCGATCCCTGCGATTATTGCCATCTGAAGCGTTTTGCCCGAGGCCTTTCGCGCCTGAGCCAGAGAAAGCGCTGCGGCCACAATCCCAATACTGGCATGTCCGGCGATTAGATCGTTTAGTTCGAAAATATCGCCTTGGTAGGCATTGATGCGCGCCGCGCCGAGAAGAGAATGACGCCCGCCGCCGGCAACGGAGCAGATGTTTCCCGGATTTGTGACGGTTTCTGCGCGGAGCAAGCGCTTCGAATCTTCCGTTCCGGCTCCGGCAATCATGCAGCCGATCGTGTCAAGTAGGCAGAGCCGCGCTTGAAAGGTAATGTTATCCGGGATGGCGACATGCCGGAGGTCCTCAAGAAAATCCGCGAGCTGCGTGATTGGTGTCTGGGTCATCTAGAATCCTTTGGGTTTCATCAAAAGACAAAAGCTTCAGTGCAAAT
>Ga0209121_10002640_pt1 | contig 18015 bp, 21 predicted proteins | sample Cruoilmetagenom3_FD_187292 | JGI IMG/M metagenome (GOLD analysis project Ga0209121, IMG submission 187292) | Oil polluted marine microbial communities from Coal Oil Point, Santa Barbara, California, USA - Sample 3 (SPAdes) (version 2) | ecosystem: Environmental > Aquatic > Marine > Oil seeps ... | reverse complement strand
AAAGGCAAAAATAAAAATGCAAAATGACAGAGCAAAAGTTAAAAAAGTTTGCATTTTGAGTTGTCATTTTGACTTTTGACCTTTGATTTTTAATTTTCTATATTGCTCAGGATTTCGTATTTCCTCATTCCGTCTTTGCCTTCGCAAACTTTTTACTCAAACATCGCTCCCACTGACAAGCCAGTATGAATGCGGTGGATAGCTTCACCGAGAAGTGAAGCTATGGGTAAAACAGTAATCTTATCCAGTTTTTTACTGCCGCTCACAGGTATAGTATCAGTTACTACCACCTCTTTTACCGGGCTAGAGGCTATCCTTTGAATAGCTGGGCCTGAGAAAACAGGATGAGTACAGCAAGCTTCAACCTCGGTAGCGCCGTGCTCCATGAGAGTATTCACTGCGCCAACCAAAGAGCCAGCGGTATCAATTTCATCATCAACAGTCAAAGCACGCATTCCGCTAACCTCACCTATCACATCGAGGGTTTCAGTAGCATCGCTGTTTCCCAAACGCCTTTTCTCGATAATAGCCAGCGGCATATCAAGCCTGGCAGCCAAGTCACGAGCCCGCTTGGATATGCCAATATCAGTGGCCACCACCACCAAATTGTCCAGGGCTTTTTCCTTAAAGTACTGGCTAAGTATCGGCAGAGTGGTTAGCTCATCAACGGGTATAGTGAAGAACCCCTGAATTTGGGGAGCATGAAGGTCTATGGTGAGCAATCTGTTAGCCCCGGCAGTGGTAATCAAGTCAGCGACCAAGCGAGCAGTGATAGGCACTCGTGGCTGATCTTTTTTATCGGTGCGACCATAACCATAGTAAGAAACAACAGCAGTGATTCGCCCTGCTGAAGCCCGCTTTAAGGCATCAATCATAATGAGCAGCTCAACCAGGTTCCTATTGACTGGAGAGCAAATAGGCTGAACAACAAAAACATCTCGCTGGCGGACATTCTCCAAGATGCGGACAAAGATGTTCTCATTAGAAAATTCAAACACCTCAGCCTGGCCCAAAGGTATACCCAGATAATCACACACAGACTCTGCCAGAGCAGGATAAGCATTACCAGTGAACACTCTTAATTCATCCATTGGTGTTAACTCCCTCCAAATCTAGAAATATCAGACTCATTATAGCATGAAGCTACTTTTGCTCCTTAATGTTAGTCCTATCTGCAGAGCAAGGCAAATGTAGAAGAGCAGAACTCTAAGCTGGCTTGGGAACATGAGGCGCCTTGAGCACTAAAGAGCAACCCGCAGCTACAAAAAGCACCACCGCCCCTATAATAATGGCTATATCATAGCTCCCCACAGTGTCAAAAACATGACCACCTAATAGCGGACCTACTGCCCCACCAATAACACCCACCGCCGATGCCATGCCAAAAATGATGCCATGAAATTTTTCCCCAAACCAGTCACCAATTGCTGCTGGGAACAGTGGAACACAAGCTCCATAACCGAAGCCAAAAACCATTGAGAAGAGATAAAACTGCCATGGTTGTCTTGCTTTTATTAGCCACAGCATCATCGCAGCCATTAAGAGGAAAGCAATGAAAAGAGACGTCTTCCTCCCAATCTTATCCGAGATACTACCCATTACTATCCTGCCTCCGATACTAGCTCCACCTACAAGACCAAGAGCAGTAGCAGCAGTCATCTCTGCAATACCAAAATCAACAGCGTACGCCTTCAAATGAACCACCACCATCTGAAGAGGCAGAAGAAGACAGATGTACATCCCCGACAACAGCCAGAACTGCCATGTTCTGATTGCCTGCTTAAGCGAGAAATCCACCGTAACAGATGAGGGATTATCGCTCTGTTCATTCTCCGCAGTGATTCTCCCCGTACCATAAGGGAGAAGTCCTTTCTCCGAGGGATTGAGCCTCATCAACGTGGAGACAGGAAAAACTATGACTACAAGAAGGCCAGCTAATATCAGGTAAGAAGTATCCCAGCCAAATTTAGTGATAAGTAATTGCGCAACAGGCGACAACACTAATGTCCCTATTCCTATTCCAGCTACAGTGAGCCCCAATGCAGTCCCTCTTCTCTCCACAAACCAGCGGGATACTGTTGAGACTACCGGCAAATATCCGAAACTCATTCCAGTGGCTATGATAATTCCGTAGAATATGTAAATCTGCCAAGGTGCACTTATGGTGGACATCAATGCATAACCTGAGCCCAGAGTGAAAGCAGAAATCGCAAGCATTAGACGAGGACCATACCTGTCATTCATACTACCTGCTGCTAAATAGAGAATGCCATGCCAAAGCATAAACAAGGAATATGCTCCAGAGACCATGGCCCTCGTCCAGCCTAAATCTCTACACAGCTCCGTGAGGAAAATACCATAGGAGTAATGACAACCATACTCCACTAATAGAATTAAGCAGCCAGCAGCTACTATTACCCACCCGTAGAAAAGGCCTGTGTTTGACTTACTGGTCATAATCCTTCACATGGGAGAGCTGCTATGGCAAGGTTGAGGTATTAGACCGATGGACTGCTGGTATAAGCTACTTCTCCAGAGAGAAATACTCCTATGATATCCCAGGGACAGGGAAACGCTGGCACATTTCCCTTACCTCTTCACGGACTTGCTTCTCAACGCGCTCATCGCCCAAGTTAGAAAGCACTTTAAAGATGACAGAGGCAGTGTGTTTCGTCTCCTCCACGCCAAAGCCCCTGGTGGTTATCGCTGGTGTACCCACTCGAATGCCACTGGCAACACGCGGAGGCTTGGGGTCGAAAGGAATGGTATTCCTATTCACGAAAATGCCCGCTCTTTCTAAGGCTTCCTCAGCATCCCTGCCACTCATCCCCATGGGAGTGAGGTCAACAAGAGCAAGGTGGTTATCTGTGCCGCCAGAAACAATCCGCAAGCCCTGCCTTTGGAGCTCAGCAGCCAAAACACGGGCATTCTCCAATATTGCCCTCTGGTAATCAACAAACTCAGGCTGCATAGCTTCAAAAAAGCATACCGCTTTAGCGGCAATGGTATGCATATGTGGACCACCCTGCATCATCGGAAATACAGCGGCATCGATGGCTGAAGCTAAATCTTTGCTACACAAGATAAAGCCACCTCGGGGACCTCGCAGAGTCTTCTGTGTCGTAGAGGTAACCACTTGGGCATGGGGAAGGGGAGAGGGGTGCAATCCAGCAGCTATTATTCCTGCTATATGGGCTATATCAACTACTAGCTTGGCGTCTACCTTATCGGCTATATAACGAAAACGCTCAAAATCAAGAATGCGAGGATAGGCACTGGCACCAGCTATGATTATCTTTGGCTTATGCTCTAAAGCTAAGTTCTCCACTTCATCATAGTCAATCATCTCGGTTTCACGGTTAACCCCATAAGAAACAAATTTGTACCACTTTCCGGAAAAACTGACCTTGGAACCATGGGTAAGATGACCACCATGACTAAGGTTCATCCCCATAGCAACATCACCATGCTCCATTAGTACTGCATAGGCTGCCATGTTAGCCTGAGAACCACTATAAGGTTGAACATTAGCGTGCTCGGCGTTGAATAGTTTTTTTACTCTCTCAACAGCTAAATCCTCAACCATATCCACATAAGCGCAGCCACCATAATAACGACGCCCAGGGTACCCTTCAGCATACTTGTCAATCATAATGCAACCTTGAGCCTCAAGTACTGCACGGTCGGCATGGTTTTCAGAGGCAATAAGGTTTATGGTGCTGGCTTGCTTCTCTGCCTCTAGCTCCAGAATTTGAGCTACTTCACTATCACGCTGCATAATAATAGACGAAACTTTCTCCATATATCCTCCCTGTGCCATAATAGCAAGTGCCTTCGCTTCTAGTCAATAAGCTAAGCCTCGCCCACAAGATATAGCAGTGCTAACATTGCTGGATAATTACAGGGTGTCAAAATCGTAGAACATTAACAAAAAAATTTGCCTTGAGTCTATTGACTGTTTAGGGTTATAAAGATAAAATAAGGGGCTGGCTTTAAGGGGTAGTACGATGATAGAGATGTCAATTGATAGTATCCGCGTAAGCATGATGAATTATCAACGTGTGGTGATCCTGAAGGAAAAGGGCACCAACCGCTATCTGCCTATCTGGATAGGCCCTGCTGAAGCGGATGCTATTGCAGTAAAATTGCAAAATGTAGAGTTGGCTCGTCCCTTGACGCATGATTTATTACGCTCTGTAATTGATTCTTTAGGAGCTTCGGTTGAGTTTGTTGTGGTTAATGAGCTTCAGAATGATACTTTTTATGCCAAGCTTTACATTAGGGTTGACAGCCAGCAAATAGAGGTTGATTCTCGACCTAGCGATGCAATGGCTTTGGCGGTAAGAGTTGGGGTACCGATATTTGCTGAAGAATCAGTATTGGATAAGGCTGGCATTACGCTTGATGAGGAAACAGTGAAGCCTGCTAGTGGAGGCAAAATCAATGAGGATGAGTTGAGAGGGCTGTCAGCGTATGAAGAGTTTATAAATACACTCGATTTAGATGATTTCAACAAGCGCAAATCTTAGCAATTTATGGACAGGTGTTTTAGTGAGAAACTGGCCGATTTTGGTGCAGTTGTTTGGTATAGGAATTTATGTAGCTTTAAGTCTGGTAATCCCCACGGCGATAGGTTTTTGGCTGGGTGGAAAGTTAGGCCACCCAGTTTTGTTTCCTCTGATTGGTCTTGGACTTGGCTCGGTGATCATGGTTTACGGAGTTTATCGCATGGTGTGGCCATTCTGGCAAGAAGCTAAGAGGGAGAAGAAAGAGAAACTTCTTTCGAAGAACAAGGAGGATAGGGAGCAATAAAGAGTGGCTAAGAAGAGGTACTGTGGTTGCAGTTTAGGTCTGATAGTCATTCTTTCCGTTGTCCTTCTAGCTTTAATTGTAGTTAGCTTTATTTCTGGTACTGTGGGGTCGGCATTGCGTGGTGTTGACCCGTGGAGCATATTTGCTGTTGGCACACCTCACCACAGCTTACCGGCCGAGCATATTTTTGGTGAGCATATTCCTATAACTAATACTATGCTCACTGCTGGCATAAGCATCTTGGTTTTATTCGGCTTGTTCTTTGCTGGCACGCGCAAGATGAAGCTAGTTCCCAGGGGCCTACAAAATTTCGTGGAATTCGTCTACGAGACATTGACAAACTTTGCGGATGATGTTGCGGGCAAGGAGTTTGCACCAAAGTTTTATGCTGTTTGCGGTACAATATTTTTGTTTGTGATTGCCAATGCCTGGATATCACTCATACCTGGTTTTGAGACGATTAAACTGCATGGCGAGCCTTTGCTACGCAATGCCAATACCGACATCAATGTGCCTTTCATGCTTGCTATGGTTTCCTTCTTCTTTGTAGAGTACTGGTCATTCAAAGTAAAACGCATCTCGTATTTAAAGAAGTACTTCCACTTTGTGCCATTGGCCCAAGGGTTTAAGAAGTTGTTTACAGGGAGAGTTAAGGCTGGACTTGGCGGCATTGGCATGGGTCTAATAGCTGTTTTCGCTGGTCTAGTTGAGTTGTTGAGTGAGTTCCTTCGCCTAGTTGCCTTTACCTTCCGTCTCTTTGGCAACATGACAGCGGGACTTTTGGTAACTGTGATTATGATTTACCTGGTTCCTTTGGTACTGCCTTCACTATTTTATGGCTTGGAGGCATTCCTTGGCTTTGTTCAGGCGATGATATTTGGTGGCTTGACTCTGGCTTTCCTTACGGTGGGCGTAGCGCCGGAGGAAGAGGAGGCAGCTTAAAGCTGTTTAAATAGGGAGAAAAAATATAAATCAAGGAGGTAAGTAATGACGCCGGAGATTGCTCTTATACTGGGCAAATATATAGGTGCGGGGTTAGCTGCAATTGGGATTGCTGGAGGTGGAGTCGGAGTTGGGTTATGTGGTTTAGGGGCGTGTATGGCAGTAGCGCGCAATCCTGAGGCAAGAGGCGGTATAATGACCTTTATGATACTATCCATTGCCTTTGCCGAAGCTGTAGCTATTTATGCTCTTATCATTTCCATTTTACTTATTTTCGTAGTGTAGTACGCTAATTAGCGAGAAGGGTATTAAATATGGGAGCATTAGGATTTGATTTACCTACTTTTATAGGACAGCTTGCGGGCTTTGCTATTTTGCTTGCCTTGCTTATAGTCTTTGGCTACAAGCCGATTCGAAAGATGCTTGAAGATAGAGCCAACAGGGTAAGGGAAGGCATGGAACAAGCTGAGGCGGCAAAGGTGGAATATGAGCGTGCTCGAGAGGAGGCTCAAAAACAAATTAACCAAGCACGTGAGCAAGGGGAAGCCGTGGTAGGTCAAGCGCGGCAAATAGGTGATAACCTTAAGGAGGAGGCGAGGGGGGAGGCGCGAAAAGAGGCACAAACTATTGTGGATAGAACTCGTGTGGAGTTGGAGCGGGAGCGTGACAAGCTTGTTGATGACTTGCGACATGAGTTTGTCGATACAGCTATCTTGGCTGCCGAGAAAGTAATTAATGAGACTTTGGACAAAGAGAGACATCGGCGGCTCATTGAGGAGACACTGGAAGAAAGTAGTACTTTTAGGGAGAATTAGACTGGGAAATGCCTAGAGTAAGTTCTGGAAAGAGATATGCTCAAGCTGCCTTCGAACTGGCGATGGAAAGTGGGAAGTTGGAGGATTGGCAGGTAGGCTTGAGCAGAATTGTCGATGTAACTAAGGATGAAAAGCTGATGGCTTTGATGGAGAATCCTAAGCTTCCCTTTGCTGCCAAGAGAGAGCTCATGAAGGAAGGATTAGGTGAGGTAAACCCTTTGGTTCTAAATCTGGCCTATCTTCTGGCAAGTCGGGGCATGTTGCGAAGAGCTGAGAGCGTCTCACAGGAGTATGATAGGTTGCTGGATGCTTATCGTGGCATTGAGCATGCCGTGGTGGTTACTGCTGTAACTTTAGATGATGATGAGAAAGAGGAGTTTTCGAGACGGCTTGGGGAAATGGTTGGGCGTAAGGTTGTGGTCGAGGTGCAAACTGACCCCTCGGTGCTAGGAGGGTTCAGGGCTAAAGTTGGTGATACCCTTATTGATGGTAGCACACGCAATAAGTTGGAAAGTTTGAGAAAGAGCTTAGTTGCAACTGGCAGATGATTAAAATGCAAAAGGGGGTGTGAATGGCAAGCAGAGGACAAGACATTGTTTCTGTAATTAAGGAGCAGATTGAGCGTTTTGGTGCCGCTGTAGTCGAGGCAAATGTGGGTACGGTGGTGGAGGTGGGTGATGGCATCGCCCGGGTTCATGGACTCAGCGAGGCTAAGTATAATGAGTTGTTGCAGTTCCCTCATGACATTATGGGTTTAGCACTTAACCTGGAAGAGGACAATGTTGGTGTGGTTGTCCTTGGCGACTGCACTCAGATTAAGGAGGGGGATGAGGTGCGGACAACAGGGAGGGTGATTGAAGTCCCTGTGGGTGATGGCCTTATTGGCCGGGTGGTTGATCCTTTGGGGCGTCCCCTTGATGGGAAGGGGCCGATTAAGGCGGAGAGGACTCGTCCTGTGGAACGTGTGGCGCCAAATGTGCCAGCAAGAAATCCTGTAGATACGCCGGTGATGACCGGTGTTAAGTCCATAGATAGCATGATTCCCATTGGGCGGGGGCAGCGTGAGCTTATCATTGGCGACCGCTTTACTGGCAAATCAGCTCTTCCTATTGATACTATAATTGCGCAGAAAGGCGGGGACCTTATTTGTATTTATGTGGCTGTGGGACAAAAAACATCCAAAGTGGCTCAGGTGATAGGTACTCTGGAGAAGTATGGGGCTATGGAATATACTATTGTAGTGGCGGCTGATGCCTCTGACCCTGCACCTCTACAATACCTTGCTCCTTACTCTGGTTGTGCTATTGGTGAGGAGTTCATGGAGCAGGGAAAGGATGCCTTAATTATCTATGATGACCTTTATAAGCATGCCTGGGCCTATCGCCAGCTTTCTTTGTTACTTCGGCGTCCACCAGGCAGGGAAGCCTATCCAGGGGATATTTTCTATCTGCACAGTCGGCTTCTAGAGAGGGCAGCTAAGTTATCTCCTGAACATGGAGGTGGCTCACTTACTGCTTTGCCCATCATTGAGACCCAGCTTGGCGATCTCTCAGCCTATATCCCCACAAATGTGATTTCTATTACTGATGGGCAGATTTACATGGAACCTGATTTATTCAATGCTGGCATTCGGCCGGCGGTGAATGTGGGGTTGTCGGTATCTCGTGTTGGTGGCTCTGCCCAGAGGAAAGCTATGAGGCAGGTAGCTGGTAAGCTAAGATTGGAAATGGCTCAGTTTCGCGAGCTTGAGGCTTTTGCCAAGTTTGGTGCTGAAGAGTTGGATAAGGCGACAAGGGACCAACTGGAGCGAGGGCGGCGTATTACTGAGGTGTTGAAGCAGCCTCAGTATTCTCCTATGTCCTTGGGGCAGGAGGTGGAGATTCTCTGGGCTGTAACCAGTGGTTATCTTGATGATGTGCCTGTAGATAAAGTCATCGCTTGGGAGGAAAACTTCCATAGATTCATGAAGGCTAGCCGTCCTGAGATAGAGCAAAGAATTAACGAGGATAAGGAAATAAAGCCAGAGACTGAGGATGTTTTGAAGACGGCCACATCGGAGTTCAAGCAAACCGTCACTTTTTGAGGAACAATGGCTAGTACTCAAGTTCTTCGTAGACGTATACGCAGTGTTGAAGGCACGGCAAAAATTTGCCGGGCAATGGAAATGATTGCTACGGCTAAAATGAGGCGAACTCAGGATCAGGCATTAGCCGGGCGCCCTTACAGCGAGAAAATAACTCAGGTGATTGCTGATCTAGCGGATATTCAAAGGGTTGCTGGTGGGCATTATCCCTTGCTGGAAAAAAGGGAAGTGAAGAGAATTGCTATAGTGCATATTGCTACGGATCGTGGGTTGTGTGGCGGCTTGAATGCTAATTTAAACCGCATTGTCGGTCGGTTCATTTTGGAGCAAAGTGTGCCTGTTAGCTTTATTACTGTGGGTCGTAAAGGGCGGGGTTTCATACGGCGTAGCGGGCTTGAAATACGGGCTGAGTTTAGCGGAATTAGCGACCGGCCTACTATGTTAGAAACTATGCCCATTTCACGAGTGGTTATTGATGACTATAACAGTGGCTATGTTGACCAAGTATATCTTGCCTATCCTCGTTGGGTTACTGTTATGGTGCAGCAGCCTGCAATGGATGTGTTGCTTCCTGTTGAACCTGTAGAAATGCCCCCGACTCAGAAGGGGGAATACATTTGGGAACCTGAACCAGCCGACGTTTTGAATGAGCTATTGCCGCGATATGTGGAGATGCAGGTCTATCATGCAATTCTTGAGTTAATCGCTAGCGAGCAATCGGCACGAATGGTGGCTATGCGCAACGCTAGTGATAATGCCAAGGATGTGATTAGTGACTTAATTTTAACCTTGAATAAAGCGCGGCAGGAGACTATTACCAAGGAGATTTGTGATATCAGCGGAGGAGCTGAGGCTATGGCGAAATAAGGAATAAAAGGGGGACCCTCGCCCTCCCCACCCTTTATCTGGCGAGGTAGAGGAGGTGAGCAAATGGCAAAAGGCAAGGTAGTTCAAGTTATCGGCACGGTAGTTGATATGGAGTTTCCTCCTGACGAATTGCCGGCAATAAACAATGGTGTAATTATCCCTCAGGATGGTGCCCAGGTTGTTGTTGAGGTACAGCACCATGTTGGCAATAACTGGGTGCGTGGTGTCGCTTTGACTGCCACTGATGGACTAAGTAGAGGAGCGGAAGCTATTGATTTGGGTGGGCCCATATCTGTTCCGGTTGGACCGGCGACATTAGGCAGGCTATTTAATGTTTTTGGTGAGCCGATAGACGGGCTGGGTGAGGTTAAAAGTGATTTGAAGTACCCTATTCATCGTCCGCCACCTCCTTTGATTGAACAAGAAACAACCCCTCAGATGCTGGAGACGGGGCTTAAAGTCATGGACTTGATTACTCCCTTCAGTAGAGGGGGAAAAGTTGGAGCCTATGGTGGTGCTGGTGTTGGCAAGACGGTTATCATCATGGAGCTCATTCATAATATTGCTACAGAGCATGGTGGCTATTCCGTTTTTGCCGGTGTTGGGGAGAGGTCGCGTGAAGGGAATGACTTATGGCTGGAAATGCAAAACTCTGGAGTTATCAATAGAGTTGTCCTTGTTTTTGGCCAGATGAACGAGAGCCCTGGAGTTCGTTCTCGAGTGGGTCTAACCGGGGTGACCATGGCAGAGTATTTCCGTGATGATGAGGGACAGGATGTCCTTTTATTCATAGATAACATATATCGCTATGTGCTGGCTAATATGGAATTGTCAGCACTGCTGGGGCGAATGCCCTCAGCGGTGGGTTACCAACCAACTTTGGGTACCGATGTTGGTGAACTGGAGGAAAGAATCACCACTACAAGGAAAGGCTCAATCACATCTTTCCAAGCTATTTATGTGCCTGCAGATGATTACAGTGACCCAGGCATAGTGGCTACTTATGGTCATCTTGACGCTGTAGTTGCCTTAGAGCGTTACATCGCTGAGCTAGGCATTTATCCTGCTGTTGACCCTTTGACTTCGACATCGCGAATACTTGATCCTGCTATTGTTGGTGAGGAGCACTATCGAGTAGCTCGTGGAGTGCAGGCGACATTACAGAGGTATAAGGAGTTACAGGATATAATAGCTATCTTAGGTATCGAGGAGTTAAGCGATGAGGATAAGCTTACTGTAAGTCGGGCCAGGAAGATTCAAAGGTTCTGCTCGCAACCGTTCCACGTGGCGGAGCAATTCACCGGGACGCCGGGCAAATACGTGTCCATTAAGGAAACAGTGCGTGGCTTTGGGGAAATCTTGGAGGGAAAACATGATGAGCTTTCTGAGGCCGCCTTCTATTTGGTGGGAACCATTGATGAGGCGGTGGAGAAGGCAAAGAAACTGGGAGGAGCTTAGTGGCTACAGTAAGGCTTGATATTGTTACTGCGGAAAGGGAAGTATTCTCTGAGGAGGTTGATGAGGTGGTAGTTTGGGGGACAGAGGGGCAAATGGGCATTCTGCCTCATCATGCTTCTTTAATGACCATGCTTCGTCCTGGGGAGTTGCTTATAAAGAGGGGGGGCGGAGAGGAGTATTTGGCAATTACCGGTGGTTTCCTTGAGGTACGTCCAGACAAGATAATTATACTGGCTGATGCCTGTGAACGTGCTGAGGAAGTTGATATAGAACGTGCTGAGGCTGCGAAACGGCGTGCTGAGGAGACGTTAAGAGAACGACCACCTGATATAGATACCATTGCTGTTGAAGCTGCCCTCCGTCGCTCGTTAGCTAGACTTAAGGTGGCGGAGCGGAGACGCCGCAGGCCGGCATTGTAATAAGCGACTTAATTACAATATTTGTAACCTGACTCTGGTATCGTCTTTGGCTGCTTTTACCCGGAGCAAGGTGCGTATCGCTTCAGCTACTCGACCTTGCTTGCCGATGACCCTGCCTTTATCTTCAGGAGCGACATCCAGTTTGATCAACAAACCCTCATCGCTATTCTCTTCTGTAATACTTACCTTATCTGGCTCTGTAACGATGAATTTGACAATGTATTCCACCAGTTCTTTCATCTTTTCTCCTTAAGTGCTAATTTTATTTTCTGTGGCCTTTTCTTGCTTGAACTTATCCATTATGCCTAGCTTGCGGAACAAGCTGTGAACTGTGTCTGTGGGTTGAGCCCCGCAGTTGAGCCACTTTAATGCCTTCTCCTGGTTAATAACAACAGTAGCAGGGTCAGTTAAAGGGTTGTACTGCCCGATAGTCTCGATGAATTTGCCATCGCGAGGAGAGCGGCTATCAGCCACTACCACCCTGTAGATTGGTCTGTGTCTGGCACCTACTCTACGTAATCTAATTTTGACCATTTGACCTGCTTATTGTGCTTCAGCTAAGCATATTTGTCAATTACTTTGCCCCTGGAGTGGGTTTCACCAAGTTAGCTGCTATCATTCGATTCAGGATTGTTGGAGGCTATTTCAGGCGCTTCTTTTTTCGATATTTCCTCCGGCCACTGCTTCTTAAAGAAGGGTTTCAGCATAGTAGGCGTTACTAGTGTAGTTACTACACTTACTGCCACTGCTGCTCCATACAAGCCCAAATTTATAGCTCCAGCTATATAGCCTGCTGCGGCGACAATTAGCCCCACTTCGGCTCTAGGAATCATGCCTACTCCCACTATCATGCCGCCAGTGTGGGAGAGTTTGCCCACAGGTCGTGCTGCTGCATAGCAACCTACCACCTTTCCTATTATGGCTACTATTATTAAGACGATTGCCAGTACTGCTGCCCCGGGAGCAGCGAAAAGGCTTAAGTCAACCATCATCCCCAAGTAGGCGAAAAAGAAGGGTGCGGCGAAAAGCATTATGGGCCGCACTTTGTCTATTATTTCCTCTTTCTCAGCGCAGGCACTGAACATCAGCCCGCCTACGTAGGCTCCCACCACGGGGTGTAACTCAACCAGGGTAACTAAGTATGCTACGATGAAGCCGATAATAAGGGCGACGATGGGTGCCGTTCCTGAGCTTTTGAAGGGATTAATCAAAAATCGGGAGATATACTTGTGGAACTTAATTCCGATGAAGAGTAGACCAAACCAGACAGCGAAACCAATGGCACCAATTTTTACCGCTTCAAGAATCTCAAGCTCCCCAGTGCTGGCCATTTTGATAACTACGGATAAGATGATCAAGCCGATTATATCGTCAACCACAGCCCCTACTAATATGGTGGTTCCCTCTCTAGTGTTCAGCCTTCCCATATCCATCAAAATTCTTACCGTGACTCCAATGCTGGTAGCTGTGAGCACCGCTCCCATGAATAGCCAGCCAACAACCCCGACCTCAGGGGCAAGCCACATGGTGCAAAAATAACCGCCGATGAAGGGAAGGACAACGCCGCCGAAGGCTACAGCGAAGCCGGTTGGCGCCTGCCTCAGGAAGGAACGAATATCAGTTTCCACCCCAGCCTGGAAAAGCAAGATGACCACAGCGATGTTAGCTATTACATACATTATGTCGAAGTCCCCTTGAAGCCCAAAGGGGTTATGGACGGTAGCGAAGTTCAGAATTATGGGGTCGTGGAAAATGATGCCGCCCAGGAGAAAAGGCGAGATGATGATGCCAGCTACCAGCTCTCCCATGACTGCTGGTTGTTTAAGGTAGCGCTCTGAAATTTCTCCAAATATTCTGGCGAATATTAGAACTAACCCTATAGCTAGTATGAACTTGAAGTATACCGCTTCCATTTATAGTTTAAGGTATTCGGCTGAGGCAGAAATTATACTGAAATAGTTTACCTCGCCTATCATTTTTCCCTGCTCATCAACCACAGGCACCTCATAGAACCCCTTATCGAGCATTATGTTGATTGCCTTCTCTACCCCATCATCCGAGTTTACACTCACAGAAGGACTCATTATATCTTTGGCGTATTTTGACGTCAGGAGTTGCAATACCTTGGGTCCCTCAAAAAAAGGATGTCTGATTGTGCCAAACTCGCGTAACTCGATTGCTTGCAAAATTTCCTTGGGAGTTATTATTCCCTTGAGTTTATCATCTTTATCCAATACACAAGCAAGCATTGTCTCCTTATCTTTAGCTATTTTAAGCACTACTTCTGATAGTAAGTCGCCTTCTGCTAGTCTGACAAATTTGTGAGATATAAGGGTTCTAACAATTTTTTCCATGTCCAGGCCTCCTTAAAACTAGGCCAACCAAAGCCTATAGGGTATACTATTGCCTTAGATAAGGCAATACATATCCGTCCAAGATAGCCGATTTTTGCTTTCATCCGGGCGATTGAAGAATACTTTTACTAGCTTGGATTTAAGAACCGAACTTGTAGTATTTTGGTGGGTGATAGTTTGCTACTGAAGCGAAATCCTCTATAATTCGAAGTATGAAAATACGTGAGTTACATGAGTGGCAGGTAGGTATTGCACGAGCCAAGGAGATACAAACTGCTCTGGCACAGAGGGTGGTAACTGAAACTGAGGGGATTAACCCGCGTCTTGTAGCTGGTGTTGATATATCCTCTCCAGATTCTAGAGGCATAGCTCGGGGAGCGGTGGTAGTGCTTAGCTACCCTGGACTCAATTTAGTGGAGGCTCAAACTGTTGAAAGTAAGGTTAGCCTTCCCTATATTCCTGGTTTGTTGTCCTTTCGAGAGTGCCCTTTGATATTGGCTGCTTGCGAGAAGCTATGCAATACCCCCGACCTTGTACTGGTTGATGGACAGGGGATTGCTCATCCCAGGCGCTTGGGGCTGGCCTCACATTTAGGACTTTTCCTTGGTATACCAACTATAGGCTGTGCTAAATCTATACTTTGTGGCAAACATGAGCCTGTGGGAGATGGGGTTGGTTCTTATGCTGAACTGTTCGATAAAGGGGAGATTATCGGAGCTGCTTTAAGGACTAAAGTTGGTGTGAAGCCAATATACGTCTCCATAGGTCACAAGATTAATCTTGCCTTGGCTTTACACTGGGTGACAGAGTGTTGTCATGGCTATCGTCTTCCTGAGCCCACCCGCCTGGCCCATCTTGCTGCTGGTGGCAACCTGAAGTTCCCTGCGCCGAGTTATCAAGGGAGCTTGTTCCATTGATAGCCTTCTGCATGACTTTGCATATAAGTTCTCCCCCTCCCTCTAATTCCCTCCCGCGGGGGAAGGGAGAATTATAAGAGATTTTGCAGTTAACTAAATGTAAGGAGCGCAAATGCAAGAAGAAAAAGAAAGTTTGGAAGCCTTGCTACGCCGAATCTCAGATATAATGGTGCGTCTTTGACGTCCCGGGCAAGGAAAGGGAGATTGGCGGGTTAGAGGCAAAGTCGGCTAATCCTGATTTTTGGCGTGATCCGGTCAAGGCTCAGAGTGTTATGCGCCAGCTTGGAGCTAAGAAGAATCTGGTGAATGTCTGGCGCGAGCTGGAGAGTAAGGTCGTCACTCTCCGTGATATGTCCATTCTGGCTATTGAAGAAGGCGATTACTCGCTTAGAGAAGAGATACGGCGAGATTTGAAAGAGCTAAGCGATCAGCTTGAGCGGGAAGAGAGCCAGCTAATTTTCGCTGGTGAGTATGATAGTCGCAATGCTATGCTTGCCCTTCATGCTGGTGCCGGTGGTACGGAGTCTCAAGACTGGGCTGACATTTTGTTCAGGATGTACCTGAGGTGGGCGGAGCGGCATGGTTATGCGGTTGAGGTGTTAGATGTTTCACCTGGGGAGGAGGCGGGCATCAAAAGCGCTATTGTGGAGCTTAAAGGGGAGTACGCCTATGGTTATCTTAAATCTGAGCATGGAGTTCACAGGCTAGTGCGACTTTCCCCTTTCGATGCTGACCATGCCAGACATACCTCTTTTGTGCTGGTGGAGGTGCTTCCTGAAGCAGAGGAGACACAGGATATGAAAATAGCTCCAGAGGATTTGAGGATAGATACCTTTAGGTCCAGTGGACCTGGCGGGCAGCATATGCAGAAGACGAGCAGTGCTGTCAGGGTGACACACCTGCCTACGGGGTTGATGGCTACCTGTCAGAGCCAGAGGTCTCAATATCAGAATAAGGATGCTGCCTTGAGGATCCTTTACGCCCGTCTTCTGGAACTGGAGCGTGTAAAGAAGGAAAAAGAAAGAGTCAAGCTTAAAGGAGAGCGTGTTGAAGCCGCCTGGGGAAATCAAATTAGAAGCTATGTCCTTCATCCCTACAAAATGGTAAAAGACCATCGTACTGGACATGAAGTGAGCAACGCTGAAGCTGTGTTGGATGGAGACCTGGACGGTTTCATTAACGCTTACCTTCGTTCCAAAGTGGCTGGGGAAAAATGATTAAGCGTATCCTTTTAGTAACTCTGGCGCTTCTCTTGCTGTTGATTCCGTCCTTTGTCTCCGCTGAGAGCGATATTTCAGTCCTGGATAGCAGTGTAGCGGTGCATTTCCCCGGCGAGCTTGTTTTTAATCTCGAGGCTGAGAGCGGTGCCGACATTGTCAAAGCACGTGTTCATTATCAGGTGGATAAGATGAATTACGCTCAAGTTACCAGTGAAGGCTGGCCTGACTTCACCCCGGCAAGCAAGGTAAAGACTAGCTGGATATGGGATATGAGGAAAGCGAGCTTGCCTCCTGGCGCTGTAGTGAGATATTGGTGGACAGTCGAGGATGTTGCTGGAAACGAAGTTGAGACCAGTCCCGCTACGGTGTATTTTGATGATGGGCGCTATGAATGGCAAAGTCTGACTGCGAGCAATCTAACCCTTTTCTGGTATGAAGGTGACGGTTCTTTCGCTCAGGAATTAATGCATGCTTGTGAGGTGGGGCTTGATAGATTGAATGAGGAAGTTGGTGCTTACCTTGATAATCAGGTCAGGATATATGTTTATGCTTCGAGTTCGGACCTGCGTGGAGCGATGATTTTCCCCCGGGAGTGGACTGGCGGCGTCGCTTTCACAGAGTTTGGCATAATTGCCATTGGCATCGCGCCAAGTCAACTTGATTGGGGCAAAGGTGCTTTAGTTCACGAGTTGACACATTTAGTTGTTCATCAGCTCATCTTCAGCCCTTATGCTCAGCTTCCCACCTGGCTGGATGAAGGACTGGCTATGTATAATGAAGGCGAGCTTGACCCTTATTTTCAAGCTTGGCTGGATAATGCTGTGGCTGAAGATAAGCTTATTTCAGTACGCAGCCTGTGCAGTTCCTTCTCTGCTGAGCCTGAAAAAGCGTATCTTTCCTATGCCCAGAGTTATAGCCTGGTGGAATATCTTCTGGATAACCATGGCCGGGGGAAGATGCTCAATTTACTGACCCTTCTCAAGCAAGGCAATAGTTATGATGAGGCCTTAACCCAGGTTTACGGCTTTGATATAGATGGTCTTGATAGTCGCTGGCAGGAAACACTGGCAGCACCCGTGGCTCAAACTCAAGGAGCAGTATGGTTACATCCTGCCTTAATCACTGTGTTGGCTGCGTTAGCTACGTCGCTGGCTTTAGCCGGTGCTTTAGCTTTGGAAGAATGGACCTGGCGGAGGTGGGGTAGGAAGCCTGTGAAGAGATAGCTTTATGAAGGATTCCTTTACAGTTCATGATTTGCCTCTTGGTGAGCGTCCCAGGGAGAGGCTGCTTAAGTTGGGCAGCGAAGCCCTTTCTGCCCAGGAGATTCTGGCCTTAATCCTGGGGCGAGGAGTCAAAGGCGAGTCCGTTATGGTCACTGCCCAAAGGCTACTGAGTAGATTTGGCAATCTTAAAGGAGTCGCCAGTGCTTCTGTAGAGGAGTTGACTGAGATAAAAGGGATTGGTTCAGCCAAGGCTGGTCAGATTAAGGCTGCCTTTGAATTGAGCAAGCGGCTGGAAAGCCCTACTGGTGAAAGTGGAAGGCCAGTTATCAAATCTCCAGAGGATGTGGCTAGCATAGTAAAGGCCAAATTGAAGGGCAAGAAAAAGGAACACTTTCTGGTTCTTTGTTTGGATACCAGAAACAGGTTAATAAAGTATAAACCAGTTTCTGTGGGCAGCCTTGACACCAGTGTTGTCCACCCTCGTGAGGTATTTAGGGAAGCTATTTCCTCCAGCGCTGCCTCGGTAATCTTCGTGCACAATCATCCTTCAGGAGACCCCGAGCCATCAAAAGAAGATATTGAATTAACCAAGCGACTTGCCAAAGCAGGCGAAATCGTGGGCATAGATGTTCTTGACCATATTATCGTGTGTGATAGAAGTCACTTAAGCCTGAAAGCCCGGAATTTGTTCTAAGATGAAAAAAGTTTGGCAATTTACATTAGTAGCTTTGTTTATCTGCGCTGTGCTATTTTTGCCTCTGGCTGCTTGTCAGCACGGGCAATCATCTGCTGGCCAGGATGTTCTTAAGCTCTGGGATATCGGCCCCATCACACTTGATCCTGCGATTTCTAGTGAGATGACCTCTCATACTTATATCATGCAAATTTTTAGTGGCTTAGTTCGT